>Ga0129307_1002076_pt1 | contig 17730 bp, 15 predicted proteins | sample P1105metagenome_FD_94437 | JGI IMG/M metagenome (GOLD analysis project Ga0129307, IMG submission 94437) | Capybara group fecal microbial communities from Wisconsin, USA - P1105 metagenome | ecosystem: Host-associated > Mammals > Digestive system > Large intestine > Fecal | place: USA: Wisconsin... | reverse complement strand
TTATTGGTTTAAAAAGCTTGTCAGAGAAAATGTCTTCATAAAATTACCAAAGCCCGCCGACAATCATGGAAAGTCTTTAAAAAGCCAGAAAAGTCAACGTATATACATATATACAGAAAAGCTCCCCCAAAGGAGGAACTTTTGCTGTTAAGTATTATAATAATGACAGTGCTCAGAGAATTTTCATTACTTTGTTACATCTCAGTCGAAGTATTGGTCGTAGCCTTCCCAGCCTGCAATATAACGTGCAAGAAGCATTCCGTCCGCTTTGCTTATTTTGCCGTCACAGTTTGAATCTCCGATCAGTACTTCGATTATTTTTACCGGCAGATCAATATCAAACTTTATACTTCTCAGAGTTGATTCACTGCTCTTGTCAAACGATACGTCCTTCCACTCGTCCTTGCTGCCTTCGAATCCTACGTCGGTGAGTTTCATGCAGTCGTCAAATACCTTTTCACCTAATAACACGGAAAAAGCTGTAAGTCAGCGAAGGCAAGCAGAATAGCGAGTATGCCATGAGTATTCTTCGTTTCAGATATGTATATGGAAACAGCCCGTACAGATAAGTACAGGCTGTTTTTAGTGAATGATTAATTCTAAATGACCATATTTTAACAGTGAACTTTAAAAGATTATACGGCCAATCAGGATACATTGCTCATCTGTATATCAGAGAATGTGAACCATGATACTTGTTCACAGTAGTGAGAATCATGGCTGGTTATAGGACCAAAATCATCGCCTTCAAGTTTTGGTATCTGTAGGTTGTCAATTATCAGATTACCATCACACCATACCGAAATAAACTCGTTTACAGACTTAATAATGTGTATTGTGATCTCATGTTCGTCACATACATCACCTATATCATAAGGAGTATCATTTATTTTAATGCCGATATCTCTAATATTACCTAAAGTGCCATTCCTGAATCCGGTAGTATATACGTCATTAAGTTGATATAATTGTAATCCGTTCTGTGTTACTAAAATACAATGTGAAGATAATCGTCCTGCGGCAGTTTCAGTTTTATTTTTGAAACTTACATCAAATAAGAATCCACCGCCCTCCATTGTATGCCAGTTATTCATATCTCTTTCGATTTTGAAAGACAGAACTTTTCTTGGATAATGAACAAACGAATCTTCAACATCATTTTCGTGAGTGAGCATGAAATCTTTGATTGGGTCTTCTGTATAACCGTACATAGTAATTACATTTGTAGATTTATTTTGGAAAATGTGTTTTGTTTTGGGCGTAACGAAAGGTTCTTGATAGTTTTCATGATCATAATACTCCCAGTCAAAATTTGTTTTGGCTGTTAATATTTTTATAGTTCTTCTTGCGGTGTAATAGCGGGAAACCAATACCTGTGTGTATATAGGCCGTCCGTTGTTTACAGTTATTTTTACGGTATTTGATCCGATGCTTAAGTTATCAAAAACAGCCTTTCCTGATGAATCGGTTATCTTTTCTTCACTTTCTTCACCGTACATTGAAAATGTAATTCTTGCACCTTGTATAGGATCGTTGCCGTCCATTACTGTAATTTGTGCTTTACCTTTTTCACCGGTGATATTGGCTCTTGAAAAAACTTCCCGGATGTTTAAGATCTCTTGTTCGCTGAACCCTATTTCTCTTGCCGATGCAGAGATATCATCAAATAATGTATTAAATGTATATGAGTCATCAATTGACGATAATGATTTAAATGCAAGGTCATATAATCTGTCGAAACTGATATTGAATTCTGTGTTTAAAAGGTAAAAAGCATGAGATATAATTGTTGAATTCTGATGAGGATCATCGTAATCTGAACTAAAATTAGCACCGCCTATTGCTGTTGGATTATTCGTAATACTGGGATTTGGAATATTACGAAGTCCTGATCCGGCGTCATATTCCATCCAGTGAGCAAGATCGGCCCAGCTTCCAAAAATATCTGCATAAGCTTCATTAATCGTCTGAACAATTTTAGTATTGTGGGAACAAACATTATTATGGAAAATTGCGTGGCCGAATTCATGACCTGTAATTTTACGGTCTTCATAGTAGTAGGGCGTGCAGCCATCAAGGATCAATATTTTTTGAGTTCCGTCATGATCGAATATACCATTTGGAGAAGTATAATCGCCATAAATAGAAAGGCCAATCTGCATTCTTACTGTACTGCCTTTCCCGTCAAATCCTTTATATGATTTTACTCCAGAGAAAATGTTCCATATTGTTCTGATCTGATCATAAGCTGTTACTGCATCAGAATCATATATGATTTCATCATCTTTAAACCAATGTGGTTTTATTGTCGGTGTGTAAGGATCAATTGAATTATAATAATTATCATCGCCATATTCGATTCCGGGTATTCTGTATTCATCAGCAATTCTAAAATCTTTATAAAGTGCGATGTTTCTGTCTTCATCGTACATATAATAATAATCGTCTATGTAACAAGGAAACTCACAGTCATCTCCCGCATTATTCTTTGCGGTTATAAATTCACTGTTATCATATGCTGAAGAATAATTTGACATCTGGTCGATTATTTCTCCTGTATGAGCGTCAATCCAGTAGGTTTTGTGTGACGATGTAAGTACCTTGTATGCTAAAGCTGGCGAGTCAGTGATTTTGATACAAATATCAGATGATTTTATATCGCCCGACTTCTCGTCTGCGTTTTTGAGAATACCGCTGAGCTTATCGCTAGAAATATCAGGCTGTATGTCAAGAGCCTTAAGCTTGTCATACCCGGGGTATGAGGAGAAAATAGAAGTCGTTTTGCCTGTCTTATCACAGCTTACAGTAACGCTTCTGCCTTCAATCTCGATTCCGTTATACGTCAAACCAAAGGAATATGAAGTTGTCCATTTATCATAATTTGATTTAACGTATTTAAGCTCATTGGCTGGTTCTTCAATACCGAGCATAGTTCTGATATTATATAAGGACATCAGAGCATCCTGAGCGCACAGAACTTTATCGGTGGTATAAACGCCGTTTATTCTCTCGACCTTTCCGAAATCGTTATGGTAGATCTCGAGAGGATATTTCTCATTCTCATTGAATGCTTCTAAATCGGTCTCAGTATAATCATTCATAGAAGCGGCCTGGGATTTGTCTATGACAATTTCATCAAATGTCAAAGGATCCATACCATTTGCTATCTCATATCCGTCGGGGAAACCGTCTTCATCAGTATCGCCGCTGTAAGGATTGGATGAATAATTATATTCCTGAACATTGGTGAGTCCGTCGCCTTCAAAATCCTCGGCACCGTCAGGTATACCGTTATCGTTGCTGTCAACGCTGAGCGGATCTGTTGATGAGGTGCTTACCTCATAACCGTCGAGAAGTCCGTCCTTGTCCGTATCGGGATCAAGACGATCGGTATTATGGGTTATCTCTTTAAGATCCTTCAGTCCGTCATTGTCACTGTCGATATCAACCAGTACATATGAGCCGCTTTTATTAAGCTTTACAGTTACGTTGTTTGAAATAGTTTTCTGACCGTCTGTGTTTTCTTTTTCAACGCAGAAGACATACTTTTCAGCTTCTGGATCTTTTATTGAGTATAAATACTCTGTAGTATCAGATACCTCTGTCAGCAGCACTTTTGAGGTGCTCTTGTCATATACCTTATAGTTTGCAGCGTCCTCCTGAGCGAGCCACTTTATGTTGAATGCGTCATCACTCCTGCTATATTCAGCCCATGCATAAAGAGAAGTGGGCACAAGTTCAAATTCAGGAACAGTAACGCTTAGTTCAATCTTATATTCCGAACCGTCAAGAGTTATGCTCTTTTCAACATTTATGGTGAAAGACTCATTTTCGGCAGAAAATACGCCTGTCGGAGCAGACATTGCAATAAATGCTGTACAGAACAGAAGGCTGAAAAGCCCTAATGTCTTTTGGTTCCGTTTCCTTGAGATAAATGCTATAACGGCTGCTGTGCCAATAATTGACAGCAGAAACGCTATATCTGAATCATCTCCTGTTTTTGCACTGTCAGTTTTGACAGTATTCTTTTTGGTGGTTGTAGTGGTTGTTAGCTTTGCAGTTGTAGTCGTTGCGGCAGTGCTTTTTTCAACAATGACATTTTCCTGAAATGATTCACCTGCGATCAGTTTAATGTCACTTCCCGATGCATCTCCGCTTTTCAGTTCAAGACCTTCGGGGATACTGATCTTCCATGATGCTCCTTCAATATCTTGTTCGTTATAATTATGGATATTGAAGCTGATCTTTACTTCTTCATCAGCTGAATATTCATCTTTATCCGATGAAATTGAAACCTCAATACCATTTTCTTCGGAACTTTCTGCGGCAAAAGTTTGGGTTGATGTAAGGTTCTCTGTCAGAAACAAGCACAGGAAAGTCGTTAATAGAATGTGGAATAGTTTCTTCATTATCATTCTCCTTTGTATTATTAGTTGTTTTAGATTTTTTTGAAGAATTATCACCTGCTTTTAGTTTATTTAGCGCCATATATTCCAAAGCAGCTGCAGTACAGAAAAATTGATCTGGCTTTCCGGAAGCGGGACACCATGAAAAAGAATATAATATGTTTTACATTTTACCATATAGTCTGAGAAAAATCAAGGCAATTCGTGCTTTCAGTATATCAAATAATGCTAATTTCCGGATAGTTTTCTGGAAATCCTCCCTTATATTTATACTATAATATCAAATGATACGCTTCTGTATAGAGTTAATAGTTCTTAAATTGACTATCAGATATCCCAACATATCAGGCAAGCCCATAATTTTTGCCGTTCTCAATACAGAATGCTACTATCTCTATGCGTTCTGATATAATCCCCTTAGAGTAGGCACACGAAAAAACAAAAAGTACTTCCTCATTGTTCCTTTGTAACCCATGTGGTTCTCTCGCATACCCATTATAACACTTATTTTGAATTCTGGCGAGTATTTTTTAGGCTTTCTTCTTATTTTTATGAAGGGCGGTCATCATATTAGGATATTTTCTTAATTCTTTTTGATGAATTCTTCTATTGACATTGGAGTTTCTTTTGTAGTCGATACATATGCGTAGTACGAAAGAATATCGGAAGCGTCTACGGCATTGATCATTTTGTCATGATTAACGTCAGCTGAAAGCTTCTGATCTTCAGTATATTCCCCGATTTGATTCGTGGAGATCTGAGAATAATATGCAAGTACTGAAGAAGCGTCTACTGCGTTAATATATCCGTCAGCGTTTACATCTCCAAGTGTTTCAATTTCTATAGTTTCAATTTTGCTGCCAGGAGCAGGACCGTAACGGAAAGTTATTCCGCTGTAAACAAGAGGATTCTGCTCAGTCCACACAGATATGAGCTGATACAATCTTACAATTGCATCCTCATCAGTAACAGAAGGAGCTATCTCAACATCTATTGATGCGAGTTTTACGTAAGTATCCTTAGTATTACCGTCAGCATCGATTTCAGACTTTTTATAGAATGCAAAATCATTATTTTCAGCATTGATTCTGTAATATTTTTCCGGCATATTCAGATCTGATATGATCTTCTCAAAGTCATAATCATAGTAGTTTTTTCTTTTCATATCACTTGTATTTTCGCTTTCAAGCAGATCAGTCATGCCTTTGATCATATAGTCCTTTGGCATAACTGATACCCATTTTCCGCGTTTGATTTCGAGTATTGATTTAGCTGATTCTTTGCTTATATATGTCAGATCATGCTCTGAACAATACTGCTCAAGTTCATTTTCCTCTAAAGCATATAGTTTCTCAAATGTCATTGATCCTGATGAAGCAGCAGCCGATATTGGTGATTTGACGGAAAGTATGGATGTTCCAAACGGAAGCATTGCACACATCAAAGCTGCTATTATTCTTTTACAATTCATAGTATACCTCCTGTCTATTCAACATCCAAGAATTTCTCAATAACGATCATTATCTCCTCAAGGCGCTTACCACAGATACCTTTGATCTTACTGAGTTCTGTCTCAAGAGCCGGGAGATCAATGGTTTTGTCCTGTTCTCCGAGAAGCTGATCACCATATTTCAGAATGAACTTTGTAAGCTCATCCCGGTTCATTTTTGTTATCTTCTTAAATATATCTCTGTCAATAAAGTCAAAAAAGTTCAATTCCTGATATTATTATTGTAGCATAAGTATAAGGCAAAATCAATATCTTTCGGAATTTCTTGGTAGGATTCAAACGCAAACCTTGACTTTGTGAGAAAAAGCAAAGCACCAGTATCAGGTCGATTCCGGTGCTTTAAATAAAGCAGTTATACTCTTCTCAATGTATATGTATACAGTCTTTTTTCTGTGATTAGTTCAGTTTCTGAATTTTGACGTTGAAATATTTAATAATGAATGTAGAATTATTGAAATATCAAATGCATACAAATTGCTTACTACGCATAGCAAGATAATGGGTGTGGACTTCAGAACCCCCGATTATGAAGTATATTATTTCGATTGGGCGTATAATGGAGTGATAAAAGGATATAATGGGTCAACAGCAGAAACATATGCTAAAAGACGAAATATACCATTTGAATCACTTGGAGACGCGCCTGATAAATGATTTTCTGAATGATTACCTACATCTTAAAAACTCCTCACCAAGCAGACCGAGCGAACGGAACTCGCCTCTACAATTATGAATTAAAATAGCCGCTTCTGACGTTAATGTCTGAAGCGGCTATTATTATATTTATCAGTCTGCCAGTATCTTCTTGCGGAACTCTATCACATCAAAGATATCAGCGTTTCCGTCACCGTTAAGGTCAGCGGACTTGAACTGTTTTTCGTTGAAAGAATATGAGCCGTGGATATATCTGTTCATAAGTATCAGATCGCCCACGCTGAACTGTCCGTCGCCGTTTAGGTCGCCGTTCTTATATATTGCCGTATCGTCCAGTGCTTCAAACTTTATGCCGTACATATTAGCGTAAGCCTCTGCGGTAGAGCCCTTGTAGCCATGGATAACAGTATTGCCCAAAGGTCTGCTGTTAAGCTCTTTGAGCTCATAAGCATATGTTCTGACATCAGTAAAGTTTGGTCTGAGATCTCTGCTGCTAATACCCACCAGTTCATCTGCAGATTCAAAATGTGTTGCGCGTATTGTCTGATTTCCTGCGCATATCTCACATTCGGGATCATAGATATAAACGTCACGGAGAAATACAGCGTTCTTGAATGCATCATAATCGAGTACATGAGAGTAAACATCGGCTCTTATACAGTTCTTGGTGGTGTCATTCACCATTTCCCAGCCCATTTTTGTAACGCTTGTAGGGACTGAGATATTACCGTATGCAGAAATACTTGCAACGCCCTCTGTGCCCTCTTTTATGATAATATTCTTTGCATTCGGATCAACATCGACCAGCCAGCCGTCAAAATAGCCCAGACCGTTCTCATATTTAACGCCGGGAGTTTCATAGAATGCATATGCACCTATATGCTTAACACTTTCAGGAATATGTATATCCGTAAGTGATACGCATCCATTAAATGCATTGTCGCCTATTATATCAAGCTTGCTTGGCAGCTTTACGCTTTTAAGCTTGCCTGCACCGCAGAAAGCGTTTCTGCTTATAACTGTGATGCCGTCCGGCAGTTCTACGCTTTCAACGTTTTTGAGGCTGTGGAACGCACCTGTGTGGAGTTTCTTAACGCTGTCCGGAACTACTATCTTTGTCTTTTCGTAGTTTGACGGAACCTTGATAAGCTCTGTCATATCCTTGCTGTAGATAATTCCGTCAACAGAAACCAAATAAGGATTGTCTTCGCTTATTTCATAATATGCAGTATTGTCATTCTGGAGATCGTAATTTACATTTATAGACTCTATGCTTGCAGGGAGCCTGACTGTGCCTGCATTAAGATTGCAGTTCAGAGTAAATCCGGTTACAGGTACACCCTTTATTTCCTCAGGTATCTCAACGTCCTTTGGAGTTGTATTATGATCGCCTTTCAATCTTGCGGTTGCAACAGAATTGCCGTATATCCAGTATGTTACATCGCCCTCATCATATATCTCAGGACCTACATTAGCTGACGGAGGTACGAATGCATCAAATATCCTTCTGTATTTACGCGCGTATTCCTCGGCTGTAGACCCCTCATATCCGCGGATAATAGTATCATACTTTGTTATTGTCGTGCTCGACGGGGCAATATCCTCATCAAGCTCTACCAGAGAAGTAATTATAGCCTTCAGAATATTTGACGCAACATTTGCAGAAGTAACGCGAGTGTGCTTTACAGTATAATCGTTTTCTTCATCTATGTCGGTTTTGCTCTCTGGAGCTTCCTTAGGTTCTCTCCAGTATGAAGGTATAGTTATTGCGTCGTCCTCTATCTTACAGTCGCGGTCATTTATCCATACTTCCTTTACAGGCGGGCAGGAAATACTTCTTGCAGGAATAGCAGAACAGTTAAATACGACCAGTTCCAGAGGCATATAAATTCCGGCGGCAAGAAATCTTCCAATATGTCTGACCGATGCAGGAACTGTTATTACTTTAAGATTGTTTTTTCCACTGAAAAGTCCCTCGATAGTACCAACTGTATCCGCACGCATATCAGCACGCTCTATATCGTCATCTGCACCAACAGCCCACTTGTCAACGTAGTGTATGCCGTCCTCAACAACGATAGCTCCGGAGTCCCAAAAAGCTTCAAAATAAATATTCTCAACAGAATCCGGTATTCTGAGATCCTTCAGAGCCTTTGTACCAATAAATGTATCCTGATTTATCTCTTTTACACCGTCAGGGATATTTACAGAGATCAGATTGATACAGCCTGCAAAAGCACCGTCACCTATCTCTCTTACATTATTGCTTACCTCTATCTTTGTAAGATTATGGCACGCAATAAAAGCATAAGGAGCTATTGTCTCTGCTTCGTCGGCTATCTTTATCTCAGTTGCACTGTTTGAAGGTGGGAAAGCAACAACTTTTTTCATATCCTTGCTGTAAAGTATACCGTCAACGACTGTAAATGCTTCGTTGTCCTCGGTAACAGCTATTTCCCCGATAGTCTGCTCTGCTACATCATACCAGTCAATAACGCTTACATTCTTGCCGAGAGTCAGCTTTTTGATCTTGGAACAATCACTGAATGCACCCCATTCTATTCCTACAACAGGAGTATTTTTGACAGCTTCGGGAACTGTGAATTCTTCGATTTTTTCATCGTCAACATAATGAACAGCTGCATATCCGCCTCTGAAAAAACTGTACATTACACCATCTATATCTTCAGTGTATAAAGCAGAGTCGAAATTATATTCCACAGCAGCTTCTGTTTCTGAAACTGTCTCAGTAGTTGCATTGAACGGCACAGTTGCTACAGAACTTGTGATGACAGTAAGTGCAGCAAAAATTGAAATAAACCCCTTGATTATCATAATAATTTACCTCCTATATCAAAAAATATATACAGTATATATACTACAATATATTATATCAGTTGTGATTCTGTATGTCAATATTTTCGATGCGAAGCTATCCGGATTTTTCTTGATGTTGTTACTGACTTTTTTACGCTGATATTATACAATTAACTTTTTGCAGATCTAATGGTCTGTCTTTTCGTCGCGCTCTTTTTTCTAATAAATTTTATCAGGAGTATGTCGATTATCTCAAACATACTCCCGATTACTTTCCATATACGGTTATCTAAATAAAAATTAAGCTCTCACAGCCGAAAAACTGTGAGAACTTTTACTTCATTTTTGCAACATATATTCTTTTCTTTTTCTGTCATGTGATACCGCCTCAAGGGCGGTTCACTATTACTTCCTATGTGTTATAAACTCATTAGGAGATCTATGATACTCAATGGCTGCTTCGAAGACCATGCTTGATGTTCTCGTTAATGAAGAAGGGGACAATATCGTTTGCGAGGCACTGTTTCAGCGTAAAGACTCTCCTTGACTTTTAACTTCTGATAGTGTAAAATATAAGTAAATAATATGTATAATGCTGTGAAAGATACGGATCAAACCGATGATAGGAAATATAAAGAAATGAGGTAAAACTATGAAGAAAGTTGTATCATTTATCGCGACAATTGCATTTGCAGGTTCTTTAACTGCATTCAATGCTGTGCCGCTCATAAGTTCAGCGATCAGAGCTATTACCTTCGTCGAAGATGGTACATATGAGCTTGGCGGAGACTCGTCTTTAGAGTACAAGGTCACCAGCGATGGCGAAGTGTATATCACAGGCTGCCAGGGCACTGCCCCAGAGGTTAAGATACCATCTGAGATCAACGGCAAAAAGGTAACTACCATAGCAAGCGGTGCGTTCAGAGATCATACGGAACTGACCTCGGTCACTATACCTGACAGCGTTACGGATATCGTAGGCGGAGCTTTTCAGGGCTGTTCGGGTCTGACTTCCGTAACCATTCCCGATAGCATTCCATATATCAATGATAGTACTTTCAAGGATTGTACACATTTAAAGTCTGTTACTCTGCCTGAAAACATTCGCTATATAGGATTTAACGCTTTTGAAAACTGCACTGAATTGGATACTATAAATATTCCTGAGAATATCGAGAATGTTCTGCATGACGCTTTCAAGAATACAAAATGGTACGACGATCAGCCTGACGGATTGGTTATCGCAGCACACGTTTTATATAATTATAAAGGCACAATGCCTGAGAATACATCGGTAGAGATACCGGAGGGGGTCAGGACTATCGGTTTTAACGCATTCGAGGACTGTACAAATATGACCTCTGTTACGATACCCGAGGGCGTTACTGACATAGGCTCATATGCTTTTAAAGGCTGTACGGGACTTACTTCGTTAACTATTCCAGGTGATGTTAAGATGATAGGTGCTGCTGCGTTTGCGGATTGTACAGGTCTGACTTCCCTCACTCTTGATGAGGGCGTTGAAAATATTCAGAACGCAGCTTTTGATGGCTGCACAGCACTGAATTCGTTAAATCTCCCGAAAAGCCTTAAGATAATTTGCTCATACGCTTTCAGTAATTGTACAAGCCTGACCGAAGTAGCTATTCCCGAGGGAGTAGAGTATATTATGAATAATGCCTTTACGGGCAGTTCAAATCTGGCAAAGGTAACTATTCCTAAGATCAAAGAAGCAACTGAGGGGATAGATACAATTGAAAATGATGTATTTCTCAATTGCAGCCCAAACATGACTATCTACGGATATAAGGGGACTTTGGCTGAAAGGTACGCTAATGATAACGGCATTAGATTTTCTGCCCTTGATCCCGATACGACTCAGAAGACTGTCACAACTACAACAGCTGCCACTTCAAATACCAATTCGCCTAAAACAGGTGACAGCGGTATTGTTGGATTGGAGGCTACAGGCATTGCAGCAGCGGCAGTTCTTATTTTTAGCAGAAAAAGAAAAACATAAGATATGAATAATTACACGAAAGTCCCCGCAAATGCGGGGACATATTCTTATATAGGTGACTGAAAGGAGAGTATGCAAAAGATTACTTTAGCCCTAAAACAGAAATCCCTGTTTTGCATTTTTCTTATTATATAATTTTAGGCTTGATTAGGTAGTCTGGAAAGTTAAGTGTAGGAAAATGAACTAAAAAAGCACTTCTGAATTTTCAGAAGTGTCTATTTCATGAGGGTGGGAGATGGGATTCACACCTACACCCGACAGCTTACTGCGTGTATTCATGGCGTATGTTCCGTTGGAGGATGCAATTGGAATCGAACCACAGTATACCAGCGACGAGATTGAGGAGATGCTTGTAAATCATAGTCTGCTGCGCGGGGTACTCAAGAAAGTGAAGCACATGTACGGTGAAGATTTGTATGAGAATTGTTACGGAAGGGCGTTCTGAAATATTGCCTAAATATTAAATTTGCACAATATATTGAAATTAGTGTTGGAATAACTTATAATGAAAGTGAAGCGATGTATTGATACTTCGTTTTCAATGTTGTTGATTAATTGAGATCAGAGGTATAACAGTCATACTTCCGGGAAGGAGGAAAATGTATGAAAAAGATCATTTCAGTATTTACTTCTGCTGTAATGGCCCTGTGCATCGTATCAGTTTTTCTTACAGCAGCGGTAACCAATTCAGAAGAGGAAAAAAACATCCTGACTGCCGGCACTACGGTCGATAAAAGCTTTGAAGGCCTGACCGCAGAGCTTGACGGCGACGCAATAAGATTCATAACTGAGTATCCCGAGATACTGGTAGGTACAGAAAAGGATATATCCCTTTCACGTACCGAAGACGGCTACCTGTTCAGACCAATGGGAGATGGTAAGTATGTTGTGCTCATAATTTATTACCCTCCTGCAGTAAGACCATTGTATGAAACATTCTGGTTCCCTCCGGTAGAAGCATTTGCCTATGAAATAGAGGTCGTGAACAATGTCGTCAATTTCAATTCCGTTCACTGGTTTTATGAGAAAAGTGATGAAAAGTTCATTGAAAGCTTTTTGTCTGACGGAACATCTTTTACAACTCCGTCAGATTTGGGCACAATCTTTGGAGCGTACTATCTTCTCGTTTCCCTTGGTCATGAAATGGATCCGCTGTTCATTTACTACATTGATGAAGATAAGGAATCGGCAGACATAGCGGAGGAATCTCTGATAATGTCCGATGATAAGAATGCAGAGATATACTATATCCAGGGAGATTATATGATAAAAGATGATGGTATTGATCCGCATGATCGTTTTCCGTCAGTCGGAGAAGCTTCCTTGCCAAAGAGAATTTTTGATTTTATCTGCATACCTGAGGACGGAGTATTTGATACAAAGAGCGGTTCTCTGAAAATCGTACTGAATGAGGGAAAAAGATCAAAGGTATATGAAATCGATTACGAGGAATATGAACCTGTTCCTTCATCACTGAAAATCACAGAGTGTCCTGAAAATGATATAAATGCAGATGGCAGTTTCAATGTTGCAGATGTTGTGAATCTGCAAAGCTTTCTGCTTGGAAAAAATGATAAAACGATTATCAACTGGAGAGCTGCTGATATATGCAGGGACGGTATTGTAGATGTATTCGACCTTGTATGTATGAGAAAGTCTCTTATAGCCGGAACTCACTGACATTATGCCCGTGCATGGATAATAAAAGCATAGTTTAAGCCCGAAGGCGATATTTTAATTCGCATTCGGGCTTTCCTATAGCAGAAACACCGCTATCGGCTGTTAGTACTTTTTGGTTTCAGCATAATCCTTTGGCTGAAAAAAGTGGTATAAGTGGGGATAATGTTTTGTATGCCTTCTGTTTTTGAAGCCATAAGCTCATTTTTTTGTTTCTATAAGAATACCATTTTTCAGCAATTTAAGCATTCGTGTGTTCTGTTCAGCAGTAAAATTGTAGTCTTCTATATAGTTTCTTTTGGCAATTCTCTTTCGGTTTTCTTTACTGGAATCAATACCTAAAGATTTTAAAGCATCCACTATAGAAACGGAGTTACCGGTATACTTAGGATAATATTCTACTTTATAAGTTTTAAAAGAGTTACCTTTTGTCTCGTTTATATGAGTTGGCCAATATGAAATAGATGTGTTGGGATTTCTATATGATATCTTGCGATCAGGAAGGAAATTGTTATACTTATAAAGAACATCATGATCACCTATTTGTTCAGTAGCAATTACAGCAGCAGCTTCGGCAATAATTGAGTTGCTGAAAATATTACCTGATGTATTTTTATTTATTGCGGCTGATGACGATACAATGGTCAGTGCAGCAAGAGAAGTACATAATACCTTTTTAATCATCCTTTTCATTAATAATCATTCCTTTTCATTTTCTTTAAAATTAATTAATAAACCGTATGTGATATGTTTTATATTGTTGAAAAATCGATATACCGATATATTATATATCACATTAACTGCTGTCAGAGAAGACATTTACGGCTGCTGAGTGAATTATATTTAGTTCAAGCCGTTGTATCTGATTTCTGACTATGAATGTATAAGAGCCGTGCATCATTATTAGCCCTCCTTTCAGTTTATTTGGATTAATAATATATCCTTATGTAGTTTAGTAACATTTTTGAATGAGTTTGTCTCACATGAATTCTAAAAAAAATCGATTTGACAAAATTCTGAAAAAAATTATAATATAGGTGAGACATATCTCAGAAAAGTGTTACTAATATATAGTAATAATATTCACTTCGTATCATTTAAAGGAGCTACCCATGGATAACGGCACAAGTTTTTATAATCGTTTTCTTGATGGTGACAAAAAGTCTTTCACTGAATTAGTCAAGGAATACTGGGACGGTCTTACACTATACCTTACAGGATTTGTCGAAAACTTTTCGGAAGCAGAAGAAATAGCCGAAGAAACTTTTCTGAAGCTTTACGTTGATAAACCTAGATTCTCAGAAAAAAGCTTGTTCAAAACATGGCTCTATTCTGTAGGAAGAAATACCGCTCTTTATTATCTCAGAAAGAAAAAGAAAATAAAAGAATCCAATCTGGAAAATTTTTACGATATTTCCGATAAGAACGATATCGAAAGCAACTATATCAAGGAAGAAAATAAAAAACTTCTTCATAGTATTATGAAGAAGCTCAATACTGATTACAGACAGGTTTTGTACCTTGTATACTTTGAGAATTTCAGCAACAATGAAACAGCAGAAATCATGTTAAAAAACGAAAGGCAGATACGTAATCTGCTGTATCGAGCCAAATGTGCTTTGAAAGTATTACTTGAAAAGGAGGGATTTGTATATGAGGAGCTATGAAGAAATATCAGAAAGAATAATGCAGCGCGGAGATGAGATAATCGAATCACGCAGGAACAGAGCTGAAAGAATAAAGCACATTTCATTCTTTATTTCAGGCGTTTGTGCAGCTTTGATAGTTGGCATTGGAATACATCATTCCTCAGATTTAAAAAAAGCCTATCCTCCGTTTAGAAATAATAATCTTATTATAGTTCCCGATACAACTGAGAGTAATTCTTCGCAATCAACCGTCACTACCGTAACAACCTCTCCTGATAATAGAAAAACAACCACTCTGACCGTTTCTGATATTTCTGCGGCTGACGTTTCAACTATCACCTCTGCATCAGCCTCCGAATCGACTTCCGCATCAACTGAAAATAATACTGCTGAAATAGAAACTACATGTTTGACTATGGAAATATTCACAACAACAGAAACGGTATTGTCACAGGCTTTCCCTGTAGTTACTTCAACCACTGTTATTTCATATTTGACTTCAACAATGCCAGTTACAATTACAGAAATCATTACGTCTGCTACAATCGTAAGCGGTGATATTACCGCGATCCAGCCTACTACTAAGACTGAATCCATTGATCTGAGTGATGAACTGTCAAAATCTAAGATCGTCATTATGACGAAAGGGCCGGTCAAAAAGGCTGACAAAAACAACAAACGCAAATTAGAAGTTTTTAATGTGTTATCAATAAATGAATCTGATTCTAAAAAAGAACAAAATGAGCAGTTTGGAGATACCTTTAATATCTTTCAGTACCAATTCGGGTACAATACTATTCCTAAGGAATCTATAGGCTATAAAATAGGCTCAACTCGTATTGATATAAATGGAAAAAAAGTCAAAGCAGAATTATATGAGATCGTTAATACGGATCCATATGAAACTATTGCTGTAAAAACAAGCACTTGTCCAATTTATTTTAAATTCGAAGCAAAATAGATTTTATACTGTTCTTTCTTTTCAAGGTAAAATACTCTCATCGAGATCATAGGATTAGTTGTCTGCTATCATCCTGATTCGCTCCTCATTACCGTCACATTAACGACCATAAAAAATATTAATAGAGGACGACCAGAAGCCGTCCTCATATTTATAGCTATTTATAAGAGATTATGATAGATAAATATCCGCCAGTAAGGCTAATGTCATTAAAGAACATCCTGAAATATGATCTGCATATAGTGCAAGCAAGCCAATGTACTTAACCTAATGACTGTTCACCATAGAGCAATATGTACGCTTATTATTAAACAAGTGAAGCTCTTCGACATCCGGAGAGTTTCACTTTTTCTTTTTATCCACAAAAAAATTTTTTAAAACCCTTGACAAAGTGTAACGCACTTGATATAATTGTATAAATGGTAGTTATACAATTTAGACTTTGCTGTCCGGAAAGCAGGTAAAGTTATATAACCACAAGGAGTGTACACTAAAAATGAATATTAACATCAGTAACTCATCCGGTGAGCCTATCTATATACAGATAGCAAACCAGATAAAGACTATGATACTGGAGGGAAAACTCAAAGAGGGTGAAGCTTTGCCTTCTATGCGAATTCTCGCAACCGAGCTCCGTATCAGTTTTATGACAACCAAACGCGCATATGAGGAACTTGAACGTGATGGCTTTATAGAAAGCTATACCGGAAAAGGCTCTTTCGTAAAGGCGCAGAATCTGGAGCTTTATCGTGAGGAGCAGATCAAGCGTATAGAATCTTTGCTCATGGAAGCAGGCGATTCAGCACGCAAGATAGGCGTTACAATGGAGGAACTTCACGAATTGCTCGACCTTGTAAATGGAGGGGAATAACATGAACGATTACGAAAATGCCATTGAAATCAAGGGCGTTACCAAGAAATATGACGGCTTTACGCTGGATAATATAAGCTTTGATATACCGAAGGGCTGTATCATGGGATTTATAGGGCAGAACGGTGCGGGAAAGACTACAACTATCCGCAGCTTGCTGCATATCACAGACATCAACAGCGGTGAGATACGTCTGCTCGGTCTTGACCATATAAAGGACGAAACTGCGATAAAGAAGCGCATCGCCGTTGTTTTTGATGAGCTGCCATTCCATGATGTGTTCAATGCAAAGGATATGGCTAAGATATTCGAGGGTATGTACCCGGAATGGGACAACTCTGCATATATGAAGTACATAGAGCGTTTTCAGCTCCCGCAGAAAAAGAAGATAGGGCAGTTTTCAAAGGGTATGAAAATGAAATTGCAGATTGCCTGTGCGCTGTCACACAATGCGGAGCTTCTTGTCATGGACGAAGCAACAACAGGTCTTGACCCCGTTGTGCGCGACGAGATACTGCATATTTTCATGGAATACCTGCAAAACGGAGAGCGCTCTATCCTGATGTCCTCCCATATCACTTCTGACCTTGAAAAAATAGCCGATATGGTGACATTCATCGACAAGGGAAAGATCCTGCTGACTGGCTATAAGGACGAGATCATCGAGCAGCACGGTATTCTCAAATGTGATAAGGATAAGCTGCAAGAGATCGACAGCGAGGATATTGTCAGCATACGCACCAACAATTTCGGTGCAGAGGTCATGGTGAATGACCGTGAGAATGCTTCCTACAAGTACCGTGACTGTGTGATTGATCCTGCAAGCCTTGATGATATCATGCTTTACTATGTCCACCGTGACGCAAAGGAGTGGTCATAATGAAACTTTACAGATCGCTGATATATCGTGAATTAATGCTGACACGCAAACGATTTATTCTTATGCTGATACTGTTTCTTCTGCTGTCGCTGCTGATGCTGCTTCCAATAATGATCGGTGGACTATCAGGAGATTCGGAAATGGACGAGGATCTGATTAGTATAGTATGGCTTGCTTCTGGTGTCGTCGCACTGACGGGCGGTTTCTTGGCTGGCACAAACAACGGCTTACAGAAAGCGGATATAAATTCAGGGTGGAAGCGGTATTCCTTTATCCTCCCACCGA
>Ga0129307_1002074_pt1 | contig 17746 bp, 11 predicted proteins | sample P1105metagenome_FD_94437 | JGI IMG/M metagenome (GOLD analysis project Ga0129307, IMG submission 94437) | Capybara group fecal microbial communities from Wisconsin, USA - P1105 metagenome | ecosystem: Host-associated > Mammals > Digestive system > Large intestine > Fecal | place: USA: Wisconsin... | reverse complement strand
TGTGCTATCCTCAGGGCAAGATCGGCAGCTCGTATGAGATCCCGCCGAGCGTGACGAGCATTGGCAGCTCTGCGTTCTACGGCTGCAGCGGCTTGACGAGCGTGACGATTTCAGAGGGCGTGACGAGCATCGGAAACTCTGCGTTCTACGGCTGCAGCGGCCTGACGAGCGTGACGATCCCGTCGAGCGTGACGAGCATCGGCTACGATGCGTTCAATAATTGTTCGGGACTTACCTCGATCACGGTTGATGAAGCCAACGAAAGCTACAGCAGTGAGGATGGCGTACTGTTCAACAAAAACAAGACGGAGCTTGTGTGCTATCCTCAGGGCAAGATCGGCAGCTCGTATGAGATCCCGTCGAGCGTGACGAGCATCGGCAGATATGCGTTCTACGGCTGCAGCAGTCTGACGAGCGTGACGATCCCGTCGAGCGTGACGAGCATTGGCTCCGGGGCGTTCTCCGGCTGCAGCGGCTTGACGAGCGTGACGATCCCGTCAAGCGTGACGGCCATCGGCGTTGAAGTGTTCTCCGGCTGCAGCGGCTTGACGAGCGTGACGATCCCGAATGGCGTGACGAGCATTGGCTCCGGGGCGTTCTACGGCTGCAGCGGCTTGACGAGCGTGACGATCACGTCCGGTGTGAGGAGCATCGGTGAATCTGCGTTCTGGGACTGCAACGCTCTGACCGACGTGTACTACGGCGGAACCGCCAAACAGTGGAAGAGCATTACGATTTCCGATTCCAATGATCGTCTGACCAACGCGACGATCCATTACAATGCCTGAGCATAAGGAGCATGATTACGAACACTTCAACAGTAAAACCAAATAAACGACTGTTCATCATCGTGTTCCTGCTGTTGATCAGCGCGGCGCTGCTGGGCTTTGCCACCTATGCGTGGCTCGTGCTCTCCACGCGCCCTACCGTGGAGAGCGTCAGCCTGAACGTCGGTGCGAACGGCGGGCTGGAGATCGCCCTGCTTTCCGGAACGACCTATGAGAACACAGATCTCATCCAGACGGCCGTGGGCGACTCAAACACTATTCGCCCGCTGAAAGAGGCAAACGGTACCTGGGGCAACGTGATCGACCTGAGCGACGAGAGCTATGGGCTGAACAAAATGAAGTTGACGCCTTCCGTGCTGAACGTGAAGAAGTCAGAGGACGGCAAGTACACTGTCGGAAGAAGCATTTTGATTGCCCCAACCTTTGGGCTGGACGGGCGCATGACCATGCTGGGAGCCCAGTCCGTCAGCGGCGTTTACACGGGAGACGGGTTTTACAGCAGCGCCAACAGCGAGCCGCATGGCGTGCGGGCCATCGGCACGGCGAACACAGCCTCTGAACAAATGAAGGCGCTGACGTACGCGCGTTCCGCTGTCGTCACCGATCAGACGCTCTCGAGGCAGACGGCGACGTTGGCGCTGGAGGAGAACGGCAGCGTCCTGTTCAATGTGTACCATCGGCACGCAAATGACGCGTCCGCGAGCTATTCCGACGAGGACGTCGAGCAGCTGATGAACCTCGCAAAAGGGACGGAGAACGCGGCGCTGTACGTTGACGATGCCCTGCGCAACACGATGGTTGCATTTGCGGCGTCAGAGCTGTCCGGGGCCGCACAGTTTTCCGCAGTCAGCGAGATGCTGCTGAACAAGAACACGCCTTTGGCAGATACGCTGGAAATGCTCCCGGTCAACCTGCCTGTTTCGCCCGTCGATGAGGCGCGCGAGATACAGACGGCAATTGACGACGCCCGCGCGGCGATCGCTGCGTGCAAAGAATTGTCCGGCGGCAAGTATTCCTGGTCGCAGATGCAGCCTGTTGTCGACCGGCTGATCCACATTGAAAAAGTATATTACAACGGCGCACTGTATGATTCCGCTGTTTCGTTGGCAAACGGCGGCGAGATCACTGTACTTCCCGAGGGCGGCGTATACGGTATGATCGCCGACTATGTCGGAGGATACAGTGCGTATGTTCAGGGGTGGGAAGACACTCCGAGCGGCACCGAGCTTACGCTGAGCGCCAGATCGGGGCGGAAAACGCCGCGGATGCAGAGCTTTTCAAGCAGGATATCCAATCTTCGCCCTGCCGATGGGAGCGTTGCCGTGGATGCGAAGCTGGACGATGTGATCGGCTATGCCGTTGATCTGGCATTCCGGACAAACGCAGAAAAAGCCAGCCTGCTGCTGCAGACTGCATCCACACAACGCCTTTCCAATGCGCCGAACAGCTATTCTGCTCAGGGCGGGGGGAGTTATCTGGAAACGTATTCCTCCCAGCTCAGCAAGGAAAAGATCATTGAGCTGGCGGATGCAATCCGCGTGAGTTTCATTGATGGCAGCGGGACGCTGCTGGCCATGGCGAAGCTGAACACCACCAATTATGAAACATGGAACGAAGGCTACCGGTTCCCGCTGTATCTATACGAGTATTCCATAAAGCTGGACAATGTCATCACGGGTGAGCGCAGGGTCGAGCAGCCAGAGATTATCGTTTTACCACGGGGAATTCCTGCCATTGTGACCGCGGTGGTATGGCTCGACGGTGCGTATGTCAACAATTCACTGTCGTCTTATTTTTCCAACAGTATCTCCAGCACACTGAACCTCCAGTTTTCCACGAATGCTCCGCTTCAACCGACGGATAATGAGAGCATGAAAAACAGCCTTGAATCGGCAGCCACTTCCAGCGGCAACATGATCTCCCGCGTCGCACAGTTCAGCGAGATTCCCGGATCTGCGGATATTTCTGCGATTACTGTTTATTCCACGGCGACGGAAGCAGAACGCAGCGGAGAGTTGCTGCCCAATGAGTATTATGTCATAGACCGTGACGGCATATCCTATATGAGGGTCTATGCGCCGGAGGATACGACTGAGTTTATCGTCACCGGCTATGATGCGGATATGGTGGTGCTGCCGGCGGACGCGTCTAACCTGTTTGCGGGCATGGCGCGTATGCAAACCATCCGTTTTGCCGAACGTTTTTCCGCAGTCGGCACACATACAATGGATGAGTTGTTTTCAGGGTGCGCAAGTCTGTCGCAGATTGATCTTAGCGCGTGGGATATGGAACGAGTGGACGGCGTCACGGGTATGTTTGCGGATTGTCCCGCCAATGCCGAAATCAAGGTTCCGGCCCGCCTTGCGGGCATGGAAGCTGAATGCGGGTTTTCCGGGAGCTTTTCTGTAGACTGACCGGAGTCAGTACTCGGGCAAAATGAAAGAGGGGACAAGAAATGAAAAAGAAAACGCATACTAGCCTGTGGGGGCTGAAAAGACAGAAGCTTCTGTCAGCGGCGGGGCTGTTGACGATCTCTGCTGTGTTGCTGGTTAGCGCGACCTATGCGTGGCTTATCTTGTCCACACATCCTGAGGCGTCCGGTATTGCCATGCAGATCGGTTCGAACGGAAGCCTTGAGATCGCGCTTCTGAACACCGAAACGCGTGCGGATATGACGAAAATCACCTCCAAGGTGGGCGATTCGATAGACGATCCGAATCAAAGCCCCCTGGTTGCGAATGCTACATGGGGCAATCTGGTCGATCTGAGCGATTCTGCGTACGGCTTGGATAAAATCACGATCATGCCGGCACAGCTTCGCGTAGAAGAAGCGCTCAACGCCGATTATAGAGTTCAGGTCAACGGTCCGCTTGCACTGCCGGTCTATGGAACCGACGGACGTATCATTAAGCTGACCGACAGTACAGCGAGCGCCGTTTACAGTGACAATTTGTTTGCCGTTACGGAGGAGCAGACCTATGGTGTGCGCGCCATAGGCGTGGTGGATTCCGATTCTGCGGAAATGAACGACATCGCCTATGCGAAGTCAAATGTGAGTACCTACAGCAACAGCGCCAAGAACGCAGCGGTCGCCGCAGTTACCGACAACGGCTCAAGCCTGCTGAGCATCGTTTTTGGACACTATGTGCTTGGCAGAGACTCTATTACAAAAAAGCAGGTCAACTCGCTTAAGACGATGATAACAAGTTTTCGTACCTCGGCGAGTTATATTGAAATGGCGCTTCGCTACGGTATTTTGGCCAGGGTCGGACAAAGCGGTAATGGCAGCTTTACGGAAGCCAAGAACATGGCACTGGACACAACGATCCCCTTAAGCCGCGTCTACGAAACCTATATCGACTCGTGCCCTGAGGAAATGGCCGAGTGGATTACCGAGCTGGAGAGGGCGCAGAACACACTGAATGAGGCATATAGTTTGTGCGTCAACTTGACTACCCCCTATACATGGAATAGTGTGAGCCCTGCCCTTTTTCCGATGATGAACAATGAATTTGTCCTCATCAACGACAAGTATTTGGATGACTTTACGGAGGAAGACCAGAATGCTCTGATCAGTAGCGACTATTTTACGATGACGCTGCTGCCGGGGTCCGGCGTTATGGCGGATATTGCCAGTTTTGTCGGAGATTACAGCGCGTGGGCATCTTATTCGGGCTATGAAGTGAATTTCTTTGCGCGCACGGAGCTGACAAGATCTTATCTGACGATGTTGAACGCCTCGGTTCGGGTCATCGTATCGAGCGATGAGGAGATTGGCGGGTTCAGCGATTCCTCTGTCAGCAAGGAAATCAGAAGCTTGGGCGGCTACGCCATTGATATGGCGTTTCGCTGTAATGCGGAAAAATCTGACCTTCAGCTTCAAATAGCGCCTGCCCAGCGGATTTATTCCGATTCAACGGCCAGCGACCTTCAGGGCGGCGGCAGCTATATGATGTTTACTTCAAAAGACGGCGCTATGACCGCAGGCAGGATGCTGGAGTTGATGGACGCCATTCGCGTGACTTTTATTGACGAGGAAGGCAATCTTCTTGCCATGTCAAAGCTGAACACCAGCAACCGTACGCTCGGAGAGGACGGCAGTATCAAAGCGAATCTTTATCTTTATAACTATTCCGTCGATGAAGATCGGAATGTCGTGATCGGGGATCGCCGAAGCGGTGACGATACAAAGATCGCGTCTCTTGAGCAGAATATCGCCAAGGCCGTTACGGTCGTGGTCTGGCTTGACGGCACGATGGTGGACAACACCAAGGTGTCGGCGGAATACGATACCTCGCTTGACGGTACGCTGAACCTTCAGTTTGCAAGCAGCGCTGATTTGATTCCCGCTGTGGATGGAGCGCTGTACAATTCCAATGCAAGCAGCGTGGAGTTGGGGCTGCTGCTCGCGGATGCCGACGAGGACAATACGCCCGCAAAGGTTTACAGGATGGGGCAGGGTTCGCTGTACTCTGATGTGAGCTGGAAGGCGTTTGCTTCGGCGTATGCGTACGCACTTCGCGTGAATCAGGACAGCGAAGCGTCCTCTGCGGAAATCAAGGCGGCGTATAACAATCTTCTCAGAACGTTTAACGGATTGGAGGGCGTGTCGCACGATACGCTGACGGCGCACATTTCCAAGGTGCGGGGGTTAACCGGCTCGTCTGACGAGATTGCCGGCTATGCCCGTGACGGCGTCGTATATACTACGTTTACGGAGCAATTCAGCGACAGCGCCACTGCAATCAGACAGGTCGATTACAACAGCAATTTGCGCGATGAGGGCAACGGCATTTTGACGCCGATCTACACGCAGGCCAGTTGGAGCCGGTTGGCGCAGGCGCTTTATGTTGCGGAAGCGGTCAATGCTTTCTCCGACGCCACAGATGCGCAAATCAACGATGCAATCACCCAATTGGATCAGGCTGTCAATATGCTGGAGCGCACGGTGTATTTCGAGGCCTACGAGCTGGACAACGAGATTTACTATCTGGCGATCACAGATGAAGAGGATACATACGGCAAATGGTATGACGCTGATTTTAAGCGTATCGTCAACGAGCTGCTGATCCTGGATCTGAACACAGGCGCGGAAAAAGCAACCGTTGCCAGAATTGAGGCAAACGACTATTATGAGCGGGACAGTTCTTCGACGATCAAGCCTTCTATTGATTTGAGCAAAGCTGCATACAGCAATTTCAAAAACGATGAGATCGCAGGCGTCCGCTGGGGCGTGAGCGGCATTACGATACCGGATGCAAACGGCGACTCCTATGTATCGCTGGAATCGCTGGTCAGCTCTGCCAACAGTGTGATCGCCTCCGCACAGGCCAATCAGGTCGACCTCAGCAACAAAGCAGAGCTTGATTCTTACAAACAAAATGCCAATGCTGTGCTCAATGGCACGCTGCTGCTGACGGACGCCGAGACAACGACGCTCCTTTCCGAATTTGCCTCCGAAATTGTAAGCGCGAATGTCCAGGTCAACGAGAAGCTGGATTCTGTCGAATCCGTTCGGAACGACAGAGAGACTCTCGACGCGGCAATCGCTGAGGCGGAACGTGTCGCTGTTCCCAGCGCTGACGTTGATGCGGCAAAAGCTGTCCAGACAAGGAACACAGCAGCCGAAACGGCATACAGCAGCGAGTTGAGCCGTTTGAATGCCGCAATCATTGCCGCGGGTGGAACATCCATGCGTTCCATGTCCGCTGCCCTTGCCGAGGCGCAGCGTCTCAATGGCGAAAACGACCTGAGCGAGTGTATTACGGCGGCACAGGAGGCGGTAGAGGCACTTGACAGCGCCAGAGCGGAGTACACGCCTGCGCTGGCGGCGTTGAATGAAAAAATAACGGCCAATGGCGGTAGAGCGCAGACTCAATTTACGATCCAAAAGGTTGATGCGTCTGAGCGACATATTCTGGATACCGCCGTTCAGACGGCGCGGAGCTTGGACGCTTATACTGCTGTTCCGGCGGAAGCAAACGGGCAGCGTATCCATGACGACCTGGTTGCGGCGGTCGCCAAGGGTTCTGCGGTCTACCAAATGGGCTCGACGGCGGCCAAAGCGGATTATGCTGAGGCGATGGATGCGCTCAACGCTGCTATTGTGGCTGCCGGTGGAGAGGAACAGACAGCATATAACGTGCTTGAATACACGGTCAACAACAATGACGGATATTATGAACCGACAAATCGTGTCAGCTTGCCGTCCGCCATATTAAAGCTGAAGGAGTTATCCGCCGAAGATATTGGAACGGCTGTCATTACAGCGCGTATCCTGACAAAGAACGGCGTTGTCTACACGGCGGAAAAAGAAGTAACGTTGTTCAACAAGGCGCAGGGTATTTCACTGCACCTCACCGGGGCGACACCCTCGGTCGCACAGTTGCTGTCGGAGGCAATCGCGGAGGCAAAAACGCTCGCTGATTATAATAAAACGACCGAGGTCGGAGGAGTGACGCTCCACAGTGAGCTGTATCGTGCGACGGCGGCTGCGGAAGAGAAAAGAGAGGCGCTGGATCAGAAGACAGACGCCTGTGACGTTTCCCTGAGCGCGCTGAACGCAGCGCTGCAATCCGCAGGAGGAACGCGGCGCAAGACGGTTTCTTCTGCGAAGGAAGAGGCGGATAACCTTTTGCCAAAGGCGCAAACAGAAAAGAACAGCGCTGAGTCCGCGGCCGAAACGGCGCTGTCGATGCTCAATGAAATGTTGACTGCCGCCGGAAAAACCGGGAGGAGCACACTTGCCGATGCAATCACGGAAGCAAGGGATTTAAAAGACGATCTGCTTTTGGCGAGGGATTCTGCGAATCAGACGGAGGCAAATGCGCTGGTTGCCCTGAACAACGCATTGGCTGCCGTCGGCGGATTGCAGAAAGAGCGTATTGACGAAGCAATCACCGAGGCGATCTCCCTTGATGCCTATGCGGATGTGAGCAGCAATCTTCATGCGAAGGTAGATTCTGCCAGAGCTGCGCAGAGCAGCTCCGCCGCGGCGGAATTGGCATATCGCGCAATAGAGGATGCTTATAATACGGCGGTTGCCGCCCAGAGCAGACTGTACAATGCGGAAAAGGCGCTGTCTCTGGCGCAGAGCGGCCAAGAGGAGATCAGCGAGAGAGTAACGTCCGCGTTGGCTGCGCAGAGTGAGCTTGATGAAGCGATCTCTGATTGCTTGCAGCCGCTGAGCGAACTGAATGCTGCAATCAGAGAGGCGGGCGGAATCGAAAAAACAGCTGAAACGACTATGCCGTATTCCCGGACTGTCAATGTCAATAGTGGCGATGTTTTTGGGTTCTCAGTTGTAAAGAAGACCGGGTTTGTGGAAGCAACCGGTGCAGATGGCTCAAAAAAGAACATAAAAATTGAGATGCCGAACAACGAGACGCCGACCGCTTACTATTGGTCAGTCGACGATCCTTCTGCCGTATCGATTGGAAGCGCCTCGGATACCTCCCGCGCTACGAGCACTGTCACTGTGCTTGAAACCGGTAAGACCGTAAAACTGACGCTCTCGGTCAAAATGAATACCGGCTCCGAATATAGCAGCAGTGTGACAGTCCAGACATAGATGGGATCCATCGTAAACGGTAAATAAGTCGTCCCTGAAAAATGTGCCGGCGGATAGATCCGCCGGCACATGGATATTTTAGAAAACCTCAAACATGATCTTCGCCGCCGGCGGCCTCGTGCCGTCGGTTTCTTTTGGATCGTATGGGTAATTTGCCGCTTACGATTCGCCTGACACATCTCCTGGCGAGAGAGCGTACCCGCAAAAGGGAAATGCGGACGGGGTAAAACCGGCACCAGGTGTTGCTGTACAGCCGGTACAGGGGAGCTGTGACAGGAACCGTCTTGCCGTCCCGAACCACGGAGGTCAGGACGCCGAGGATCTGATCCTCGCGCACGGTGTCGCCGGATACGCAGTTGTCGCCGACGATCCAGTAGGTGCCGTCGTCGTTGATCCGCAGGATGCGGTGGAGCACATAGGCGTCGCCGCCGCACACCGGACGCTTGAACAGCACAACGTCGAGCTTGTTGAAGCCGCCGGTCTTCTTCTCGATGACGATCAGATCGCGATATTCGCGCAGGAGCGGCATCATGCTGACGCCCTTGAATGTGTAGACAAGCTTGCCGTCCTTCTCCAACAGTTCTTCAAGTCTGGTCATCAGCGCATCCCCCGATAACTGACCCGCGCCGCCTCCGGGTCCATGTTGCACCCCAGCCGGTAAAGGCGGACGCGCTCTCCAAGCTGCCCGACTAGCTGAAGACAGCGGATGATCTCCTCGTCCGGCTTGTGGGTCTGCTGGATCAGCGTGCCGAGCACCTCCCGGAGACTGATCCGGGTAATATGGTTTTTCTCCGACCGTTCCAGAATGCAGATCGCGGAAAGGGGGAGAATAGCGTTGCAGCCATAGTTTTCCTTGCCGCGCCACGGCGTTCCGCAGGCGAAGACGCCGTCCTCGCTGATTCTGAGCAGCGGCTTGTCGCCGTTGAGCACATATGCGCCGGGGATCTGATCGAGCCACAGCCGGGTGTGGGTCGTCTTTCCGGTGCCGGAGGGCGCGGTGAACAGATAGGCGCGACCGTCCACCGCCAAAACAGAGCTGTGGAAGATCACGGCGCCGTAATCAAGCAGCGGCACGGCGATTTTCCGGTAGAGCGCAAGCGTTTCCAGATAGGCGTCGGAGAAATGCCTGACCTTGACGTGATCGCGTTCGTCCTGCTTTGCGGACAGCGCGCGCTCTGCGTCGATATCCGATTGCGTGAGGACGACGGAAAAGCGCGGCGGCTCCTCCGAGATATAGTCCCGGCAGAAGCGCTCGGTGGACGGGTGGACGACGGAGAGCTCCATCGGAATACCGGCGAGGGAGATGGTGAACGGTTTGGGGCTCATGACGTCAGACTCCTCCTGCACAGATTCCGTGAAATGAGTGGCTGCGAATGCGGCGTGACAAAATGTGCTTTGTGACACTTGACGAAGCGCTCGGTTTACAGCTCCAGAATGCCCGCTTTGTGCAGCTGCTCAATGATGGCGGATACGTCCTTTTGAGCCTTTTCGGCGTCCACTTCGTAGGTTTCCGTGAGCTTTTCGACGATTTCAGCCTCGCTCAGACCCTCGACGAGGGCGTCCCAGATGAATTTGGCGGTTTCGTTGAGGCGTATGATGCCGCGAAACGCCTGCGCGGCGTCGCCGACGGGGACGACCATAGTCTGGCCTGCAACGTTTGTCGTCACATATTCGGAACTGATTTTCATAGGAAAAACCTCCTGATCCATCCTGAAAATGCACTTTTTGACTACAATAAAAGGATGATCTGTCAACGATCCCGTCGTTCGCAGAACGAACGAGATGATGACGCCGATGAAATAATAGCTGATTCCCATTGAAAATTTACCATGCTGCGGCTGAAAAATCAATAGCCATGTGCAGGGAACTCCCGGCGGCGCAGCGCCGCCCGTCCGGGCACGGGGCGCGGGGCGCGAAGGATGCTCCATATGCGGGAAAACCGAACAACACGTTGATCGCATGGAAATACTTGGCTGAGAACAGAAAAGATGTGCAGGTGCTTGATTTTTTGAAAAAAAGAAGATATAATTCAAAGCACTGAGAATGGGTTTTGCGTTTTGGCCGATTCGGAGGGGGAGGGCCTGCAAGATGGGACATTCTTTCCGGCCGACCGAAAAGAGAGGTGTTTGAGGCGAAAACAGCAAAGAAAGTGGCGCTTATGGCAGTTCTGCTGCTTTTTGCGGCGGCGATTGCCGTTTGCGGACGGTTTGCGCTGAAGCATAGAGATAATCTGAAAGCGATTTATGCAGCCAAGACGGAGAGCACCGAGAGCATTGTTGAAAAGGCGGAGAAGTCCAAGCGGGAGCAGGAAACGCTCCTGAGAGAGAACGACGTTCAGGTCGCTCCGCCGAACCTTGAGCAGTTGGAGAGTCTGATCAACGGGACGAGCACATCCGACGAGGTGAAGGCGGAGCTGGGGCTGGACACAAAGACCGGACCTGCAAAGCCCGCCGGCCAGGAGACCGCGCCCGGCGACGGGGAAACAGCGACCGCGCTGCCGGAACAACCGGAACCGCAGGAGCCGCCTGAGCCGCCTGAGCAGCGGCAGGCAAGAATACGCGACCTGATCGATCGGTGTGTAAAGGAGCTGTACGCCTACGAGGTGGAGCTCATGGCGGACCTGGGCGTCCTCAAGCAGATGGCGATCGACGAGTATACGGCGCTCCCGGAGGAGGAGCGTACCAAGGAAGCGAAAACCAAGATCGGGTTCAAATATCTGGATGTTTGCTACGAGATGGAGGTCGAATCGGATAAGCAAGTGAAGGGCATCCTGGATCGGCTTCGCGGCGATCTGGAGTCGCTGGACGCGGATACGGAGATCGCCGATACGCTCTGGCTTCATTATTGCGATGAGAAATCTACTGCAAAAGAGTATTATTTAAATAAGTATTTATAATGGAAACAGGAGGAAGACGGAATGAAATTGAAAAAGCTTATCGCACTTGTGCTGTCGCTGTGCGTATGCGCGACAATGATGGCGCCTATCGCGTCGGCAACGGATCCTGAAACACTCTCGTCGCTCGAATCTAATGATGCGGCGGCGATCGGGGGAAACGAGGCCATCAAGCTCACCTATACAACGCTGACGAAGCAGAGCGACGGTTCTTACAAGGTCCACTATTGGGCAAAAATGAACATGCCCAATGCGCTGGCTTCAGCTGCGAAGATCAACAACCCGGAAAAACTGGGAAAGCTGCAGTTCATCTGCACCTTAACGACAACGGGAACGACGGCAGCCAACGCCGTGATCGCGGACAAGCTGAACGATGTGACGGGCAACAGCAACTACACGATCGGCGGAGCCGGCTCGGAGTACTATGATTTTGTCGGCGCGGCCCACAGCGGCACGGAGCTTAAGCTGGTGTATAAGCTTAAAGCAACCGCTGCAAACACGCTGTATACGCTGGCAGGTGCGGACGACCACCTGACCGATGATGTGATTTTTGAGATCAAAGACGATGTGGTTGTGAATGCGGCGGACACGGCTCTCATCAACGCCATTCGTTCGAGCGCCGGCATCACAGTCAAAGCGACGGTTGACATCGGCTATATCCATCAGGACGGGGATTCGACCTATGACGATAATACGTATAAACAGATCGTAGAGGTCGCCAACGGCAGAAAGGTTCTCCGCGATTATACCGAAAGTTCTGGATCGGGCTCTCCCATTTCGATCACCGAGACAGATGAAGACAGCGGCAAGACGTCCACGAAGAACGGACTGAGCAACGACGAGGTCGGCGGCGAGGTGAAGATCATCTCCGGTACTCCGACGCCCGGCTCCATTGTGGTGTTTACGGTAAACCCGAGACCCGGCAAAAGAGTCGTTTCCGTGGAAGTCACCGATGGCAGCGGAAAGAAGATCGAAACGACGTACAGGGGCGACGGCAAGTATGAATTCACCATGCCCAGCGGCAGCGTGAAGATCAGGGTGACGTTTGAAGATGCGCCTTATCTGCCCTCCGATACCGGTCTGGATCAACTGCTGAACACGGACGAGCACATCAAGTATACCATCGGTGACGATTTCGGAACATGGCGCCCCTTCGCCAACGTCAAGCGTTCGGAGATCGCAATGATGTTCTATCGTCTGCTCCGCAACAAGGACGTCACGCCCACGGTGAGCTTCCCCGATGTGGAGAAAGGCGCCTGGTACGAGACGGCGGTCAATGTGCTTGCCACCGTCGGCATTTTCAAGGGCAATGAGAACGGCCTGTTCCGCCCGGACGACAACATTACGAGAGCGGAGTTTGCCGCGGCTTGCGTGCGCTTCGCCTCCAAGGAGCCTGTCAGCCCGGCGAAGGAGTTCCCGTTCTCCGATGTCGCAAAGTCCTTCTGGGGCTATGACGAGATCGCCAAGGCCGCTGCCTTCGGCTGGATCGTCGGTGAATTGGACGGCAACTTCTATCCGAACAACAACCTGACCCGTACCGAGGCGGTCACAGTGATCAACCGTATGCTCGGACGTCCGGGCGACGTTGACGCCGTGAAGGCGGGCAAGGGCGTGAGCTTCCCCGACGTTGCCGAGAACTTCTGGGGTCGTGTCGCCATTGAGGAGTCCACGACGGAGCACGACAACATCGTGGACAAGTCGACGTACACCGAGACCTGGCTCAATGTGAAGAACGGCTGAGCCTGAACGGTACGCGAGACCGGCAATCAAAACAATAGAATGACCTGAACTGCATCTCATAGCGCGGGCGTAAGCCCGCGCTATGAGAAACGCATGTTACGGGGAAGTGCGGAAAAATATGACAAGAGAGAAATGGCGGCGTCCCCCTGAGCATTGGCGGAGACGCGGAGCCTGGGAGGTAGCATGGAGCCAAGAAATGACGCAGACAGATTTGAGGTAGAGATCGATCTCGTTAGACTGCTGTTCACATTTCTTCACAGATGGCAGATCTTTGCGCTGTGCGCTTTGATCGCAACGTCGGTTGCGATCGTTTTTTCACTGTTCTATCTGACGCCGATGTACAAGGCGTCTATTACCCTGTACGTCAACAACAGCACAAAAGACAGAGATAGTATCGATTATGTTTCCAGCGGTGACGTCAGCACTTCACGCAATCTGGTCTCAACCTACATTACGATTTCTAAGAGTGAACGCGTGATGGGCGAAGTCTCGAAAGCGCTGGACGGCAATATTTCCGTCCCTTATCTGATGTCCGTCGTATCCGCAGAGCAAGAGAACAAAACTGAGCTGTTCAGAGTCACGGTGACTACGGCCGATCCGGAACGTTCTGCTTTGATTGCCAATACAATTGCGGACGTGTTTCCCGACGTTCTTGCCGGAATCGTTGAGGGAAGCTCGGCGAAGGTGATCGATTATGCAAAGGTGCCAAAGTCAAAATCCTCGCCGAACAACACCAGAAACGCGATGATTGGGTTTCTAATCGGTGTGGTCGTTGCCGCGACAATCGTGACGGTCGAGTATTTGGCGGACGTGCGCATCAAGGAGGAAGACGACCTCAAGATGGTGTGCGATTATCCGACCCTCGGATACATTCCGGACTTTAACGTCATCGCCAGAGGCAGCGTAAGCGGAAAGGGCTATGGATACGGATATGGATACGGATACGGATACGGGGGATCGGAGGCGAAGGATAAAAAGAAAGACGGGAGCAGCTCGGAATGAAGGATAAGAAGAGAAGAATCGGTGGAAAAAGACACGATACGATCCATGCCGCCCTGAACCTGACCGAGGAGCGCAAATATATCATATGGAGAAACAACAACTTCTTTCTCCGCGAGGCGTATAAGGCGGCACGAACCAACATCATTTTCTCCCTGGCCGGAAAGGAAGGCTGCCGTGTCATCTCCGTTTCCTCCGCCCTGCAAAGCGAAGGAAAGAGCACTACCTCGGTGAATCTGGCAATGTCCCTTGCGGATATGGGAAGCAAGGTGCTTCTCATCGACTGCGACCTGAGAAAGCCAAAAATAAGCCGCTTGCTCGAGATCACGACAGCCGGCGGCCTGACCGACGTGCTGGTGAATCGCGTTTCGGCGGAGCAGGCTGCCATACGGTATCGTGAGGACAAGACGCTATGGGTAATGTCGACGGGCGAGATCCCGCCGAATCCGTCGGAGCTGCTGGCGTCCGAGGCGATGCAGAAGCTGGTCGAGTCGATGAAGCAGACGTTTGACTACATCCTTCTGGATACGCCTCCGGTCGACGTGGTGACGGATGCGCTGGTTCTGTCCCATGTGATCGACGGGATCGTTATGGTTGTCCGTATGGGACAGAGCGACCGCCGCTCGGTCGCACATGCGATCGACCAGCTGGAATATGTGAATGTCAAGATCCTCGGAACCATCATCAACGGAACGGACCAGGGTACCGGCAGCTACGGCTATAAGCGGTTCGGCTATGGCCAATATGGCTACAGTCGATATGGCTACGGCCGCTATGGCTATGGCCGCTATGGTTACGGCCGTTACGGCTACGGCTACGGCAGCCGCCCGAATGATCAGGCAACGGGTGCAAAGCAGGGGCAAAACGGCCTATGACAGACCTTCACACCCATATTCTGCCGGGCATGGACGACGGCGCGAAGAACGTTGAGATGAGTCTGGCCATGCTTCGCGCCGAACGGGACCAGGGGATCGACGCGGTCGCATTGACGCCGCACTTTTACCGTGAGATAGAAACTCCGTCCGACTTTCTGAAGAGAAGGGAGGAAGCGTTCAACCTGCTCAGAAGAAAACTGGACGAGCTGCCCGCTGAAGAGCGCGACAAAATGCCGCGGCTCAGCCTCGGCGCAGAGGTGGCCTGGGTGCCGAATATGGCGAAGTGGGATAGGCTTGACCGCTTTTGCTATGAGGGGACTGAATTCCTCCTGGTGGAACCGCCGTTTTCCCCGTGGAGCGGACAGTTCCTTCGCGAACTGTGCGACCTGATCGGCCGCGGTATTACGCCGGTGATCGCACACATTGACCGATATATTGACGTACAGAAAAAGGCGCTGCTCCGTGAGCTGTATGAGCTTCATCTGCCGACGCAGATCAGCGCTGAGATGTTTTTGCGCTTTTCTACACGCGGGAAGATGCTCCGGTGCCTGAATTCGGGCGTCGCGCAGCTTTTGATTTCCGACTGCCACAACACATCGACGAGACCGCCGAATCTGCGGGCGGCTATGGATGTGATCCGAAAGAGCAGGATGGGCGAATTTGCGGACGAGCTGTTCCGGAAAACGGACGAACTGCTTGTGCGGTGAGACCGATAGGCAAACGACAAGGGGTGAGATGGAATGAGACAACTGGTAAAACGACGCAGCCATACGCTGATCGTCGTCTTTCTGGATGTTTTGATGATCACCCTTGCCGGAATGCTGGCGCTGCTGGTTCGCTTTGATTTTTCCTTTCCGATGATTCCATCCGACCGTATGGATTCCTGGGTGAAATTCCTGCCGCTTCAGATCGGCGTTACGATCCTGGTGTTTGGATTTCGAAAAATGTACGGGTACATCTGGCACAATGTCAGCGCGTCCGATGTGGCCGAAATGTTCTTTTCCGTCACAGCGGCGTATGCGCTGTCGGTCATGCTAATGTATCTGTTGGATGCCAACCAACCGCGCAGCGTAATCTTTATTGCTTATCTGCTGGAGTTAATCCTGCTGATCGGCTTTCGTTGCTTTTTCCGTTTTTGGCGGATTTTTGAACAGCGCATGAGCAACAAAGAGGGTGAAGCGGAACGGATCATGTTGATCGGTGCTGGACAGGCGGGCAGTATTCTGGCAAGAGAGATCGAGAATGAACGGCACCTGAATGCAAAGCTGATCTGTTTCATTGACGACAATCCGGTCAAATGGGGAAAGTATCTTGAGGGCGTCCCCATCATCGGCGGACGGGATAAGATCTGCGAAGCGGCCAGCCGATATGATATTCACAGGATCATCTTTGCGATCCCCAAGCTCGAAGGGGAGGAACGGCAAAAGCTGCTCGAGATTTGCAACAGCACGAACTGCCGCGTTCAGACTTTGCCGGGGATTTATCAACTGGTCAACGGAGAGGTCAGCATCTCCAGCGTAAAGGATGTCAATATTGAAGATCTGCTCGGACGAGACAGCGTTCGACTGGATAATGAGAACCTGGAACCCTTTTTGAAGGGGAAAACGATTTTGGTTACGGGCGGCGGGGGCTCGATCGGGAGCGAACTGTGCCGCCAGATCGCTCACTATCATCCCAAAAAGCTGATCGTACTTGATATATACGAGAACAGCGTATATGAGATCCAGCAGGCGCTGCATAGAGAATACGGCGCGGCGCTGGACGTCGAAATCGTGATTGCCTCCATTCGGGACAAGGAGCGCATCTACTCGATATTCGAGCGGTATCATCCGCAGATCGTGTTTCATGCTGCCGCGCATAAGCACGTTCCGCTGATGGAAATCTGCCCGTCCGAAGCCATAAAAAACAATATTTTCGGTACATATCATGTGGTGCGTGCGGCAGAAAAATTCGGCACGCAGAAATTCGTAATGATATCCACGGACAAGGCGGTCAACCCGACGAACTTTATGGGGGCGACAAAGCGGTTCTGTGAGATGATCCTCGAAAGCCGCCCGGAAGGAAACACAGTGTTCTGCGCGGTCCGCTTCGGCAATGTGCTTGGCTCGAACGGCTCGGTTGTGCCGCTCTTTCAGGAACAGATCCGTGCGGGTGGCCCGGTGACGATCACGGACAAGCGAATCATTCGCTATTTTATGACGATTGCAGAAGCTGCTCAGCTTGTCCTGCAAGCCGGAGCGATGGCGGAGAGAAATCAGATGTTCGTGCTTGACATGGGGAAGCCGGTCAAGATCCTTGATCTTGCGGAAAATCTGATCCGCCTTTCGGGTCACAAACCGTATCAGGATATCGACATCCAGGAAATCGGGCTTCGCCCGGGCGAAAAGCTCTACGAGGAGCTTTTGATGAAGAGCGAGCATCTGACGAAGACGGCCAACAAGAAGATCTTTATCGAGCAGCAGCCGCCGCTTGACGCACAGCGAATCATGGACGATCTTTTGACACTCGACCGCGCAGTGACAGAGGATATGGACAATGAGGAGCTGATCGGTATGCTGCGTGCGATGATCCCGACCTACCACGATCCGGACGAGGTCAATCAGTCGGCGATCGAACAGATGAAGCAAGAGGAGACCGATTTGATGTTCGTATAATGGCGCAACTATCGATGAAAAGCGCTTGCGCAACTGAGTGGCATCGCAAAGGATTTGACAACAATATAGAATAGCTTGAAAGAGCTAAAAAAGTGAACACTTAAGGCAATACCGCACAGAGTAGCGCGGGGCGAAAAAGTATGATATAATGTAGCTATGGATAAGCAAATGAGTTTGTCCGCGTTCAACGATGAGTTGAGCCAAGTGCGGACGAGGAAGAAAGAATT
>Ga0129307_1002072_pt1 | contig 17762 bp, 16 predicted proteins | sample P1105metagenome_FD_94437 | JGI IMG/M metagenome (GOLD analysis project Ga0129307, IMG submission 94437) | Capybara group fecal microbial communities from Wisconsin, USA - P1105 metagenome | ecosystem: Host-associated > Mammals > Digestive system > Large intestine > Fecal | place: USA: Wisconsin... | reverse complement strand
TGTTATGCAGTTGGCAGACCGCATATCAACAGTAATCAAGGGATTTCTTTTTATCCGAGGACGCAACGCCAGAAGGCTCTTTTGAACCACCAGCCTAGCTGGTGGTTTTCTTTTATACAAAAAGAAGCCGGACAAACGTCCGGCTTTTTCATCACATTTTAAATCAAAATTTTGAATTTGACCATTTTGACGTGAAAAACGAAGTCTTTATTCAAAAAGCCACGTAAATTTTGATATTTTCCTAAAATTAAGCTTTTAACAGCCAAAATTACCATGTCGGCGGTGGGGCGTACAAGTAGGCACCGCCGCTGCAAATGAGCGTGCAGCCATCAAATTCGGCGGGTACGCCTTCGTTATTGCAAGCGGTACCGATAGCCGGACTTGCCTGGCAGCGTACGGATTCTGGCACGCAATCTTCTTTTTCGCCGCATTCGTAATACCTGAAACGTTCAATCCACTTGCCATTGACGCAGATGTAATTGCCGCCTCGGTTTGTCAGCTTTTTCCCATTTTCATAGACAACCAAGTCTCTGCTAGATTCTTTTCCGTCGCAGGGTTCGCTCAGCCATTTGTCATTGCAGTATTCCGTGAGGTTATACTTCATGCAAAGATCATATTCGCTAAACCCGCACTCAGGAATCAACGCGTTGCAATCGACAACAAGCGCAGTCCAGAAATTATCTTGGCAAACAAAGCCCTGTCCTGTAGCGCAATCCCTCACTTCTTTATTCTCAGGAGCGTCGCATGCACCGCAACCAACATTTCCGAATTCACACTTGACATCAGTGATGTGTTCGCAGGTTTCGTCACCCATGCCCATTTTCAGCCATTTGCCGCCTTCGCACTTGTAATGCCCTTCAAATTTTCCCTCTTTGAAGCACGCATCGCAATACTCCAACTCACCACGGGCGCAACGCTGATTGCCCGTTGTTTTCTTCTCTACCCACTTTTCTCCGTCGCAAGCGTAAACGACGCTATTTTCGCAATCGGCGATTTCCCGGATGCCATCAGGTTGACAGAGGCGGTAACCGCAGCCGCCCATTCCCGGCTTGCATTCGTCCGGTTTGACATTCAAGCAAGAAACACTTTGCCAACGGTTATTTTGACATTGATAGTTGCCTTTGGTTAAGCAATCGACAGCCGAACTTCCATTTTGATTGACACATGCAGAACCCGCTCCTTCGAAATCAGTAATATGCTTGCATGTTTCATAAGGGCTTTCTAGAGGTGTCCAAAGACGATTAGAGCAAATGTAAGTCATCCCGGTTTCGCAATCGCGTGCCGCGTTATCATACGTTGAATCGCATTGATTGCAAGGTTCATTCGTTAAATTGCAGCCTACCACAGGATCGCACGGCGGGCACATATTTTTGAAGTCGCGGCATTTTTCATCCAGTTTCGGTTGCCAAAGATTATTTTCGCAAACGTAAATGACTCCTGTTTCGCAGTCACTTGTCGGCTGATCGGAATTCGAATCGCAATGATTGCACGCAACAATGGACTCGGGACAATTCATTCCTTTGCATTTCGGGCACATCGAGCTTATATATTGGCATTTATCCGCAATACTGAAATTGAACTGCGAAGAAGAACTTGCCACAGACGAAGAACTTTTTTCAAGATTGAAACTCCATTCCCCATCTTTGCAGACAAGAGGCTTGCCCGTACCGCAGTCGATAGCGGACTTGTCTTTCGTAGAATCACACGGATTGCACGGGCACTTATACCCCTCCTTACAAGGTGCGCAAACTTTCCCGCTGACTTCAACGCACGTTTCTTTTTCTGTACAGCAAACGGGATTATGGAGCATAAGTCCGTTACAGGATGTTGTCCAGCGTCCATTAGGGCAGAACTGCTTAGGAGTTAGCCATTCACCATCTACACAATGAAGTTCTACACCCGTACTACAATCATAACTTTTAAATTCTTTATTCGAATCACAAGGATGGCAACTGCATTTTTCACCCGGAGGGCACGGTTCACACGCAACATCAGTCACATGCTTACACGTTTCAATTTTACCTGAACTAGAAATCGCAATCGATGATGAACTTTGCGTTATTTTCTGTTCACCGCTCGACAATCCCGATACAATTTCGGAACTGGAAGATTGCGGTTTCGGCTTTTCGACAGCAGAAGAATTCGTACTGTTAAAATCAGGTCCGTTTAAACTTTCGTTGTTACAAGCAACAGCTCCCAACGCGGCGGCCGCAACCAAGGCGACGCCGATATACTTTATCGGTTTCATGATGATTTCTCCTTAATTTAAAACTCTTTTTTACGGAGTGCGGGATTTATCCTTTACCCATTCTCTCTCGTCTTTGTAAACAGGACATTTATCAGACAAATTATTTTCTACAAGGACATGATTAATTTCCGGACGGCTATCCAATTCACCACAGTAGTAGAACAAGAACCTTACCGTTATACCCTGCGTCGGATTGCACTTGCCAACCGGAATATCCTGAACCGTAAGCGTATCTTTGGCCACATTCGCAAGGACGAATCCCGCAGAATTTTCGTTGCCATCGACATTTAACATATAAAGTCCGCAATTCGCATCCAAAGTTTCATTCTTTATCGCAGAGATGATTTCGGAATATTCTTTTTTCGCCATCGGGAAGAACTCATCCAACGCACCAATGTTTTTCTTCACAAACTTGTGCGGCCAAGGCCCGTCAAATTCCGTAGCCGATGCCGAATGAGGCGGATTGACTGGATCACTAGCATTCAAATTCTCGTTACGATCAAGCTTTGCGGACAAAACCCCACCATCAAACGAGCTAGAATCAAGTTTAAAATCGTTCAAGTAAGATTCCAGCGTATTTTTAGTCATGGGAGTCGATTCAACCGGATCGCGCGGATTTTTTTCAGACGAACTAGGAATGTAGCGAGAACTACTCGACTGCACTTTCGAACTGCTCGAAATCTTGGGAACACCTTTTTCATGTTCCGAAGAACTGCTAGAGACCTTCGCAGAACTGCTCAAATCCAGACGCACACCGCTCGAAGACGAATTTTCCACAATTGGAGTTTTCGAATCCGAAGACGGAATTTTCTCTTCAGCATATTGCGAACTCGAAGATATGTTTTCTGCTAATTCATTCGTATCTTCAGAAGTTCCTGCAAATGATCCTGAATCGCCGCAACTGGCAAAGAACAAAATAGAGCAAAGGCTCATCAATTTCTTAAACGTTTTCATCGCCGCCCTCCTTGACGTTCTTGGTAAGCGGAAATAGTTGCAAGTTCACGCGGTAAACCTGTTCGATGTTTTTCTCTTCAGCCGCAATATCGATTATCTGTCGGCGGCATTCATTCAGCACCTTCTCGACTTTTCCGAAAGACTCGCGAGAAAGCCCCATAGTGACTCCACTAAAGTTACGAATTTCCTTAGGAAGTTCCAAGGCGGGAGTCGCCAATTTGGACATAATACGGTGCATGCCTCTCATGGCAAGCCTTGTGGCATCCGTCGTCCCTCTCAGCGAAGTTTCCGATTGTACAAAATTGCCATTTTCTCTTTTCAAAAGCCCTGATTTCGTGAGGAAATCGAGAGAGTCACGAACCTCAGCCGCAGAAACCTCCGGATAGCACATCTTCGCCATTTCGCCCGGAGTCGCCCCCGGCATAATCGGAGCAAGTTCCCTGAGCACGGGATTACGCCACGATTCATAATATTCAAACAGGTCACCTTCCAAGACACGGACCTTGTAGGATTTTGCCATGGCAAGCATCTTCTCGTACGCTTCCACTTTCTTTTCTTCTGTTTCGGCCTGTCCAAAAACGACCATCGCCCTGAAGTAGTCCATCTCGAACCCGGAAAGCCCCATTGCGGCTCCCGTGCGTTCGACACCGATACGGCTCAGTTTGCTTTTGCCGTCACATACGACTTTCATGTAAGACGGCGAGCTGAATCCCGCAACTTTCGAAAACTCTCGCCACGAAAAGGCGGAGCAGCGCTTACGCTCCTCATAGAAGTCGCGCATGTACAAGCGGAAATCAGTATATTCAACAATCGGTTTCATACTCTAAAATATACATGTATTTTTTCAAAAAGTCAAGCAATTTATGCTACAAAAATGCAGAAATTTTAAAAATTTTAAAGATTTTAACATTTTTAGACGTTTAAATTTCACATATACTACACACTGTTGCATATAGGAAGGCGAGCCATCAGCAGTGAGCAATGAGATATGAGCGAAGAGAGATTCAGCAGGTTCACCCACCTTGTGCCATCCTGAGCTATACAAAACTTGGCAACTTGTTGCCTAGTTGCTGTTATCCACTTTGTGGAAAAGTCGAAGGATCCAGAAAGGAAAAATAAGAATCAATAGTGAAAATAGGATTAATCTTTTTTCATCAAAAAAAACATTGTAAAGCGTTGTAAAACTTTACATCGGAAAAGTACCAAAAATAACGACGTATATTCCAAATTAAACTATCTTATAGATACAAAACCAAACATCCCATACACCAAAACAACGGCACCTCTTTCCGAGATGCCGTTGTTTCTTTTTACTCTGATTTTCTGGTTTAATTCAAATGATTTTTGTACTTTATTTGAACGACAACCCATAATACACCAAAGCCCTCCTCTTAGAAGGGCTTTTCCATTTGCCGTTTGTCACCCCGGCCTCAGTGCCGGAGTCGGCTTTTTATCGTCTTTATCTGCCGCCAACGAGAATCTGATCGACCTTGATAGAGGGCTGCCCGACCGTCACCGGCACGTGACCGGAAGAAGCTCCGCACACGCCAGCGGCCTGCTCAAAATCAGAGCCGACCATGCTAATGCGCGGCATAATCTCGTGACCTTTACCGATAAGCGTAGCACCACGCACCGGTTCGCAAATTTTGCCGTTGCGGATAACATAACCTTCATCAACAGCAAAGTTGAACTCGCCCGTTGCCGGATTTACAGAACCGCCAGCCATGCGTGCGGCATAAAGTCCGTTATCGACGCTTGCAATCATGGAATCGAGCGTATCCTTGCCCGGAGCGATAAACGTATTGCGCATGCGGCTTACAGGAGCATACTTGTAGCTTTCGCGGCGAGCGCTTCCCGTGCGGGCAACACCAACTTCGGCAGCACCAACGCGGTCGCTCATATACGTTTTCAGAATGCCGTTTTCAATCAACGTCGTGCGTTGCGTAGGCGTACCTTCATCATCGTACTTGAGGCTTCCCCACACGCCGTCCATCGTGCCATCGTCAATTGCGGTAAGGCACGGCTGTCCAATCGCTTCACCAATCTTTCCGCAGAACGGGCTTGCCTGGCGGCGAACCGCTTCCGTCTCCAGTGGGTGTCCGCATGCTTCATGGAAAATCACACCGCCAAAGCCGTTACCCATCACGACCGGCATCTGGCCGCCAGCGATGTAACCCGCATCGAGCATCCGCAACACGCGATTGCCACATTCGGTAGCCAAGCCTTCCGGAGAATAATTGGCCAAAAGTTCATAACCGCCAAGAGCACCCGGCGCTTCGTGCGTCGTCAAACGTTCCGTGCCATCCGTTGCGGTCACGTTCACGTTCACACGCAAGCGACCACGCGTCATTTCAAGATGCAGGCCTTCGCTGTTCATCAGCGAAATCGAAGTGCAACTATCGGTAACGCTAGCCCCCACCTGCGCAATCTTTGATGAAAGCGCACGAGCCGCCTTGTCTGCGCGGAACAAGAAGTCCTGCTTCATCGCCTGGCCCAGCACACGCGGGTCTTGATAAGCAGCAACATTAAAATCGCAAACGCGTTTTTCGGGAGCAAATTCAAACGGCCTAGAAGCAGAACCCACACCACCGGCAGCCGCAGCAATACGTCCGAACGCAAGCGTTTTCACAAGTTTCAGCAAAGCTTCTTCGCTATCGTCGCTCGTAAAGCCGTACAGCACTTCCGTTCCGTACAAAAGACGAACGCCAATGCCGTATTCCGTACCCGCAGTCGCCGTTTCTATCTGGCGGTCTTTCAAGCCCAGGCTAGAACTGCGAGTTTCTTCTTCAAAAATTTCAACAAAGTCTGCACCGGCACTTTTGCCAGCTTCAAAAATCTTTACGGCAACTTCTGGATTCACTTTATACCTCGCCGTTCATCTTCTTACGAACAGGAATCCCCGCCGCAAGCATTTCACCTTTAATTCCCGGCACGGTATAATCGCCAAAGTGCACCATCGAAGCGACCAACGCCGCATCGGCACTCGTCTTGCGGAACAAATCGACAATGTGAGCCGGAGTACCAGCACCACCGCTTGCAATAACGGGCACCTGCACCGCCTTTGCAATCATGTCGGTAATCGTCAGTTCATAACCGTTTTTCACGCCATCCGTATCGATGGAGTTCAGACAAATTTCGCCCACACCAAGCTCTTCGGCCCGTTTCGCCCATTCAAGAGCGTCAATGCCCATCGCAGTCCGACCGCCGCGGATAAACACCTCGTAACCGCTCGGAATCTTGTCCGAAACGCCCACGAACTTCGCGTCCATGCCAAGCACAATGCACTGGCGGCCAAAAGCCTTCGCGCCTTCCGCAATAATTTCCGGATGGAGCACGGCCAAGCTGTTCACGCTCACCTTTTCTGCACCGGCCAAAAGAGCCTCGTGCATGTCGTCCAAATTGCGGATACCGCCGCCCACGGCAAACGGAATAAACACACGCTTTGCAATCTGGCGAATCATTTCCATGTCGCACGGACGATTCTCGGCACTCGCGGTAATATCGTAAAACACAAGTTCATCGACACCATCATCACTATAACGGGCCCCCATTTCAACCGGGTCGCCAATGTCGATATTCCCCTTAAACTTTACACCCTTCGTGACCTTGCGGTCACGGACATCCAAACAGACAATTAAACGTTTCGTGAGCATGTATGTAAACAGTAGTTAGTAAACAGTGGTTGGTGTCGCATAGCCACAGTAGGCAGAACTTAGTTGGTTGATTCCGGGGAATGACGAAGATACGTCATGGCGGACCTGATCCGCCATCTAAGCTCTAGTTACAGATTCTTTTCAATCAAGTTTTTCAGAGTCGCCTTCGGCACGGCACCGACAACGTTACCCACTTCAACGCCATTTTTGAACAATTTCATGTTCGGAATGTTCGTAATGCCAAAGCGGGCGCAAATATCCGAGACACCTTCGTCATCAACATTGATTTTTGCGACAATCGCACGACCATCAAATTCCTGCGCAAGATCTTCAACCACAGGACCCATCATCATGCACGGACGGCACCAAGTCGCCCAAAAGTCAACAAACACAAGTTGACCACAAGAAATAACTTCGTCAAAAGATTTAGCAGTAAGATTCAAGGCTGCCATAAAACATTCTCCTATTTACGTCGAGAATATAGCAAATTTTAAGGGCCGGAGTCATAAGCCCGACATTTTACGCCTACGAACACTGGGCAAGTCCTCAGTTTCTCTAAGCAAAAAAGTTCATCGCAGACGCCCCATATTCCCATTCAAAGCACTTTTCTCATCTTCGCACAATAAATGGGGCCGCATCCATGAGCGCGGTCCGGCAAAATATGGACTCCCAGTTCCGTACGGTCCGCCCCCTCAGGCAAGTCTTCGATACGAACAAACTCCATCATTTTACGTTTCTTCAAAATTTTTGCCACAACGGCATCATTTTCAAGAGGCGAAAGCGCGCAAGTCCCGTAAATCAACTCGCCCCCCGGTCGGAGCGCATCCACCGCCGACGCCAAAAGCGAGCCCTGTTCCACAGAAAGCCGCTTCACACGCTTGACCGACCAGACTTCCAAATGCGAAGGAGAATTAAGCACATGCCTATCCGACGAGCACGGCGCATCAAGTAAAATGCGGTCGTAGCATTCCTTCTTGTGCATGCCGAACTTCACGCCATCGTAACCCGTCACGTTAATAATCGAACGCCACGACTGCGGCAAGGAATTTTCAAGAACATGCTGCAAGCGGAGGCGCCTATCCGGCGAACGGTCGTTACATTGAAGGGTACCTTCGCCCTTGAGCATCGAAGCAATCACAAGCGACTTTCCACCGGGAGCCGCACACATATCGAGCACGTCCATTCCAGGTTCCACGCCCAGCGATTTCGCGGCAAACACCGAAGCCTCGTCCAAAAAGTACGGTTCCAAGTCATCTGCAAACTGGAGTTTCGTCGCACACCCCTCGCCCTTCAGCGATTCCAAAAGCGACGGCCAACGATCGGCATAAAGCTTTTCAAAGTAATCGAAAAATTCCATAGCACAAATATAGACGAAAGAACGGCTCTGCGAGCCTACAGACGAAAGACGAAAGGAAAAAAGTGCATTTTCGTGCGTCTTTATTGGGCGGCGCAGCCGCGTTTATAAAGCCTAATACCTAACCCCTAACACCTAAAAAACAAAAAAACTCTCTGCTCAGGAGTATGAGCAAAGAGTCCTTCGTTGAGCTACCAGGATTCGAACCTAGACAAACAGAGTCAGAATCTGTTGTGCTACCGTTACACCATAGCTCATCAGTGCGCACCAATTTTAGAAAATAATTTCAAATCCTGCAAGGGGTATTTTGAAAATTATTTTGCAGTTTGAATTGTTGGCGGCGCGTAAGTCATCCATTGCTGCGAGAGCGTATCCCCCTTCGGCAGCTGCACATGCGTAATCGTGACATAGTCTTCCATGTCGGCACCCGCATCCTGAAGTGTTTTTACCACCTTCGGATCGCCGGAATACAGAACGATGTCATGCCCACCCGCCGGAATATTTTCAATTTTCAGCAGGTTGCAAACCATTTCCCGCACATAATGGCTCGTGCCCTTCAACCCCACGACCACGCTATTCGCCATGCAGTTATTGGACTGAGTCGTATCAGTCCGGTCAAGTACGACCAAGACTCCGCTCACGAGGAACGAGGGCTTAGCAAGTTCAATCTCGCCAATCGAAAGCGTATCCTTGAGTTTTTTCAGTTCCGAAGCGAGCACATAACGGCTCACCCCCGTCAACGACACTTTTCCATTTTTATCCAGCAATCGATATTCCATACGCAAACTATCATGCGGAATGGAATCCGGCACTGGCAAAAACCAACGTCCGTCACGATCCGTCTCGGCCTGCACCGTAAATCCAGCAGAATCGCCATCGACAAAGTTAAACCCGTACAAGTCCGTAATCATTTGCACCTGGACATTCGAACAAAGTTTATCATTGCACTTCACGACACCCGACAAGTACGCAGGCTTTTTCTCTTTCTTTTTGCGTTCCTCTTCCTTAATCAAGGAATCGACTTCCATCGTCGTACTCCAGATAAACGGCCCCTTCGAAAGCGTATCGCCCGATTTCACCTTGCCGTCCATGTTCCATGTACGATAAATTAACGAGTCCGCAACGCCGGAATCCGTAAGGCGCGCCACAATCTGCGGATCGCCCGGGCAGAACCCGAACCACCAAGAACCGGCAGGAATCAACATCGAGAAGGAATCCCCGGCAAACACGCTCTGCGAGAACGGAGTGCCCGGCATAAAGACCTCGAAATGAGACCCGACCGCCACAGAAGGTTCGGCCACATTCTCATAGTAAAGCACACTGCTGAACACTGCGGCCTTCGAGAGCTTGATGCTATCCATCACGCCTGAATTCCTTACGGCACGCGGCTTGTACGATATTTCTTTATGTTCAGCATCAATCACCGCCAGCTGGAACGTATCCACCAACACGGAATCGAACGAATACACGCCCTGCGAATCCGTCTTTGTCTGGATATAGTCCATCTTGGCAAGGGAATCCCCTGCCACCGGTTCACGAGCTATGCGAACCAAAGCAGAAACCGCAGGCGAACCATCACTACGAGTCACAATGCCAGTAGCAATCGTATTCCCCGTATCCGTAACAGTACCCGCTACGCCACCGCTCTCGCCTGTGCATGCGCACATGCAAGCACACAGCGCTGAAAACAGCCCTATAAAAATCTTATCCAATCTCATCGACACCCTCCTCTGCATCCGTTTCCGGAGGAAAAGCAAGCTTCTCCTTACTCAGCGGGAAGAATTGGATATTCAATTCGCAAACCATGGATTCACCTTCATCCGAGCGGACTATATCCACGATTTCCTTGCGGAAGAGGTCAATCTTGCTGATGATGCGTTCCAATCCCTGCGCCGAGACACTCATCGTCATACAAGATACATTTCTGCGTTCGGTGCTGTAGTGATCTAACGCATCTTTACCCAAGTCAATCATCTGCTTTTGGAACTGATGAACGAAAAGCGGGGCGATTTCACTGCCATTCGTAATTGCCTTGTTTACGGAATGGTAGAATCCATCTTCGCCGAGCTCTATAAGTCCCAAATCGAGGAGGAGTTGGATAGTCTGCTTTGCCTGCGGGAGAGAAATTTTCGGATTCAAGAAGAGCGCAAGTTCCTGAATGTTCTTGTCGTTAATCTTCAAGACGGCAAGAGCTTCGCGGGCGACAACGTAATACCACTTGCTGTAATATTCCTGCTGGTTCTTGGTCAAGTTCTTGATAGTACGCGGGAGCAGTGCCGACATCTGGTCAAAAATCTGCTGTTTGGAAGAAGCCGTCGTCGCGTGCGTAAAATCGACCATCAAAGTGAAATAGCGGCCTTCCCTCTCGTTAAGACCAAGGGCGGCGATAAACTTCGGAATCATCTGCTGCGTGAGCGACTTGCGACCGCGAATCAAATCCAAATAAAGACCGGACGAGGAATACCCGGCCTTCTTTGCGAAAGACCGGTACGAAAAATACCTCTGCACGGACTTACGATACTCGTAGTAGTCCTGAAGGTACTTTCGATAATTGTAGTAGGCATATACGTTCATCAAGAGTAAATCTAATTTTTTTTGAGTTTTTTGGGAACACTTATTTTTCGAAAAATACAGCGTAATGCGGCCTGTTCCTTTTAGAATGTGTGAAAAAGAACACCTTGGGAACACTTTTTGTTTTTCAAGTGATACGCTTTCAAAAAAAATTGCTTAATTTAAAGGAACACCCAATCCCATCCCTCGGACTCTCGGTTGTACTCCACCGAGAGTCCTTTTGCGTTATAGGCCTACGGCCGTATAACGCCAAACACTGCGGCTCGGATATAGGTGTGCAAGCACCCCTGCATCGCTCGCCTTACGTGTTTGTGTTTTCTCGACTTGCAAACACTTGCACTTCACACATCACCTATAACATCTCGTCATGCAGAGGCACAACCGATGCTTCCAATATATCATGCAGAACGTCAACAACATTCTAAGTTCTAAGCTCTATTTTTTCTAAATTCACTATTAACTATTGACTAATGACCAATAACTATTAACTAATCCATGAAAATAAAAGAACTTGCCAAGGGAACACTCAGCCGCATTTTACGTTACACAGGAATCCTTCTCCTTATATATATAAGTATGGTATTTTACCTTGCTTTGACCGAACGAAGGAACGCCTTCCCGCGAGCCATCACACACAACGAAGCACGAGCAGCCATCGCTGATAAAGCAAAAAACATCAACTGCACCCTCGATGACGGTACGGTCCTGGAAGGTTTCGTTGTCGGAAACGAACATAATAACGTTTTACTCTACTATCCCGACGCCGACGAAGATGCAGCCCAATTCCTAGCCGAACTCGATTCCCTGCCCGGTTATGCAGCCGCCACGTTCAACTACCGCGGAAGCGGAAACAACAAGGGAACGCCATCACAAGAGACCTTTGAATCCGACGCTCAAATGATTTACGAGTGCGCTTCACAGATAAACGGTAAAGCCCCCGTAGTCGTTGCCGGACGCGGAACAGGCGCCATTTTAGCAACAAAGCAAGCTAAGACGGATAATCTAGTTCTCCTGATAGACCCCGTTCTAAGCATCGCAGATGCCATTGCCGACAAATACCGCATCCTTTACCCAAAATTTCTTGTTCGCGCCGATGTAAAAATCACACCAAACAACATCCCAGACATCAAAAACGTTGTCATTTTTTCTGACAGAGCGCGTTTTAGCGACAGAAATACCACTATAAAGGGAATCCTAGAAGGGGTAAATTTGACCAAACGCGACGAAAAAAGTCTCACAAAAGCCATTTTTGACGTGATAATCAGCAAATAAAGAAAAAAAACTTTCATTTGTTGCAACATTTTACAATTTTATTATTATTTTTTATACAACAAATGTTATTGGTTACGAAAAAGCTATTTTTTTCTTTGTCCATGGTTTTTTTGTCAAAATCTTTGACATTTGCGAAAAAAAAATTTATTTTATCATCAATACAACAAACAAAAAAAGAGGTGTAAATGGAAAACACTATTGTAAAGATGGATGTCCGCGGTTTCATCAGATTCCCGGAAGAAGCAGTCAAGGCTCTCAAGCTCGACAAGCTTGCAACCCAAACAAAGACTGAAGATGGCAGAACCGTCGATGTAGGTCCTTATGTTGACGTCGAAGTTGATGTCGCAGGCAAGCGCATCGCTATCACGCCGATCAAGACCCCGAAGGCAACTTCTTTCCGCTTCATCAACGGAATCATCGGCTCCAAGTCCAAATTCCTCTACTTCAAGGGCGCATTCAATGCTATCGGCCTCGAAGTCGCAACTGGCGCATACACTTTGGTCAAGGAAGGCAACAAGTACGTCTTCACCGCCAAGGGATCCAAGAAGAAAGGTGAATGGACGACTCTTGCCTGCCGTAACGCAGTTGGCAACAAGACCATGCTCTCCATTGATACCCGCGGTACCATCATTTTTGACCACAACACCAAGAATGCTCTGAATACCAAGGAAAACAAGACGATGGTTGCCGAATACGATGCAGCCAAGAAGACCTTCAAGTTGACCTTCAGCAAGAACAAGGGCTTCATCAACGTCCGTACTATTGCAAGCCATGCTAACGCTTCGTTCATGGGAACGCTTTCTTCTCACGGCATCGCTCTTCCGCTCAAGAGCTTCCGTACCGAAAGCCAGGTCGATAAGAACGTCCTCACGTTCAGTGTCGCACCGCTCGTTGCACAGCAGAAGGCTGCAAAGAAAAAGTAATCCTATAAAGTTCAAAAGGGAGAGTCGATAAAATGATTGATGTTTTCAAAGTATTTTATCCAACTCACTACAATTTCGCAGCACTCGCTATATTACTGTTTTTGCTGTTAATATACCTGCTGACGAAAAAGAACTATAAGTGGAGCATCATTACTCTAGTTCTGTTTTTGGCGCTTAACATCGGTATTTACAAGCGTACCGACGGCAGAGCTTGGACAATCACTCTTGAACCGGAAAAATCGTCCGATCCTTATTATACACCGCAAGCCAAGAGATTGACTTTCTCTGTAAAGAAGAATTGGACTATTACCGACGAAAAAGGCGAAGTCCACCATTGGTGCTGGGTAGAAGAATATTGGCAACAGTTCTCAAGCATGGACCTTGTATCTGCATTGTGGGGTTCAAAATCCACAAAGAAGATGGTCAAAGCATCAGAAGGTCGTGCTGACGATATCGGCGATTAATTTCTACCAAATTCCGCTTTAAAGTGACAGTAAGTTTAGTCCGCCATTCTCCATGCAGAGAATGGCGGGCTTTTTTATAAACTCTCCGGGAGAAGCTATCACGCCATTCGACCGTTCCCAGATACCCGAAATATGGTGATGGCCATGAATGCAGAAATCACACCTTTCCTTTTCTAAAATGCGGTCGCCCCATTCCAAATATTCATCTATATTGATGGTTTTGTTTTCGCCGTATTTACGGCTGTGCCGCCCGACAAAACGGGCCAGTCCCATACCCCAATCCGGATGAATTTGCCTAAAGAGGGAGCGATTCAGCGGAAAATCAAGCACCCGTCGCAAAAAACGGTAGCCACGATCGGACTTCGCCACGCCATCGCCATGAGTCAGATAAACGCGTTTGCCCTGAATTTCAAGGATAACGGATTTATGGACGGCCACGCCTAGAGTTTTCGGGAAAAAATCCCCATATGCAAAGTCATGATTTCCCCGCAAAAGATGGACCTCGACTCCCGATTCCACCAATTCCGCAAAAGCACGGTATAAATTAAAATGCGCTGAAGCGACATAGTAATTGTATTCGTACCAAAATTCAAAAAGATCACCAATAAAGACAACATGGCTTGCCTTGCCCTTCCACGAAGAAAGTAACTGGATCAGTTTTTTTTCCCTATCGGGAACCGCATGCGGAGGTTCGATTCCCAAATGAGCGTCACTAATAAAATAAGCAGGCAATTCCATACTGACAATCTTAATAAAATTTATAACGTTCGTTTTTTTATATCTTTATCATATGCGGTTCATCGTCAATTTTTTGAGTTTTTCATTCGGTTTCGCATTGTTCCTGTCGGGATGCTCCATGAAGCTCACGCAAGGCGATCTTGAGGGAATTCCCTTGACCGAAGAAAATTACAGTTTTTTCGGGAACATACCCTTCATTTACGGTGGAGACACGCTTGAACTCTCGCAAGACTTGCTGAAAGCCTATACGAAAGCCGCAAGCGAGCAGGAATTTCCGCGCGAAACATGTCGCGGCGAGGCAAACATCAAGGCCATCGTCAAACAGAACAAACCGCCATCCGCTTGGAATATCGGCATTTTGATTCCGTTTTGGCCCATTCTACCCGTCAACGAATCCTGGACATACGCCCTTTCGGCACGTATATTCTGCAACGGAACGCTCGTACGTCATGTAGAATTTTTCGAGCAACAGGACGTAATAACGACATTTTATGGGTGGTTCCGCACAGATATCGCAAACAAAGCATCCAAGGAGATGCACCGTAAACTCGTTCAGCGGCTCATTTTCGAGTTGAACGCAAATAGACCCACCGACCTCAACAGCGCAAGCGATTACTAGGAATTATTCGGTATTTTGCAATCCTTTTTGTAATATATCCATTGCCATTATCGAAAATTTTGTTTATATTTATGCATGAATTCAAATATTTGCATAGATTAAAAATTGCGACGCAAGCACAAACGGAGTTTTAATGAAGATTATTGACATCCTCAAGCAAGACAAGATGAGCCTTTCGTTCGAAGTGTTCCCGCCCAAGAAAGAGACAAGCTTCGAAAACGTCAAAGCCGCTACAGAAACCATCGCGAAACTCAAGCCCGCATTCATGAGCGTCACTTACGGCGCAGGTGGCGGCGTGAGCCAATACACCCTTGAAATCGCTAAAAATCTCAAGTACAACTTCGGCATCCCGATGCTCGCCCACCTCACTTGCATTTCGAGCACCAAGGAAACCATCCACCAGCGCATCGAAGACATGAAGGCTGCCGGAATCAAGAACATCATGGCCCTCCGCGGCGACCTCACGCCAGAACTCATCGCGAATGGCCGTGGCGACTGCGACTACCACCATGCCGTGGAACTCATCCGCGAAATCAAGGCTGCGGACCCCGACTTTTGCATTGGTGCCGCCTGCTACCCTGAAAAGCACCCGGAAAGCCCGAACCAAGCCGAAGACATCAAGCACCTCAAGGAAAAGGTCGAAGCCGGTGCAGACTTCCTCACCACGCAGATGGTGTTCGACAACAACCTGTTCTTCAGCTTCCTCTACAAGCTCCGCGACGCAGGCGTGAATTGCCCGGTGCTCCCAGGTATCATGCCCATCACGAACGCAAATCAGGTTGAACGCGCCATCAAGCTCTCCGGTTCGTTCATGCCGCAGCGTTTCAAGTCGCTCGTCGATAAGTTTGGAAGCGACCCCGAAGCCATGAAGCAAGCGGGAATCATCTATGCGAGCGACCAGATTATCGACCTTTACGCAAACGGCATCACGAACGTGCACGTTTATTCCATGAACAAGCCGGATGTGGCCGAAGGTATCCTTAAAAACGTTTCTGCGATTCTCGGAAAGAACTTCAAAGCGTAAAAAGGTAAAAAAACACCATTTTTACAAAAATTGCTTTTTTTTCACATCATTTAAAAAAACAGACACTTTTTCGCTCACGCTTTATATATATTGTGGTATGGGCATCGTCGATGCTCGATATTTTTAAAAGAAAGGTTTATAATGCTCTCTTATCAAGAAGCTTACAAAATTGCGGATTCCGTACACAAAGGTCAGCAAGACAAGGCTGGCGGCCCCTACATAGATTTTCTCCAGAACGTCGCTGATTTCCTCAAAAACAAAGGCGAATCAGAAGATGTCCAAGTACTCGCTATTTTGCAGGACTCCATCACTTCTGCCACGCAAAAAACTCCAGAAGACATGATCAAGCTGGGCGTTCCGGCAGACATGGTTGACCTCATCCAGAAGATGACTTACCACAAGAACCAGTCTTGGATCGATGAGTACAGCTGCCACCTCATGGAAAAGGGTGTGCCCGCCGAAGACGCAACTTACGATGCACGCGAAAAAGACTTTGTCCGCTTTGTCGAAACGCTCAAGGACAATCCGACAGCGGCAAAGGCAAAGAGCGCCATCCTCAACGTGCTGCTCGAAGACAAGTACATCCAACGTCAAGAACGCCGTGAACTGAAGACGAAGTTCCGCTTGAAGAAGTACAAGGCGGCCATCCAGGCTCTCGGAGTTTGAGGTCGTTTTACAAGCCTTTGAGCTTTGAGGACGGGGCGACCCCCTCCGAGCACGCTTCGCTTTGAGGCAACAAATATTCCATCTTTTTTCAGCGGACTTCAGTCCGCTTTTTTAATGCTCAAAGCAACCGAATATCGCCTCCTCATACCTCAAAGCCCGCTGTAGCGGGCTTTTGTCATTCTGGAGGGTTCGTATAACCCGACAGAATCCACAAGACATTTCGTCACCCTCGCGCAGGCAAGGGTCTTTTGTTACGGGGCGTTGCGGGGTGCCCCCGCTAGAAGGGGTGATGGAAGACCTGGCGAGATCCTTCGACTTCGCTCAGGATGACACGTTTTTACACTCAGGAAGACACGCTTCTATACCGAGCCAGGGCTGCAATCAGGGGAAGGCGTTCCCCTTCATACCCCAACTTCACCGTTCGCCTCTTTCGTCTAAAAACACTAGCCGAACGGAGCTGTTTTTGCTATTTTTACTGCGTATTTTTTTAATTGGGTTCACGCCCAAGAACACCCCCTAAAAAGGAACATAACAATGGCAAACAAAGTCTATAACTTTAGCGCAGGACCGTCTGTCCTGCCGGAACAGGCACTCAAGGAAGCATCTGCTGCATGCATCGACTTCGAGAACAGCGGCATCAGTATCCTCTCCATGAGTCACCGTTCAAAGCCGATTGAAAACATGTTCGCCCAGACGGAACAGTACCTCCGTGAATTGATGGGCATCCCGGAAGACTACGACATCGTGTTCCTCGGTGGTGGTTGCTCACTTTTGTTCTGCATGCTCCCGATGAACTTCCTCGACCAGAACGCTACGGCCGACTATGCTTTGACCGGCGTTTGGGCAAACAAGGCTTACAAGGAAGCTAAGCAGTTCGGTAACGCTCTCGCCGCTTGCGACACCAAGTCTGAAACTTACAGCCGCATCGACAAGAACCTCAAGCTCAGCGACAACGCTAGCTACCTCCACGTGACCGCCAACAACACGATCTACGGTACGGAATGGCACAACTTCCCGAAGCCGAAGTCCGGCTTCCTCATGGCTGACGTGAGCTCCGACTTCCTTGCAAGGAAGATCAACGTGTCTGACTTCGGTGTCGTCTATGGCGGCGCTCAGAAGAACATCAGCTGCGCTGGCGTGACCGTGACGATCATCAAGAAGGGCCTCCTCGGCAAGGTAAACCGCACCATCCCGACCATGCTCAACTTCCAGACCCACATCGACGCTGCCAACATGTTCAACACTCCTCCAGTCTTTGCCGTGTACGTGATGAACC
>Ga0129307_1002071_pt1 | contig 17765 bp, 17 predicted proteins | sample P1105metagenome_FD_94437 | JGI IMG/M metagenome (GOLD analysis project Ga0129307, IMG submission 94437) | Capybara group fecal microbial communities from Wisconsin, USA - P1105 metagenome | ecosystem: Host-associated > Mammals > Digestive system > Large intestine > Fecal | place: USA: Wisconsin... | reverse complement strand
TTATTTTGAAATTCCAGACTCGCAATCATTGTAGTAAAGTCAATGTGGAATTTGTGGTGAAAGCGGTTGGTGTGACGCGACAATCGCCAATCGAATGCCCTGTGGCGATTCTCACCGACGACATGACTGCAAGCTCTGGCGAGGCGGTTCTTATTTGCTTCAGCGGCATGGAAAACGCCCGCACTTTCGGTGCGCCTACAGCAGGTTATGCCTCTTGTAACCAACCGTTCAGCCTTCCTGACGGCTCGCAACTAGTGCTTACAATAGGTACCGATGTCGCCCGCACAGGCGAAGTGTTCTGCGACGACCCGATTGAGCCTGATGTGATGACCGAAACACCGGTAGAGTCAGCGTTGGAATGGATTAAAGATTTTAATAAAATAGATGCTGCCGGACACTATTATTACCAGCATGGATGGAATTATGACATAGCTGAAGGTCATATTGACGTGCATGAGACCGGTACCATGGATTTTTATCCTGACGGAAGCGCTCTAGACTCAGCTAATCAGGTCTACAAAGTGACGCTCAACAATGGCGGCATGGTGACTTGGATTTTCAACTACATCAGCCCGAGCCAATGGAGAGTTGAAGGCGAGGACTTTTATTTCTCGGGTGATGAAAACAGTTTTAGAATGGAACTCATTGAAATTCACACCGATAATTGCGATAAAAATTTGGATTTGGCTCAACGCATTGTCGGTCAAGTGAGCGGCGGAATCGGTCGTGAGACGAAATTTCATCTTGCCAAACTAACTGAAAATGAATTGGTTTGGAGCTACACATACAAAGACGGGCACACCGATACTTGGGAGTTTTACAAAGAAAATTAGTTATGAACACACAAAGAAAATTTTGGATTGACAATTTGCGCTGGGTGACGGTGCTTCTGGTGCTGCTTTACCACGTGGTTTATTTTTACAACAACAAAGGCGTCTTCGGCGGCGTGGGCGGTTTCGGCGACGGTCCGCAGTACCAGGATGTTCTGATGTACGTTTTGTATCCTTGGTTTATGCCTCTGTTGTTTGTTTTAGCAGGAATGAGCTCACGTTATGCTTTGGAAAACCGTGATGGAAAATCATGGTTTAAGTCGAGGACGCGCAAGTTGTTGGTTCCTGCCACCATAGGATTGTTTGTGTTCCAATGGATGGTCGGTTATTTCAATACCCATGTCAGTGGTACCGATGTTTTGGCAGCGGTGCCTCAGCCTTTCAAATATCTCATCTGGTCGGTGAACGGCATCGGACCGTTGTGGTTTATTCAGGATCTGTGGCTGTTTTCGCTGATTTTGCTTATCATAACTGCCATAGATAAAAACAGCCGTTTCCACAGCTGGTGCGGCAAAGTGGCATCAGGCAAGTCGGGTATGGCGTTGATTGTCCTCCTTGTGCTCCTATTCTGGCTTGGCGAGAAGACTCTCATCATGAATCCGCGGGCACAGTCGGCGGATGGCTTATACAACCTCTACAAGCCGGTGTTTTACTTCATAGTCTTCATGATGGGATATCTTGTATTTTCTCACGATAAGGTTCAGGAAACTCTAGGCAGGTTTTGGATCCCGATGATGATTTTCGCCGCCATCGCAGGTGCGGTGCTGGTTGTCACCACATTCGGTCAGAACAATACCACTCCTCAATATATGGCAAGTCCGCTCAACTGCCTTTACGGCTGGCTTATGTGCCTGGCTATGATGGGCTGGTTTAAGGCAAAATTCGACCGCACAGGTAAGTTCGCCGGCTACATGACAAAGTCGAGCTTCGGCATCTATATCGTTCATTATCTGGTGATTGCTAGCCTCGGCTACATGATGAAATACCACACCACATTACCTCCAGTGGCGATATATCTTATCTTGACCGTGGCAGTGTTTACGCTCTCGCCAGCGATTTATGAAATAATAAGGAGAATACCATTCTTGAGATGGGCGATTTTAGGCGAAAAAAAGTAAATTATTTGATTTTTATTAAAAATTATTTATAACTTTGCACCTGATTACTAACGATTTAAATAAAAAACTATGAAAAAATTATTCGGATTTCTGATGATTTTGGCTCTTGTCTTTACGGTTTCTTGTAAGAAAAAAGACAACGACAAAAACTATAGTTTTAAGATGAGCAAGGTGAACCTCAACGGTGCGAAATACCTCGCTTTAGGTGCCAAAGAAGGCTCAAAAGACGGTGAGACGGGCGGATTTCTATTGTTGTAAGGTTAGTATTCGTTCACCGTCCAGCCCCATGGGATACCGTTGCTACCCGTGGTCCAACAGGATGCACCCTTGGCCTTGGTGAACGTGCCGTAAGGTTTCACTCCGTTGAGCCAGTCTGTGGTGCAGCCAGAGCCAGTGATGGTGGTGGCTAAGCAGGTCACTTGTTCAATGGTACCGCATTGGTAAAACATAGAAGCATAGCACCTGTCGACTAATTCCGTGGCGGGCGTTTCCTGTTTCTTGCACTGGGCCATGCCGAATATCAAGGATAGTGCGACAATGAAAGTGTTTAGTTTCTTCATGCTTTTGTGCTGTTTTGAGGGCGCAAAATAACAAAAAAACTATTGGAGAGAAGACATATAAATAAAATTTGTAATTTTGCACGATAAAAAATAAATCAACAATGAAGAAAACTCTTTTAACTATCGCAACTATGGCAATTTTAGCTACAGGATGTCAGCAGAAAGCCCCTCTCACATCGGGTATCAAAGCCGACAATTTGGATACCACTGCCAATCTGAAAGACGATTTCTATCAGTATGCTTGTGGCGGCTGGATGAAAAACAACCCTCTCGACGCTGAGCATTCACGCTACGGCGCATTCGACGCCTTGGCCGAGAAGGCACAGGAAAACCTGCGCAGCATCATTGATTCTGTCAGCGCAATGCAGAATCAGCCCGGATCGCTGGCCGACAAAATCGCGACATTCTACAACATCGGTATGGACAGCGAGCGTCTGCAGAAGCAGGGTGCCGAGCCTATCATGCCATATCTTGAGCAAATCAACAGCATGAAAAACAGCGACGATGTATGGAAGGCATTGCTCGAGATGCACCGTCGTGGCGGCTTCGCTCTCTTCGCCACATTCGGCGAGTCAGACCCAGACAAAGCCAACATGAACATAGCTTGGGTTTATCAAAGCGGAATCGGTCTTGGCGACCGTGACTATTACCTCACCGACGAGGGCAACAACGTAAACATCCGCAAGGGTTATGTCGATCTTATGACCAAAGAATTCGGCATGACAGGCTTCGACAACATGACAGGATACAAACCTGACGAACTTGCCAAGATGGTGATGAGTTTTGAGACACGTCTGGCCAAGGCACAGAACACCCGTCTTGAAAACCGTGACCCGCAAGCCACATTCAACCGTTACACCGTTGAAGAAGCCTACGCGATGGCTCCTAACATCAACTGGAAAGAATATTTCGAAACCATGGGCATTTTGGACGGAATGCAGAGCTTCAACATCGCCCAACCCAATTATATCAAAGAAGTTAACGCAGTGCTCGGCGACACCGATGTCGACGTGTTCAAGGCATATTTTGCATGGAACATCATCAACGGCGCGGCCTCGTACCTCAGCGATAACTTCGTCGATGCCAATTTCGACTTTTACGGCAAGCTTCTCAGTGGCCGCGAGGTAAACCGGCCGCGCTGGAAACGTGTCACCGCCACAGTCGACGGCGCAATGGGCGAAGCCCTCGGACAGCTCTACGTTGAGCGCTATTTCCCTGCCGAAGCCAAACAGCGCATGGAGACTCTGGTTCAGAACCTCATCACAGCCCTCGGACAGCGCATCGACATGGCTCAATGGATGACCGACGTCACCAAAGCCAACGCGCACGAGAAACTAGGCACAATTCTTGTAAAGATTGGTTATCCCGACAAATGGCGCGACTACAGCAATCTTGAAATCAAAGACGACAGTTACTTCGCCAACGTGATGCGCAGCAACGAGTTCGACATGGCATATATGTTCAGCAAAATCAATAAGCCGGTCGACCGCGACCAATGGGGCATGACACCTCAAACTGTCAACGCTTACTACAATCCTACCACCAACGAGATTTGCTTCCCTGCTGCCATTCTGCAGCCTCCGTTCTTCAATATGAACGCCGACGAAGCCGCCAACTACGGTGCCATCGGCGTGGTCATAGGCCACGAGCTGACTCACGGCTACGACGACCAGGGACGTCAGTACGACAAGGACGGCAACCTCAACGACTGGTGGACTGAACAGGACGCAGCCAACTTCGACGCCAACAAACAAGTGCTGGTCGAAGCTTTCAACAACGCCATCGCCCTTGACGATCCGGAGTTCGGACTCATCCATGGCAACGGCGAGCTGACACTGGGCGAAAACATAGCCGACAACGGAGGTTTGCATGTTAGCTATCTGGCCATGCACAACGCCATGGCTAAAGGCCAGGTCAACAAGGCCTCGATGGACGGCTTCACGCCTGAGCAGCGCTTCTTCCTGGCATACGCAGCCGTTTGGGCAAGCAATATCCGTCCGCAGGCAGCCTTGCAACTGACTCAGATGGATGTACACTCACTCGGACGCAACCGCGTAAACGTGGCATTGCCACAGGTTACGGAATTTGTCGAGGCATTCGGCATTCAAGAAGGCGACGGCATGTGGCTCGCTCCTGAAAAACGTGTGGTGTTATGGTAAAAACACTAACTTTGCATTTTAATTTTCAAACTTAAAAAAATAAAAGTCATGAAAACATCTAACAAGTTTTTTGCTGAATTGTTCGGCACATTCGTTTTGGTGTTCGGAGGCTGCGGCACAGCCCTCTTCGGACAGGTAGGTTTCCTCGGCGTAGCTATCGCCTTTGGTTTAACAGTTGTAGCTATGGCTTACGGCATCGGTCACATTTCTGGCGCTCATCTCAACCCGGCAGTTAGTTTCGGTGTATGGGCCAACGGTCGCATGTCGTTCAAAGAGATGCTCGTTTATTGGGGAGCACAGATTTTAGGCGGCATCATCGCAGGTGCATTGCTTATGGTTATCTGGAAAGCTGCAGGTCTTGGCAACACAGGAGTTTTCGCAGCCAACGGCTATGGCCCTGAGTTCGCTTCAGCAGCCGGTGACGGATACCTCAAGCTCACAACAGGCGGCGCATTCCTCACAGAGGCTCTTCTCACATTCGTGTTCCTGATGGTCATCCTCGGAGTTACCGACAGCCGTCACGCTAACGGCAAGTTCGGCGGTTTAGCCATAGGTCTTACACTGACACTCATCCACCTTATCAGTATCCCGTTGACCAACACTTCAGTCAACCCGGCCCGTTCACTTGGCGTGGCATTGTTCTCAGACTGCGCCAAATGGAGTGCCTGCGGTCAGCTGTGGCTGTTCATCGTGGCACCATTGGCAGGAGCATTATTGGCAGGCCTCGCCTACAAATGCATTATGGGCGACTGCTGCTGCAAGAAGTGCGAGAAATAAATTCATTCATAAGGTCTTTCATCTTCCGCTGCAGCATCTCCGTCTGCTCGTTGAGATAGTCGGAATTCATGCCGTTTGTTGGCGGGTCGAGATGAAATGACGGTGACACCATAAGCCTCACACGAGGCCCTAGCACCTTAATCGGACCGTCGATATAGACCATAACGAGAGGTGCGTTTGAGACAGCCGCGAGCATAGCCGCGCCAGGATGGAACGGCAGCTGCTTGCGGCTTTCTCCATGACGGCCCTCAGGGAAAATGGCGACACATTCCTTGTCCTGCTGAATAACCTTTATCGACTCGTGAATCCATGAGAGGTCGGCATTTTGGCGGTCTATCGGGATGCAACGGGTGTTGCGCAGGAAGAAACCGAAACCACGTTGTTCGAAACGGTCTTTTGCCGCGAGGTTATGAATCCTGTTTTTGCGGAACACTGTCGTCACCACCGGACCATCGAGATGTCCGGTGTGGTTGATGATAAGCAGCGACGGCGCGTCTAGACGACCGCGACGCTTGGGAGGCTCAAGATAATACACCTTGGGCCTCAAAAGCGTTCTTACGAGGAAAGCCGTGAGACCTTCCACAATATATGTCGTTATTTTCATGCCGCGTTCTTGATGATATGGTCGATGACCTCGCCCACCGTTGAACTTGAGTGTGCCTTCAAACTTGAATTTGAATTTGTTTTCTATCGCAAGACTCAGCAAAAGTATTGTCAGTGAGTCGAGACCGAGATCGCTGATGAGTTGAGTGTCGTCGTTGACTGTCGAGAGGTCGAGTGAAGGCTTGATGAGTTTTAATATTTCCTTAAGACCTTCTAAAACATCTTTTCTTTCCATGATTCAATCAGTTACGTGAAACTTTCATTGTGCCTGTACGTTTGAAATCTTCCTTGCGCACTGTCACCTTGCATATGCGATGTGTTGTAGGCAGCGTCGCGTTGACTTCATCGACGAGTTTCTTAAAATATGCCTCCACTTCTTCCCATCGGGTGTTGGCGAACTCTTCCATTCGAGGCAGTATCTCAATGGCTATCACCATATTACCGTCAACTTCATCTTCTTTGACGAGGCAGTCACGGAGCTTGTCGCATTTGTAGAAAGGCTCCTCTATGCTTTCAGGGCTCACGTTTTCGCCGTTTGAGAGGATGATGAGGTTTTTGATACGTCCCACGATATACATATACCCGTCTTCGTCGAAACGTGCGAGGTCACCTGTCTTCAGCCATCCGTCAGGCGTCATGACTTCGGCGGTCTTTTCAGGGTCGCCGTAGTATCCGAGGAACAGATTGTCGCCGCGTAACCACAGCTCGCCGTCCACCACCTTGACTTCTTGTCCGGGATAAATCTGCCCAACCGATGTCGGTCTCTCCTTCACGTCGATGTTACCAGATGTGAGGTTGGCGCCTTCGGTCATGCCGTAGCCGGCAAACAGGTTGATGCCTATCTCGTCGAACTCGGCTATGAGTTTCGGAGGCACATTGGCAGCTCCAGCGATGATGAAACGGAGGTTTCCGCCAAGGAATTGCTTGCCGTACATCTTGACGAGACCCATGAGTATCTCGCAGATGCCAGGCACTGCCACGAGACATGTAGGCCGAATCATAGGGAACTTCGAAATTGTCTCTTTCACGTTGGCAGCAGCTATCCATAAGCCACCGGTGTAAAGCACCGACATGGTGCTGCGGATGAGTCCGAACACATGGCTCAGAGGCAACACTGTGGCATAACGATGGCATCCGAGCTGTTTGCCTGGGGCGTAGCATCCGTTCAACGAGCCGCGCATGATGGCTCGATGAGGCAGAATGGCGCCTTTAGGCGCGCCTGTAGTGCCGCCGGTGAAGAAGATGGCAGCAGCGTCGTCTTTGTTGACGACGGCTACAGGAGCGGGCTGGTCGGCCATTTCAGCGATGGCGACGACCTTACATGGCGCGTCTTTCACTGTTTCCATGAAAGCGGGACCTGCGGCGAGCACTTTCACTCCGAACTTCATGCAACATCCCACTATGGCAGGAGCAGGCAGCTGTGCCGGCAAGTTGATGGCGACATAACCCGCTGACGTGACAGCGAGAAACATCTCTACAGCCTCGACGGTGGTGTTGTCGATGATAGCCACCTTGTCGCCTTTTGCCAAACCCATGGCGTTGAGCATGGCGCGCTTGCGTGCCACGGCATCACACACCTGAGCGTAGGTGTAAGTGTTGACAGTGTCGGATAGAGCCGGCAGGTCGTGCCATTTGTTCTCAATCCATGTGACAAATTCCGGTATTGTCGGAATGTACTTCAGCTGAGCCAACTCCTCAGCAGGAAGCATGTTTTCAAAATAATTCTTCATAATATACAGTTTTAAATCTATTTTAATTCGTAAGTGTTTATCACTCCGTTTTTCTGCTCAAGAATCATCTCAAGGAGGCTGTCGTCGTCGGCGTTGTAAGTCAAAGTTACTGCCACGTAGCCGCCTTTTGGGGTTTTCTGCTGTCGTTTGGCGTCGATGAACACCATGCGCAGTCCATCTTCCTCTGTGATGGTGATTTCGGCATTGTTGTCGGCTGCCGCCTGCTGCCAGTTGCCCGACAAGCAGTTGAGTAAAGTGGCGCGCTGAAGTGCGATAGCTTTCGCTTTCTCGGCGTCATATTCCACATTTTTGCCGTCCATATTGATTTTCACAATGTTTCCCTCGATGATGAAAAAGTCACCTTCAGGCTCGGAATATATCATCGAGAGATGGTCGACGCCGTCGAAAACGAGATGCCCCGCTTTCTCAACGGTCTTGCCCGACACCTTCATGACGCGCGTCTGGGTGAAATCCATCTCATATCCTTTTTGTGCAAAGGCTGTGATATTCAAAATCAAGCAAAAAACCAAAAAAATTCGTCTCATATCAAATATATTTAAAATCTATTTTGTTTTCTTCGACATCACGCTGCGCTTGTATGCCGGCATCTTCATCAGCTGGCGGAACACAAAAGGCTGCAGTGAATAAGAAATCATTATCGTCGACGCCATTCCGATGAGGGTGCTGAGACCTATCGAGCGGATGGCCGGGTGCACCGCAAACAGCAACGACGACACCACTATCACGAGGATGAGCGCCGAGAAGAAAATCGCCACTTTATGCCAAGAGAGCACGTCGTGTCGCCCTGTGCGCGCCTGCGTGAGCAAGCCCTCGGTGATGAATATGCTGTAATCGACGCCCACACCGAAGATGAAGGTAGAGATGACAATATTTATCAGGTTGAACTCCAGCCCTATGAGCGCCATATAACCCTGCACCATAAACCAGCTGATAACCATAGGGATGAACGACAACAGAGCCGTGAAGATGTTGCGGAACGAGACAAGCAGTATCAGCAAGACGAACAACGACGACACCCATACAGCTATGTTAAAATCGTCGTGAACCAGTTGCACCATGTCTTTACAGTAATAGAAAGGCTCCAGCACGAATGTCTTGGGGTTGGTCACTGCCACGTCTGTCACGAGGTCTTTCTTTGCAGGCTCCGTAGCCACGTTGGTAAACACCATATACTGTCCGTCGGAGTTACATTCGATGAAGTTGCCGAGCAGATTTTCTGGCACCACACCGCTCTCCATCAGCGATGCCACCTTATAATCTGTGTTTATAAGATCTTGAAAATCAATGAATAAATCTGGGTCAAGACCAAGCTGAACGGCATTTTCGTCAATCAATGACATTGTATTGTCTTTGCGTTCCTGCGTCCAGAATTTGTTCCAAACCTCAATACGCAGTTGCTGGTCGTTTTTCGTGACAAACAGCTTAGGAATGATATCGGAATAGCTGTGTACCATGCCGATGCCTTTCAGTGAGTCGAGTATGCGCATCAAACCTTTGTCGGCATCCAGAGCCTCGTCGAGGTCGGTGGAGACGGTGGCATAGTAGACATGCGCGAAGCCGTCGTTGTTTTTCTCGTCGAACAGACGCTCAGCCTCTATTTTCTTCGCCGTGCCATAATTCAGATTGCGCAAATCGCTGTCAAATTCAACCTTTGGCGAAAACACCACGCCTATTGTGAGGACAGCCACTATCGTCAGAAGAAACCATTTCTTCCTGTCGAACGGCAAGTCGTTGATTCTCATAATAAACCGGAATGTATTGTTGTCGCTGTGCGCTTTACGTGGTGGCAGGAAATGTGGCAAAAACACGAGTGTGAAGAATGTGCTTCCCAGCAGCGCCAGCGAGGCAAATAGTCCAAAATCGCGGAGCAGGTCGCTCTCGGTGAACAGCAGGCTGCAGAAGGCTCCCACGGTGGTGATACATCCAAGAAAAACCGGAGTTGACTCGTCACGAAGCAGTCTCTCGGGGTCACCGACAAAGAAATGATGTATCAGCACGTGGAGGCAATAGCTTATTGCTACTCCGAGCACTATGGCGCCGAGGCCGAGAGCCATCAGCGACATGCCGCCTTTAATCCAATAGATACACGCCAGTGAGAACAAGGCACCATAAACTATTGGAAGTAGAAGCTTCACGAGGAACTGCATGCTTCTGAAGCAAAATCCTATGAGTATCAATATCATGACGAGCGAGATACCCACTGTCACCACGAGGTCGGAGCGGATGCGGCTGGCGTTGCACACGCTGCCTATCGGGATGCCGTGGACATGCACCCTCACGTCGGGGTACTCGGTCTCGAACTCATCCTGCGCCTCGGTCAACATGGCATAAAACGCCCTGGCAGACTTGGAGTCGAGCGACTTGAACGCCGGTGCGAGATAAGCGATGACAACGGTGCTGTCGCTACAGAAAAAATGTCCTCCGATAATGTTGAAACCGCCTGTCGCCTCGCCGAGCATGTCGCCCAGCACCGCTTCTTTCAGTTTAAGAGGGTCGTAAGCCACCATCTGGGTGACACTGCCAGTTTCGTCGTCCATTAGAAGGTAGTAGTTAGCCGACATCTGCACTGCAACGGCATCAGGCTCCACTGCCTGCTCAAACTGCCAATATGCCGAGGTGTCGACAAACGACGGCACATGCTCAAGCACGAAATCCAAAGCGTTAAGAGCCATCTCAGGCTCCATCTTATATAGGATATTTGAGATGAAACGGCTGTCTTTGTCCTTTTCGAAAAGCGTCTCGACAAACTCGTCGGCACGTTCGCTCAACTCGTCGGTTGAAAGAGGCTCGCCCGATGAGATAAACTGAAGATAAATCTTGTCTTTCAAAGCTATTGAGCTGAACGCCATCTGACTCTCAACACTCGAGGTCGGGAGGAGCTTGGAGATATCCTCCTCGTAATGGAGCCTCATGCCGAAAACGGCAAAAATCACCGTCGTAACGGCAATTATCAGATACATCAAAACTTTGTGTCCGCTAAAAAAACGGTATATCGGTAGAAAAACTCTATGCATTATGTCGTCCTTAATAGAAACAACAAAGATATAACTTTTTTTTAGACATTAAAAAATTATTTTCACAAACACCGGATAATAGTCCGACGGATTACGGCGTGTGGTTTTGTACAGGATTAATCCTGGTCGACAATCACATTTTCGGGCTTCACGCCTAAGGTGACGACAGCTTTTCCCGCATCCGCGACATCATCGAAAAGCATGATGTTGTAGTTTGCGTCTTCCATCGCGACGAAGAAATTGTCGGCTACCGGGCCTTTGAGAATCTTCGTTCCGACGGCGTTCAAATCGAATTTATTGTTCATTATCATTTGCTTACGCAACGAAGAATTGTCGGTCCAAATAGTGAGACGGCCTTTCAGACCGATTTTTTCGCCTGTGGCTACAAGTGCGTCGAGTCGCATCGGGTCGTAGATGTCGGTTTCGAACATCGCAAACACCCCCACACTTGATTTGACGATATGTGCTGTGCCGTCGGGCTGGATACGCGCCACGAAGCCAGTCGGTTTGGGGTCGAACTTGAGATTGTCTTTCGGCAGCTGCGCCTCTTCAAGGTCGAGATTATCGGTTACAACCTCTATATTCTTGACTTTCATAGCTTTAAGAACCGTTTCGAGGTCATCGGTGCCATAGAACATCATCGGGTCGTAGTTTTTATCGCCAAGAGTGATGATGATGTCGCCGGCAATCACGCCTTCGAAGAAACTCTTTGCAGCCACATTCACAGGCAACTGCTTACGCGGGGCCTCGTAGTCAATCCAAGCCTGCAAATAATCAGTGATTCCGGCCTTTTTGGCGATGGCATTGAGGGCGTCGACACGGATTGGAGTGAGTCGTTTGGCACCGATAAAGCCCGCGAGTTGGGCGAATTCGTCTTTATTGAATTTGTAAATTGTCGCATCGCCGTTAGCTTTGACGATAGCGAGGCATTGCATCTGCGAGATGTCTTCATCTTCAGAGCCATCGACATCAAAACCGCGGTTTTTTGCGTTGAAAAGGCAGTTTTCGATAAAGTTTTCAGGCAAATTGTCGGGGCAGATACCGTCTTTTGCCATCGTTGCCAAACCGGCATACGAGGCTCCGTTATCTTTCTGCACGCCTTTGACGAACCAATCCCAGGCTTCGGAGTTGTCTTCCTCGAAGCCGTAATTTCCATAGTAATAGTTGCAGCCAAGTTTGAAGGCGGCTTCCGTAGCGCCAAGCTCAAAGCCTTGTTCGAGAGCCTCTTTTATGGTTTGGGAGATGGTTTCCAGTTTGTCTTCATCTTCACATTCCTCGTATTCGCCTTCGTTTATTTCGGCTTTCAGCAGGAAACAGCCCGGCACTTTGTCGTCGCATCCGAAATCGACTACCGACTCGTAAATGCTTTTTTGCATCTGGGCCATTCCTTCCATATTGGCCACGCAGATGTTATAATCGGCCTCGAAAAAGCCCAGTTCCTTGGCCTGTTCGTACAATTCCACGGCTTTGTCCTTCTTGCCCATTTTTCTGTAGGCATCGCCCAAAGTGACATACAAATAAGGATATTTCTCGGCTAAATCCTCATCGTCGAGGATGTCATTCTCAAGAAATTCAATCACTTTCTTCGGATTCTGTTTCTCGCCGTGCAATCCTTCCGTCATGTTGTGCAGTTTGATTTGCATTGCCAGACCGCTGCCATTTTGGACGGCTTCGTCGATTTTTTCGCGATAAAAATCCAGATTCACGTCGCCGAAATGACCGTAAAGATGCATCACGGCGAGCGCTGCTGTGGCATCGTCCATCTCTTCTGCGGCGGCTTTCAGAAGTTCGGCGGCCTTTTCGATGGAGTCGTCGTCGGGCTGCACCACCTGATGATAGCGACCGAGAACATATTGCGCGGTGGAATAACCTTTTTCGGCCATCACACGAGCAGTCTCCAGCTGTTCTTCGGTGAGTCGGAACAGACGCGTGTCGGTGTTCGGAATCACCTGAAAATACTCGTAAGCCTCATCATTGCGGCAAGCCGGCAAAAACAGATTGTCGAAAGCCTCGTCTATCTCTTTGAATTGAAGATTGCTTTTGCCCATTGCGATTTGCAATTCATCGTCAATGTCATCAAAGTTCAGTGTTGCCATAGCATTATGTTATTTTATTGCAAAGTTAATATCAAAGTTCAATTTTCACAAAAACCGGATAATGGTCGGAAGGGTTGCGGCGAGTGGTGTTGCTGAACCAGATTTCCTGAGGTGCGTCGTCGGCTTTTTCGGCGGTGGCCGGAGTCTCGTTTTCGGTCCAGTAGCTGTTGGTAAGAACGCCGTAAGCCTCAACTTTTGTTGACGGTGACACAAACACGTGGTCAATGCGGCTGGTGGTGAAATATTCGGTCTTGAAAGCGTTGAAGGTGCCGTTTTCGGCAAAGCGGATGCGGGCGGCTTCAAAGGAGTCTTTCAACAGGCCTGAATCGGTGAAGATATTATAGATTTCGTTAGTCTGGTCAACGTTGAAGTCGCCTGTGAGGATGACGGGGGCGCCGTTGGCGATTTCTTGGATGCGGGCCACAACGAGTTTTGCTGCTTCACGGCGTGCCACTACGCCTACGTGGTCCATGTGGAGATTGAAAAAATAAAACGTTGTGCGGTCTTTTTTCTTCTTGGCATTCACTTGGAACTTGCCCCAGGTGCAGATGCGGATGCAGGCGGCGTCCCAGCCTAGGCCAGGTTTTTCGGGCGTTTCGCTAAGCCAGAAGTTGCCGCTGTCTAGAAGCGTCAGTTGGTCTTTTTTATAGAAAATAGCTTCGTGTTCTCCTCCCCTTTCGCCGTCGTCGCGACCGATGCCGATATAGTCGTAGCCGTCAAGGCCTTTCAGCAGGTCCTGAAGTTGGCCGTAAAGCACTTCTTGGGTACCGAAAATGAGCGGATTCATGAAGTTTATCTGATCGCAGATCACCTGGCAGCGCTTTGTCCAGACGTTACCATTGAGGCTGTCGTTACGATTCTTATAACGGATATTATACGAACCGACAAGCATTTCCTGAGCGCTAACCGATAGCGCAAAAACGCTGAAAAGGGCAATAAAAAGAAGCTTTTTCATAATTATTAACTAACCATTCTTAAAGAACTCCAAACTAATAATCCCACAAATATATTACAACTAATTAAACCTGCCAACAAAATAAGAACTGACCGCCACCATTTCTTATCTTTTAAATTCTCTTTGATTGACATAATTAATATTGCCAATTGAAAAACCAAAGAAAGAAATGTAACCAATATTGTTAGGAAAGACAACAAAACAAAAGATACTGTGATACAACTTAAATATATAAAAACCATACTGATTATTGGGAAAATCCACCAATAACGTACGAACCAATTTGCAGAATTATTCATAATTTATAATAATTGAGCTGTGTGATTTTTCGTATCAACTTTGCCGATGGCGTCGACAATTATGCCGTTTTCGTCGATGACGTAGGTTGTGCGCAGTGTTCCTTCTGTCACTTTGCCGTACATTTTCTTCTCTCCCCAGGCCTCATAAGCCTTCAAAATGGTGAGGTCGGTGTCTGCGATTAGATGGAACGGCAACTCGTACTTCGCGATGAACTTCTGGTGCGAGGCGGCGCTGTCGCGGCTCACTCCCAACACATTGTAACCCAATGCGATGAAGCGGTTATAATTGTCGCGGAGGTCGCATGCTTCGGCTGTGCAACCCGGCGTGCTATCCTTCGGATAGAAATACAAAACGAGCTTCTTTCCAGCGAAATCGCTCAGCTTCACGACGTTTCCGTTTTCATCTATGCCCTCGAAATACGGGGCTTTTTGACCAATTTGTAACATAAACCTATCATTATTTTATTCCGCAAAAATAAGAAATTATGACAAAAAAATGCAGATATGTGATTTTTTTAAATAACTTTGCGTCTTAAAACTAACGGCATTTAACATGAAAAATATCCAAAAGGCACTATTTTTAAGTATTTTCATCGCATCAGTGCTGTTTTTTACATCACATAAAACTGCATCAGCACAGTCTGGACGTTTCGCAGAACCCGTTTTCGAGGATGTTATAGTCGAGGAAGAGATCCCATTCAGCTGTGCAGTTAGGGAAGGCATGTTGCTGCCGACCACTCTTTATTTCGATTTCTACGAACCAGAAGGCGACACCATGCAGGCAAGACCTTTGGTCATTACTATGTTTGGGGGTGCCTTTGTCACAGGATGGCGCGATTTTGCCGATATGACAGAGTATTGCACACGTCTGGCCAAGCACGGCTATGTCACCGCTACCATTGATTATCGTCTTTTACCCATTGTATATCTTTCAGAGAGATCTATTATACGCGAGGCCTATATGTCGGCTCAGGATTTAAGTGCCGCCATTCGCTATTTTAAAGCCAATTGTGAAGAATACCGCATCGACCCCTCTCGCATATTTGTTCTGGGCAGCTCATCCAGCTCAATATCCATACTACTCGAGCTTTTCATGGACGAGGATGAACGACCTGCGGAGACATTCGAATACCCCGACCTCGGCCCTATGCATAGTTCAGGTTTTGAAGAGTACGCCGACTACTCAGCCCAGGTGTCAGGTGCCATACCGCAATGGGGTGGCATCATAGGTACGGACATGATTGATGCCGACGATTACACCCCGTTATGTATGATTCACGGTACCGACGATGTGACATTGCCTTACGACACGGGATACTGCTCATCACAGTTGCTCCTAAATAGCATATCAATATACATTTACGGCTCTCATGCCATAGCAAACCGCCTCGATGACTTAGGCATCACCGACTATGAACTGCACACTTTTGAAGGCAAAGGTCATGTGTTTTATTTCAACGCCATAATGATGATTAAAGAGGCCGAATTTGACACATGTTTCAATATCACCAGAAATTTCCTGCTGAACCATCTGGCTATGCCGACATCCATTGGCGAGACCTTGGCCGAGAATATAAGCATTTACCCTAATCCCGCCAGCGAATACATAATTATAGGCAACGAAGACGAGTCGAGTCCTATGCCTCTGAGTTTTGATGTTTTCGATATGACAGGACGTAAAGTGATGTCTGGAAGTGTCTACGGTACTCGTCAAACCATAGAAGTATCACAATGGCAGGCAGGAATTTATATTGTACGCTTTGAACGCGATGGCCGATCCGTCAACAGAAAAATTACGATAATCCACTAAAAGAAGTTTTCTCGAAAATCTCTTTTATCGCCTCCTCATTATCAATCATTTGTCTCAATTTTTCGAGTCTTGCCGTATTTGGCGATTCAGGAAACCAAAGTTTCAGATATCCGTTGCGGCCGTATTTCTCATGGAGGTGCTGCATCATTCTTTCGTATTGCTGCTCCTTGGAGAGCTCGGGATAGTGGTCGAGGCCGTATTGGATGGTGCGGCGGACGATGGTTTCGGGGTCAATGAAGCGGTCGGCTTCAGCCACGATGCGGCCGTAGATGGTGCGAGGCTCGTGTTTCGCTGAGGCGCGATGGTCTTCAGCTGCATCGGCCATAGTTTGAATCTGCTCTTCGGTGAACCATTTCCGAAGGTTTTTGTCGGCTTTTATGATTTGCGCCGACACCTCATGATGGTGCTCACGGCCCTCGCAAAGCCCGGTGTCGTGATATGCTGCGATTACATAAACCATATCCTTGTCGACGTCGAGACACTCAGCAATTTCAAGGCTTTGCTTGATAACCATCATCACATGGTCGCGCTGATGTGCCGCATCGAAGTGGTCGTAACGCGAAATGATTTCCTTTTCGATATAGGAGATAATATCGGAATTGACGGCTACCACGGCTGATGTTTTTCAATAAAAGCGTCTTTCTCTTGTAATGGGAAATGACGGATCCCACAAAAACCTCCTGTTAAAGAAAAAACAACATGATCATTGTATGGAATAAACTCAGAAAATCCCATCACATTCTGTTTTTCATCATCAGTTAGTGGACGATTATAGATCTGATAGCTATAAATCTCTCCTCCATCATCACGATATTCCAATTCTATTTTATCTGGATGTTCATTTGAAAACATCACAGCAAAACAACCCACACGTTTCAATCTGTCACGAATGCTTTTAACTTCATCATTGTCAAGCCCAACGAGCATCAGCAAAGAATCAGCATTATTATCAGATAGTTTTATGGCTTTATCTGCATCAGCAGATTTAACATACAATTTTTTTATATCATTACCCTTAAACCTCATATAAACATAGCAACTGTCATCAACAGCATTCATCATATATCTGTGTAGCTCCTCCATTTTTGCTTTATTCTTATCATAATGCTTTGCCATTTTTTCAGCAGAGGTTGTCTGTTGAGGTCTTATGAATGCAAAAAACACAAATAGGAATAATATGTTAAATAAGCCCCAATAAAAAACAGCTTTTCGCCATACATTTTTTCTCTTAATAACGGAGATTATGAATAATATAATAAAAGCTATAGTAGCCGAAACTGTAAGCCAATAATAAAAAACAAATAATATTACTGTCAAATGTCCCACCATACACATTAGAAGGATCATAATAGTAACTATCATCGAAGGCAGCAGCATTAAAATGCCGAGAAACGGGTTTATTTTTTTATTTTCCATAATACTTTGAACTTATTTGATAACGACAAAATTAAGAAAAAAATTATCAACAATTGGCTGCACAAAGCAAAAAAAAGATTACTTTTGCAGTAAACATAAAAACTATGAGTGAGACGACACTATTAAATTTGCGAGACTATCTCTTCGAAACACTGACCGAAAGCAATATGCTATGGTTGGCCAAACAACTATTGGAACATGTGAAAACCGAAGAAAAACCTCTGGAGCAATATACTATTGAAGAGATTGACTCGATGTTAGATGCAGCAGAAAATGATTTTGAAACAGGTAATTATTTAACAAACGAAGAAGTTTTTAACAAAAACAAATAAAATTTATGAAAATAATATGGAGCCGTAAAGCAGCTTCATCCTTTC
>Ga0129307_1002066_pt1 | contig 17810 bp, 16 predicted proteins | sample P1105metagenome_FD_94437 | JGI IMG/M metagenome (GOLD analysis project Ga0129307, IMG submission 94437) | Capybara group fecal microbial communities from Wisconsin, USA - P1105 metagenome | ecosystem: Host-associated > Mammals > Digestive system > Large intestine > Fecal | place: USA: Wisconsin... | reverse complement strand
TTTGTTAAACCGTCCTTGATTGGTTTTTATTAGAGTCCCGAATGGGGCTTGGTTTTGTGCGCCCTTTTTCAACAGTTATCCTTTTTCCGAAAAGGGGGTTGACATCTAATAGTAAGTCACCCCGTTTCCACACCATATTCTGTGCGGAAACAGAGCGTTTCTTCAGAAGTTTTCAGGAAAATGCTGTTTATTTGGAAAAGCCCGCGGCAAATTCCTTCAGGGCTGCGTAGTATTGCTCCGTCACAGGAACAGGAACGCGGTGCTTTGCCGCCATACGGACCACATCGCCGCTGAAAACCTCCAGTTCACCGGAGCGGCCGACGGCAAAGTCCCGACTCAGGGAGCTGGTGGAGTCGTCGGTGGTATTTCGGATGCGGCGGAGCTGCTTCTCCACCAGATCCTCCGGCAGGGCCACGCCCATAGCCAGGCCCACCTGTCGGGCCTCGGACATCAGGGCGCGGCAGTCCTCCACCCGGGCGGGATCGGCCTTAATGGCGCCGATGTCACAGGCCCAGCGGGCTGTGGCCACATTGTAGGCGCAGTTCAGTACGAATTTGCTCCAGATAGCCGGACGCACATCCTCGGCCACACGGCACTCCACGCCGGCACCGTTGAAGATCGCCGCCAACTTCTTGGCTGCGACGGCCCGGACCTCGTCCCCGGGGACAGCGCCGGTGTGCAGGTAGGTGAAATTGCCCAGCTGGGTAATGGAGTAGTCCGCCCCGGCGCTGGACACGGTGTAGATGACGCTCTCCAGTACGATGCCGGTGTTCAGGCCCTGTTCCAGAACCGTTCCGGCGGTGACACCGTTCATCACCGTCAAAACGATGGTCTCCGGACCCACGATGGGGGCGATCTGTGCTGCCACCTCCGGCAGGTTCCCGTTTTTCACGCAGATCAGCACGACGTCCTGCACAGGCAGCTCCGCCGGCGTCTCCGCCACGGTTTTTGGATGGACGGTGAATTCACCGTACACATCGCTGTGAAGGGTCAGTCCCCGCTCCCGCAGGGCGGTGCCCCGCTTCCCGTGGGCCACCAGGCTGATCCGGTCTCCATACTGCCGGACCAGGGGACCGGCCAGCAGTCCGCCGATGCCGCCCAGGCCCACGATGGCCAGCTTCCAATTTTCACGCATGATGATAACCTCCTGAGGGTGTGATTTTTCATAGACATCATACCAGCTGAAAGAAAAAAAGGAAAGTGGCTGCGGACAATTTTATTGACAAACCACATGGAAAAGGCGTCTGAAATAAACGTGCAGCGGAACATGCCGTGTCTGACACGGGGCATATCCCGATATTGCCGCGAGTCTCCCGGCAGAGTGCGTGTATGGATCCGGTTCGCAAAGACAGGATTTATGAGGAAAACCGCTTCTCTTCCGCCGGAATCCGTGATATGATGGAAAGCTGTGGAAGGGAAGGGATCATGTTGCTGTCATATCTGAAAAAGGACCCGGTGCTGGCGGTGTCCGCTGTGGCTGCGATTATCTCCATGATACTGGTGCCGCCGTCAGCGGCCTATTGGGGGTATCTGGATCTGCGGACACTGGGACTGCTGCTGTCGCTGATGCTGGTGGTGGCGGGGCTGCGGCAGGCGGGCTTTTTTGATGCTGTCGTCCGCAGGCTGCTGCATGTGGTCCGGGACACCAGAAGCCTGACACTGACGCTGGTGGGCGCCTGCTTTTTCGCCAGTATGTTTATCACTAACGACGTGTCCCTGCTGACCTTTGTGCCTCTGGCGGTGCTCCTGCTGGAACAGACCGGTCAGCGCCGCCTGCTGATCCCGGTGATCGTGCTGCAGACTATCGCCGCCAATCTGGGCAGTATGCTGACGCCCATGGGAAATCCCCAGAACCTGTACCTCTACGCTAAGTCCGAAATGAGCGCGGGAGAATTTTTGAAGCTTATGGCTCCGGTGTCTCTGCTATCCCTGGCGCTGCTGGCGGCCGTGTCCCTGTTTTTGGCTGGCCGTGAGCCGCTTCAGCCCCCGGAATATGCTGGAACTTTTCATGGCGCCGGGCGCTGGCTGGCGCTGTTCGGCCTCTGCCTGCTGACGGTGGCCCGGGTGCTGCCCTGGCAGGTGACCTTGGCCGCAGCGCTGGCATTCACGGTCCTGACAGACCGGTACCTGCTGCGGCGGGCGGATTATGGTCTGCTGCTGACGTTTATCTTCTTTTTCATTTTTATTGGGAATCTAAAGCAGCTGCCGGCTGTCAGCGAGGCTCTGTCCCGCCTGATTTTCGGCCATGAGTTGTCGGCGGGAATCCTGCTGAGTCAGATTATCAGCAATGTGCCGGCGGCCATGCTGCTCTCTGGCTTTACAGAGCGGTATGACGCTCTGTTGCTGGGCGTCAACATCGGAGGCCTGGGGACACCCATCGCTTCCATGGCCAGTTTGATCTCCTACAAGCTCTATGTCCAGACGGCAGAGGCCAGACCAGGGAAGTATCTGGGGCAATTCACCCTCTGGAACCTTCTGTTTCTGTCGGTGTTGTGGCTGGCCACTCTTTGGGTGTGAAAAATCACCGCTCCTCTCAGTCTGTACTGAGAGGAGCGGTGATTTTTTGCTGTGTTCACGCGGCATCGCCGCTCCCGGGAGCCTCTGGCTCCACAACGATTATGCTGGGGCCCTCCAATTCGGGTTCTGTGGCGGGATCGGGCTGGGAAATCGTGCCAGGGTCTGTAGTGACGCCAGGATCTTCGGTACCGGGACTGGCGGCACCTGGATCAGTGGTGCCACTGCCGGAGACAGGGACGGAGGTTTCCGCAGGCCCCCGGAGAATGACCTTGTTCCGGGCCTTGTAATCGCTGGTGGCCTCATAGGTGCTGGAAACCAGCTTGCCGTCGGTGTCATACAGATTCCGATAGGTGCGCCACTTGGAGCCGGTATAGGGCGTGGTCTTCACCTGCTCCGTGCCCGGGGCCAAGGTGGGATCGTCCTCGTAAACAACTTCAAAGGGCGTGGAGGATAGCTGCTCGTTGGTAATTTTGGCCGTAATGCCGGTGATGTTGGTACCCAAGACTTTTACCGCCAGATAGCCGTTTTTGTATTCGGTGACAATCTTGATGGGATAATCGGTGTTGTTGGTGAACTTGTAGTCCGGACCACCCCAGGACACGGTGGCGTCCATGCCGGGGGCGATGTAGGTGGGAATGTAGCGGTGAGCATACCGCTCGGTGATTTCCAGATTGCCCCGCATACAGGCTAAGTACAGTGTGGAGGAAGTCTGGCAGATGCCGCCGCCGATCTCGTCCACCGTCTCGCCCTTCACATAGGCGGGAGCCGGCTGATAGCCCCGGGCGGCAGTGCGCTGGCCCACGGTTTCGTTATAGGAGAATACCTCTCCGCTGTTCAGAACCAGCCCGTTGATGGAGGAGGCGGAGAGCTTGACGTTGCTCTTTCTGGCATCGGTGCCGCCCACCTTGGTGCGGGCCTCACCCAGCACATCCCTGAACAGGACGGTCTTCAAATCCTCAGCGGTGACGGAGGGATATTCAATGGTTGCGCCGATCTCCACCGTCTCTCCGGGTTCTGCGGCATCCAGAGCCGACTGGGCGGCGGCCACATCGAAGTCGGCCCCCATCTGCTCCGGGGTAATGGAGTCCGTGGCAGCGTCATAACCGGCGTTTTTCATCTCGCCGGCGACCTGATTATAGATCTCCTGGGCCGTCAACACCTTGGCGGGCACGGTGGAAAATGTAAAAGAGACCTGGAAGCCGTCGCTGTAATAGGCGCTGATATCCGCGAGGGCGGTCCGCAGGAAGGTCTTGTCCACGCTCCGCCCGTCCCGGGCCTTCACCATGAGAATGGAGTCGTCCGTCGCCTCATAGGAGCTGTCCACCGGCGCTTGGGATAGCTCGTCGCAGAGGCGGGATACCGTGGCGTCAAAGACCTTCTCATCCATATCAGGCCAATTGGCGCCACCGGGCCAGCGGCCAGTGGCATAGGCCAGATAAGACCAGCCCTTCCGCAAAAAAGACTCTTGCTGGTCTTTGTCCTTCCAAAACTGGGCGCTGCCGGCGAAATCCTCCGCCGTATAGCCCAGATCCGCCACGGTGATGGTGGCCTGTGTCCCCGTTTCCTCGTTGGTCAGGGTAATTTCCTGAGAAAGCAAATCCGCCTCCAGCTTGGCCTGGGCCTGTCTGACGGTCAGCCCGCCCACATTGATGCCGTTGATGTGGCGGCTGGGGTAAAATGTGGGCAGCGACCCGGCATAGGCGCATAGGCATAGGTAAGCAACCAGCAGCAATACGATAAGAACGGCAAGCACAATCCCGATTATCGCCAGTGGCTTTTTATCACTTTTTTTCAGGCGGGCACCGCCTGCTTTCTGCACAGCGGCTTCTTTCTGTGTATTTTCCATGAAGCCCTCCTATTGCGAAGATTGTATGAACAGGCGCGGAGAACCACCCCTGATAATCATTGATTCATTTTAGCACGTTTTTCAGAGAAGTGGATTACAATCCCGTAACAATAGGAGACAAAACCGACAAGATTTTTCCAGCTAAGCCAGTCGATGTTCGTCAGTTGGCCGATCCTGCTTGGGGATACGGATAGTCAGCAGGATGGCGTCCTCCGTCTCCACCCGCCCCGCGCTGGCATCCACACCGGCCTCCCGGATCAGGCGCAGCCCCCGGTCCACACTATTGAGAAACAGCCGTACATCCTTAATAATGTAGGTCTGGCGTCCTTTTGGCGGAGAGGCGGCTAAGACCCGCAGCCGCCGGTCGATGTACTGCTCCGTCTGGGCCACATTCAGCCCGGCAGAATGAATATGCTCCAGTGCCGCCATCCGTTCCGACGCATCCTCCAGCCGCAGCAAGGCACGGGCATGGCGCTCGGAGAGCTGGTACTCCAGCAGCTTGGCCGCGCAAGCGGGGCTCAGCCGCAGAAGCCGGAGTTTATTGGCCACGGCGGAGGGAGAGCGGCCCAGCTTGTCCGCCAGCTGCTCCTGGGTCATGCCCGTCCGGCGGAGGAAAGCGGCAAGGGCACTGGCCTCTTCCAGATAATGGAGATCCTGCCGCTGAAGATTCTCCATCAAAGCCAGAAGAGCGGAGTCCTGCTGGTTTACCTGGGCCTCCAGACAGGGTACCTGCCGCAAACCGGCCATTCGGGCGGCCCGCAGCCGCCGCTCTCCCGCCACCAGCTCCCAGCCCTCCGAGGTTTTCCGAACCGTCAGAGGCTGGAGGATGCCGTGCTGACGGATGGAGTCCGCCAGCTCCCGCAGGCCTTGCTGGTCAAAGACTTTCCTGGGCTGCATGGGATTGGGACGCAGGGACTCCACTGGTAGCATCCGTATTTTCTGACCTCTGTGATATTCCGGCATCTCTCCACCTCCTATTTTCCTGGTTCCCATTGTACCGGGAGAAAGCGGAAAAGAAAGGGGAATTCTGTCGAGGGGGAAAAGGAATGCCGCACGGCCGGTTTCCGGCGTGCGGCACTGATACGCGAAGATGAAGTTTTACGGAAATGAATTTACCGGCAGACGTAGGAGAACCAGCCTTCAGCCTCCCGGCTCTCCAGAATGGCCAGCCCCGCCTGACGGAGCTTGTCCGCTACCTCCACCGCCCGGTCGTCGATGATACCGGAACAGATAAACACGCCCTCGGGTTTCAGAAGGGGCCGTACCGCCGGGGCCAGGGCAATGATGACGTCCGCCACGATGTTGGCCAGCACCACATCGTAGCCGGTGCCGATCTCCGATTGCAGCGCCGCGTCCGTCAGAATATCTCCCGTGCGGACGGTGTAGATGTCCCGGTCGATGCCGTTAAGGGCGGCGTTTTCATAGGCCACATCCTGACACTTGTCGTCAATGTCACAGGCAAAGGCTTGGGCGGCGCCCAGCTTCAGGGCGGCGATGGACAGAATGCCGCTGCCGCAGCCCAGATCCAGCACCTTTTCTCCGCCGTGAATTCGCTGCTCCAGCGCCGTCAGGCACAGTCGGGTGGTGGCATGGCTGCCGGTGCCGAAGGTCAACCCGGGATTCAGGATCAGGGGGACGCGGCCCTGGATGTCAGCCTGCTCCCACTGGGGAATGACCAGAAGACGGCCGCCGATCTCCATGGGCTTGTAGTACTGCTTCCAGTTGTTCTCCCAGTCCGACTCCTCCAGATTGTCCAGTGTCATCAGCAGGCTGCCACAGTCCGAATGGGACTTTTTAAAGTCCGACAAGGCCATCCGAACCTGGGCCATGGTGGAGAAGCCCGCCTCGTTTCCCTCCAAATAGAAGGTGATCCGGGATTTGCCGGCCATCTTCTGCTCCAGATCCTCGTCCACATAGTCCCAATACTGGTGATTGTTTTCCAGAAAATCCTGGAACTCCGCCTCGTCGTCAATCACCACGTTGTCGATGCCCAGGGAGGAGAGAAACGCCTCCACCTGCTCCAGCCCGGCATGATTGGTGTCAATATGTACTTCCAGCCACTTCATACGGTGTACTCCTTGTAAATTCAGTGAATGAGGAACCGGGAGCTTGGTCCCCAATTCCCTGATTCCCCATTCCTTATGTTATCTCGGCTCTCCCACGAAAAACAGTGCCACGGTGCCCGGACCGGAGTGGTTGCCGATGACCGGACCGACGAAATTGATGCGGATCTCCTCCGTGCCGAACCGGCGGCGGACCTCCTCCGCTACGAACTGGGCGTCCGCCAGGCAGTCTCCGTGACTGATGAATACCGTCTGCTTCCCGGGGGCCTCGGCGGTCTCCGCCATCCTGTCCACCAGGGCAAGCAGGGAGGCTTTCCGGCCCCGGGCCTTGGATACGGAGACCAGACGGCCCTCGTCATCCACATGGAGCACCGGCTTGATGGTCAGCATGGTGCCGAACAGCGCCGTGGCGGCGCTGATGCGGCCGCCCCGTTTCAGGTGATTCAGATCGTCCACCGTGAACCAGTGACAGACCCTTCCCTTGGTTTCCTCGGCAAAGTCCCGGACCTCTTCGATGGAGCGGCCCTTCCGCTTCTCCATGGCGCAGAGATATACCAGCAGGCCCTGGCCCAGAGACGCGGACAGGGAGTCCACCACAAAAATCTTCGCCTCCGGAAACTCCGCACTCAGATCTCCCGCCGCGATGACGGCGGACTGGTAGGTGGTGGACAGGGCGGAAGAAAAGCTGATGCACAGGATGTCCTTTCCCTGTTCCAAAATAGCCCGCATCTTCTCCTGAAAATTGCCCACGCTGACGGCGGAGGTGGTGCCCAGAGCACCGCCCCGGACCTTTTCATAGAATTCATGGAACCCCATGTCCCGGCCGTCCAGCTGGTTTTCATATTCCTGTCCCTCCAGCTGAAAGCGCAGAGGCAGCACAGATAGCTCCAGCTCCTCTGCCATTTCAGCGGTCAGGTCACAGCAGCTGTCCGTCATAATGATGAAGTCACGCATCAGGCATCCTCCTCTTTTTCCAGCTTCCGGCGTTCCCTCCGGCTGAGTTTTCCGGCTTTTTCCGGCTCCTCCTGCCGCTGTTCCCGCAGTAGGGAAATGAACCGGTTGCTGGCAAGCCCTGCGGCGTAGGACAGCAGGGCGAAGTGAACGGCGGCGTCGGCGGCGTCCTCCCGCTCCGGATAGGCCTCCATCACATCGGTGATGAGATTCAAAGCCTTGTCCAGGCTGTCCCGGAACAGGTCATAGCTCTCACCGATCTCCTGGCGTCTGTGCAGCTGGGCGGAGAGCACCACCTCCATGTCCTTAGTAGACATGACCCGCTTCAAAATGCAGATGGCGGTGAGATAGGCCAGGTGCTCCCGGTTGTATTTCTTTCCCTCAGCCCGCGGCAGCAGGCCGCTTTTTGTGTAATTGTTCACCATGGCGGCGGTGAGCCCGTCGTCCTCCTCAAACCGAAGGACCTGCCGGTCCATGTAGGAGAGAACCTGATCCATATACAGGGGAAAATCTGGCAGTTGATCCCAAGCCACCGGACGCTGGGTGCGCAGCCGCTCCCGCAGCTCTGATAATTCATCCATGGACAAACCTCCTCGCATCGTTTGTATAATGACAGTATACATCAAGAACGCGGTTTTGTAAACCGGGCTTCAAAATATATAAAATCACATGACGCGAAATCTGTCGAACATTCACCGGACAGCGGACATCATTTACCCACGCAGAACCGGGAGAAAATCCGGTCCACAATATCCTCCCTGGCGGTGCTGCCCGTCAGTTCTCCCAGGGCGTCCAGAGCATCCTCCGCGTCGGTGAGAACGGCATCGGGGGTCAGGCCGGCGGTCATGGCTTCCCTGGCCCGGCGGATGGCGTCCCTGGCCCGGCGGACGGCGTCCTCCTGCCGCTGGTCTGTCAGCAGGGAGCCGGCGTCCTTCGGGTCTCCGGCGGGGAACAGGGCGGCGATGGTGGCTTCCAGCTGATCAAATCCCTCACCGGTGACGGAGGAGAGGGTAACTACGGCGGCGGGAGGATTTTGACCCCTCTCCCAGGCGGCAAGGGACATGGGAGCGGAGGGAAGGTCTGATTTGCTGCCGATCAGGATCCACCGCCGCTGCCGGGCGGCCATGGTCAAGATCGTTTCATCTTCGGAGGAGAAGGGGCGGCTGGTGTCCACTACCGCCAACACCAGATCGGCTGTTTCGATGGCGGCCCGGCTGCGCTCCACGCCCAGCTTTTCCACCATGTCCTCCGTGTCCCGGATGCCGGCGGTGTCGATGAGACGCAGCAGCACACCGCCGCAGAGGACGGATTCCTCCACCGTGTCCCGGGTGGTGCCGGGGACTTCCGTCACAATGGCCCGCTCATAGCCCGCCAGGGCGTTCAGCAGGGAGGACTTTCCGGCGTTGGGACGGCCCACAATGGCGGTACGGACGCCGGATTTCAGCAGCTTGCCCCGCTGGCAGGTGCCCAGCAGGCGGGTCAGAATCGCATCGGACTGTGCCAGGGCAGAGGCCACAGCCTCCGGATGGACATCCTCAATATCCTCATCCGGGTAGTCCACCACGGCGTAAAATCGGGAGGTGATGTCCAACAGGGCGTCCTGTACCTGCTCCAGCGGGCGGCGGAGGGCGCCGTCCAGCTGGGCCATGGCGTTTTTTGCGGCGGCAGCTGTCTCCGCGTCGATCAAATCGATGACGGCCTCCGCCTGAGTCAGATCCATCTGGCCGTTGAGGAAGGCCCGGCGGGTGAATTCGCCGGGGAGGGCCTGCCGGGCGCCCAGGGCAAACAGGGTGCTCAAAAGCTCCCGCAGCACCACAGGAGAACCGTGGCAGTGGAACTCGGCGGAGTCCTCGCCGGTGTAGCTGTGGGGGCCGGGAAACCGGACAAGGAGCCCCCGGTCCAACGGCGAGCCGGCGGCGTCCAGCACGTCGCCATAGACCATGGTCCGGGGCGCTGTTTCCAAAAGCCGCTGACCGCTGAGGGGGCGGAACAACCGGTCACACAGGGCGAAGCAGCCCTCCCCGGACACCCGGACAATGCCAATGGCCGTGGTGGCCTGCCCCGTGGCGATGGCAGCGATGATATCCATCAGAACACGCTCCTTTTCCAAAAATATACTCAGCACTCCGGAGACAGCAGCTGCCGGGCGAAGGCACGGGCGCGGGCCTCCTTTTCCGGCGACATAAACACGCTCTTGTAGCCCGGATCATGCTCTGCAAGCATTCCCAGGTACCGCAGCCTGGAGTGCTTGCAGTAGCGCTTCATGCCAGCCTCCCACAGGTCGGCTCCCTTTTCCGGGGGATAGCCGCAGGTGGTCAGCAGGGCCAGGGATTTCCCCTCCCACAGGGAGGGACCCTTTTCCTCGCTGTAATATTTGTTCATGCCGTAGACCAGCCGGTCCAGCAGGGCCTTCATGGGCGGTGTACAGTACCAGGAGTAGATAGGCGTGGCCAGGACGATGAGGCCGCTTTGCAGGATGGCGTCAAAGATGGCCTGTGCGTCATCCTGATACCGGCAGCCGAAGACGGTCCAGTCCCTTTGGCAGGCGCGGCAGGCGGTACAGGAGTGGATATCCAGATCATAGAGCCAGAATGTCTCCGTCTCCGCGCCGGAGGCAGCCAGCTCCGCCGTAAAGGGATCCAGCAGCTGCCGGGTGTTGCCGCCTTTCCGGGGGCTGCCCATGAGAATGGTGACTTTCATCACGGTTTCCTCCTATTCCGGCGAAGCCGGTCAAAACTTGAACAGATTCAGGCCGATTTCCTCACTGAAGCGCCGGTCCACTTGACCGTCGATCACCATGATAACCATCTCACAGGTGGCGCTGACTGTGGCGGTGTTCAGATGACCGCCGAAGACCTTTCCAGATGCATCGCCTGCGCTCATGTGGAGATGGGCGTAATATGCCCCGTCCATGGTGGTGATGGTGCCGGTAAGGGACACGATCTCGTAGGGTCCCTGAAAACGGTTGGAGGCGTAAACCTTGGTTTCCGTGTTGAACACGCCCACGGTAAAGTCGTTGATGGCGCCCAGGGCGCTGACGCTGGCCAGCTGGATGCGCTCCTCCTGGGCGATGGCCCGGAGCTGCTCCTGAATCTCCTCGCCGGGGTCCATCCGGGCCACGATGGTGCCGCCAAATCGCTTGTATTCCATAGAAAAACTCCTCTCTGTAGAAACAGGGCGGGCAATTCTGCCCGCCCTGCGATACGACTGGAAGATGAACTTACTTGATCCGCTCGCCGGCGGCCTCCTTGGCCTTGATCTCCTTCATGGCGTCCTTGTGGGAGAGGTTCACACGGCCCTTCTCGTCGATGTCGGTGACCTTGACCCACATCATGTCGCCGATCTTGCAGGCGTCCTCCACTTTTTCGATGCGGTGGTCGGCCAGCTTGGAGATGTGCACCAGGCCGTCCTTGCCGGGGGCCAGCTCCACGAAGGCGCCGAAGGTCATCAGGCGCACCACGCGGCCGTAGTACAGGGCACCCACCTCGGGCTCGAAGACGATGTCGTCGATGCACTTCTTGGCGGCGTTGCAGGCCTCGGGATTGGGGGCGGAGATGAAGATGGAGCCGTCGTCGTTGATGTCGATCTTGCAGCCGGTGTCGGCCACGATCTTCTGGATGACCTTGCCGCCAGAGCCGATGACCTCACGGATGCGGTCGGGGTTGATGTGCATGGTCAGCATCTTGGGAGCGTACTTGGAAACCTCCTTGCGGGGTTCGGAGATACAGGGCAGCATGATCTGGTCCAGAATCTGCACGCGGGCGTCGTAGGTGATGTCCAGGGCGTTCTGGATGATCTCCATGGTCAGGCCGTCGTTCTTCAGATCCATCTGGATGGCGGTGATGCCCTTTTTGGTGCCGGCCACCTTGAAGTCCATCTCACCGTGGAAGTCCTCCACACCCTGGATGTCGATGAAAGTGGTGAAGGAGCCGTCGTCATCCTGAATCAGGCCGCAGGAGATACCAGCCACGGGGGCCTTGATGGGTACGCCGGCGTCCATCAGAGCCAGGGTAGAGCCGCAAATGGAGCCCTGGGAGGTGGAGCCGTTGGAGGAAACGACCTCAGACACCACGCGGATGGCGTAGGGGAACTCCTCCACGGAGGGGATCACGGGCAGCAGGGCGCGCTCGGCCAGGGCGCCGTGACCGATTTCCCGGCGGCCGGGGGAACGGGCGGGCTTGGCCTCACCCACGGAGTAGCCGGGGAAGTTGTAGTGGTGCATATAGCGCTTCTCGGTCTCTTCCCAGATGGTGTCCAGCTTCTGGTTGGCGGACAGCGTGTCCAGGGTGCAGGCGGAGAGAACCTGGGTCTGACCGCGGGTGAACAGGCCGGAGCCATGGGCCCGGGGCAATACGCCGACCTCGGCGGCCAGGGGACGGATCTCGTTCTTCTGACGGCCGTCCACGCGGTGGCCCTCCAGCAGCCAGGCCTTGACAATCTTCTTCTGGAACTTGTAGGTAATCTCCTCCAGATACTGGTCCATATCGGGATGGGTGTCCAGATACTTCTCATGCCACTTCTCGATCATGGCGTTCCAGCGGGCCTCCCGGACGTTCTTGTCGTCGGTGTCCATGGCGGCCTTGGCCTCGTCCATGAAGTTGGCCACGATGTCGTCGAACAGCTCCTGGTCGAAAGAGGCGTGGGGATAGTCAAACTTGGGCTTGCCGATCTCGGCCACCATCTGATTGATGAGGGCGATCTGCTTCTGATTCTCCTCGTGGGCCATCTTGATGGCCTGGAACATGGTGGCGTTATCCACCTCGTTGGCGCCGGCCTCGATCATGACCACCTTCTTACCGGTGGAGACCACGGTGACGTCCAGGTCGGAGACCTTGCGCTGCTCACTGGTGGGGTTGAACACCAGCTTGCCGTCCACCAGACCCACCTTCAGGGCGCCCACGGGGCCGTTCCAGGGAATGTCGGAGATGGCCAGGGCGGCGGAGGTACCGATCAGGGCGGCGATCTCGGGAGAGCAGTCGTGGTCCACGCTCATGACAGTGGCCATGATGCTGACGTCATTGCGGAAGTCATAGGGGAACAGGGGGCGGATGGGGCGATCGATGACCCGGGCGGTCAGGATGCCCTTCTCACCGGGACGGCCCTCGCGGCGGTTGAAGCTGCCGGGGATGCGGCCCACGGCGTACATCTTCTCCTCGAAGTCCACGGACAGGGGGAAGAAGTCGATGCCGTCCCGGGGACGGGCGGAGGCGGTGGCGCACACCAGCACGCGGGTGTCACCGTAGCCTACCATGACGGCGGCGTTGGCCAGCTCGGCCAGCTTGCCCACTTCCAAGGTCAGGGGACGGCCGGCCAGCTCCATCTCGTACTTGCGGTAGTTGGGAAACTGTCTTTTGGTGATGATGGTTGACATATGGTTGCTCCTTTTCTTTTGAATGTTCCATGGGAGCCAAACCATTTAGCACTTGAAAAGACCCTCGTTTCAATGCTTTTTTCAAGAAAAACGAGCGCATTTTCAACTGCTAAAGGCTTTGACTGGCTCTCATGGCCGCAGGGGAAAATGTGAAAGAAGGGTGGTGCAGGCATCCACACCACCCTCGTTCGACAATTATTTACGGATACCCAGCTTGGCGATCAGGGCACGATAGCGCTCAATGTCCTTCTTCTGCAGGTAGTCCAGCAGACGGCGGCGCTGGCCGACCATCTTGAACAGGCCCCGGCGGGAGTGGTTGTCCTGAGGATTCTGCTGCAGATGGGCAGTCAGGATAGCAATCCGCTCGGTGAGAATGGCAACCTGCACCTCGGGGGAGCCGGTGTCATTTTCATGGGTACGGTTGGCGTTGATGATTTCGGTCTTCTGTTCTTTGCGCAGCATGGTAGAGTTCCACCTTTCATAATGATGCCCCACGAGACTGCGCACCGGGCCGGTGAAGAGCCGCGATACGAAGCGTCGGGGAAGAATTTGGCACACCGCACTCGGGCGTGCTTAGTCAATATAGCATAGAAGGACCGGATTGTAAAGAAAAAACTGCGTGTTTTCTCATAACTTTTTTAGAAAAAATTCCCGTCCGGAAGGAAAGACGGATGGAAAATCTGAAAAAAGCCCGCCCCGACTGATCTGCCGTTGATAGATTGCCCAACCGAGGTCCGTTTCATCCCAAGAGAAGCTGTCCGCATGGTCCGTACCAGCCAATGCTGCTCAGTCGCAAAACCGCATGGAAAAGGGGTTGACAAAGGAAATACAGCATGCTATCCTAACTGTACTAATACGGATAATACAGTCTGCGAGGAGGTGGCCAATGAGCATTCTCATGCTGATACTGGGAGCAGGTGCACTGGCACTTATCCTTTTCGCGGCGTTTATTTTAAGCAGGAGGTGATGGGATGATCAGTCTGAATTACCGGGATTCCCGGCCGATTTACGAACAAATCAAGGACGGACTGCGGAAGCTGATCGTCACCGGGGCCATGTCATCCGACGAAAAGCTGCCGTCGGTGCGGGCGCTGGCCACGCAGCTCAGCATCAACCCCAACACCATCCAGAGGGCCTACAACGAGCTGGAAAGCGAGGGGTATATCTACTCCGTCCCCGGCAAGGGCAGCTTTGCCGCCGGGAACGCGGGAGCAGACGAGACGCGGAAGCAGGAGTTGATGAGCAAGGTGCGGGAGCTTCTGGCGGAGCTGCGGTATCTGGGCGTCAGTCAGGAGGAGCTGCTGACACTGGTAAGGGAGGAGAAGAACACATGATCGTAGTGAAAGACGCCGTCAAGAAATTCGACGGCTTCGCGGCCCTGGACGGCGCGTCCCTGTCCGTCCCCACGGGCAGTGTGTACGGTCTGGTGGGACCCAACGGCGCGGGCAAGTCTACCATCATCCGCCATCTGACGGGCATCTGCCGTCAGGACGAGGGTACCGTCCGGATCGGCGGGGAGGACGTGTGGGAAAACGCCGGATTGAAGGCCAAAATCGCCGCCATCCCCGACGACTGGTACTACTTCATGCAGTCTACCGTCCGGGATATGATGCGCTTCTATCGGGGGTTCTATCCCTCCTTCTCCATGGAGCGATATGAGAAGATGAAAGAGATTTTTAATATCGATGAAAAGCGGACCATCCGCCGGCTGAGCAAGGGTATGCAGAAGCAGGTGGCCTTCTGGCTGGCTCTGAGCTGTATGCCGGACTATCTGATTCTGGACGAGCCGGTGGACGGCCTGGACCCGGTGATGCGGCGGCAGGTGTGGTCCCTGGTTTTGGGCGACGTGGCCCAGCGGGGAACCACGGTGCTGGTCAGCTCCCACAACCTGCGGGAGCTGGAGGACGTCTGTGACCATGTAGGCATCATGGACCATGGAAAGGTGCTGTTGGAGCGATCCTTGGCTCAGCTGCAGGACAACATGGTGAAGCTGCAGGTGGTGTTCCAGGACGGCGTGACGGAGGTACCGCCCGGGCTGCCGGTGCTCCATGCGTCCAGAGTGGGCCGCATCCATACCCTGATCATGCGCATGAGCGCCGACGAGGCCACCGCCCGGCTGGCAGCCTACAACCCCATGCTGGTGGACGCGGTGCCCCTGACGCTGGAGGAGATCTTTATTTATGAATTGGGAGGTGCGGACTATGCAGTCAAAGACATCGTTCTTTAATCGGACCCTGTTCCGCAAGAACCTGACCCGGTTCTGGCCCCTGTGGGGCGGCGCGGCCTTTATCGGCTGTCTGTTCCCCTTGGCCCTGCTGCTGCAGTTGGTGCGGCGGGGCGGCCACCAGGTGGGGTCCCCCTTGTCGTTTACTGAACTCTACTATAATGTGGTGGCCTACGGCCTGCCCATTCTCTCTCTGCTGTACGCCATTCTCTGCGCCATGCTGGTGTGGAGCTACCTCTACAATACCCGCAGCGTGGGATTGATACACACCCTGCCCATCACCCGGACGGGCCTGTTCGTGACGAATTTCCTCTCGGGGATGGCCATGATGCTCATCCCCTACGCCGCCACGGGCCTTCTCTGTGTGCTCATCTCCCTGGCCTATGGGAGATTTGACCCGGTGGGCCTGCTGGTGACCATCCTGGGCGTGCTGGGAGAGAGCTTCTTCTACTTCGCCTCCGCCACCCTTGTGGCCTTCATGGTGGGCAACATCTTCGCTCTGCCCGCCGTGTACTTCCTGCTCCACTTCCTGGCACCCCTGCTGGACTGGCTGCTGAGCCAGTTCGCCGGGAACTTCATCTTTGGGCTGAACAACTACGGCTACTCCGGCGTGGTGGATTTCCTGTCCCCCACCGTGTACCTGATGGAGCGGGTCAATGTCAATTGCTCCTATGAAAGCGTGATCACCCAGACGAACCTCACCGGATCGTATTCTGAAACTAACAGACTGATCTCCGTGGACCTGGAGAATTTCTGGCTCATCGGCGTCTACACCCTGGTGGGCATGGTACTCCTGGCCTTGGCCCATGTGCTGTATGCCCGCCGCCGCAGCGAGTCTGCCGGCGATGTGGTGGCCGTGGGCTGGATGAAGCCCGTGTTCCGCTACGGTGTGGTGATCCTGATGGTCCTGCTGGGCGGTCAGGCCCTGTACGCCCTGTTCTGGAGCAGTTTCCAGAATGGTCAGTATTACGACGCCCTGCCCATGGCGGTGTGCATGCTGGTGGCGGGCGCCATCGGCTACTACGCCGCCTCCATGCTGCTGGCCAAGTCCCTGCGTGTATTCCGGGGGAGCTGGAAGGGCCTGCTTCTGGTGGCCGTGGGCTGTGTCGCCCTGTGCTGCGTCCTGCGGTTCGACCTGCCGGGCATCTCTCGGCGGGTGCCGGAGATCAGTCGGGTGGAAAAAGTGGAGTTCTACGCGGCGGACAATCACTATACACTGTATCCCGGGGAGGACGACGCGCTGATTGAAGAGCTCCGCGCACTCCATAAAGCCATTGTGGAGGATCAGGAGTACATTCGGGACTATCAGGATGATTGGATGGAAGCCGTGTACAATGATGACACCGGCACCATGACCACCACATATATCCGCCTGACCTATTACTTGTCTAACGGACTGGAGGTGCGGCGAGTATATAATCTCCCGCTGACCAAGTACCGGATGGGCCGGGACGGCGCCTACGACAACCTGCTGGATAAGTTGGTGAACAGCGAAACCATGAAGGCCAAGCGGCTCCACGCCGGGGATAGCCGCTATACCGTGAATACCGGCAACCTGTATCTGGAAGGCAGCGGCGACTACTTTGACCTGAACAGCCGGGAGGCTGCCGCCGTTCTGGACGCCGTGGCCCGGGATGCCTTCGCCGGCACCTGGGGCGACTACGACTGGTTCGACCAGAATCAAAACAGCGCCTACGCCCTGAACCTGGAGCTGAACTTCGCCTATGAGGACGAATGGGGAACGGGCTACGACTGGATCGAGATCATCGTCCGCCCCGGCATGGTAAATACCGTGGCTTGCCTCAAGGACATGGGACTGGTGACAGATCAGGACTTGGTGACCAGGGAGGAGATGGAGAAGGACTACCAGTTTGATGAGAACCAGGAATTTCAGGAAAAACTGGCCCAGGAGGCTGCCTCCATCGGCGTCATCGGCGGCGCTGATGGCCCCACAGAAATTTTTGTGACAGGCGGCTGAGTCATGTCCACCTACAGAAGAAAGAGACGCCGCCGGCTGAACCCCCGGTTCCTGGTGCTGTGCCTGACTCTGGTGGTTGCCCTGGCGGGCAGGCTGGTGTGGATCGCCCAGAACCGGGGCCCGGCGGCGGAGGATGTGGCGGTACCCGACTATGTGGAGCAGGACTTCCTGACTGTCAACGAGTGGTCCCGGCCGGGTACGCCCCTGGAGAAGATCAACGGCGTGGTCATCCACTATGTGGGCAATCCTGGCACTACCGCCCAGGCAAACCGGAACTATTTTGAGTCCTTGTCCTCCGGGGTGGAGGAGACGTATGCCTCCAGCCACTTTGTGGTGGGACTGGAGGGGGAGGTCATCCAGTGTGTCCCCCTGACGGAGATCGCCTACGCCTCCAACAGCCGTAACGAGGACACGGTCTCCATCGAGGTCTGCCACCCTGACGAGACAGGGGCGTTCTCCCCGGTGACCTATGAGCGTGTGGTGGAGCTGACGGCTTGGCTGTGCCGGGAATTTAAGCTGAACCCGGAGGAGGATGTCATCCGCCACTACGACGTGACGGGCAAGCTCTGCCCCCTGTACTATGTGGAAAACCAGTCGGCCTGGGAGATATTTTTGGCGGACACCGGGGCGAAACTAAAGGAGCTGAAAGCGCAAAAGGACTGAGTTTTGCACCGCCAGGAAAAATTTCTGAAAAATTTTCAAATCCTGTGCAACTTTTCCCGCGTTTATTTCGTCTTATAATACTATTCTTCAATAAAAACAAGATAAAATCCAAGAACGAGCAGTAATGCTATGAATGGTGTCAGAGGTAAGGGCGCAAATGGTCTCACAAAGGCGATCTACCACTTTCTCCAAAGTTA
>Ga0129307_1002065_pt1 | contig 17823 bp, 14 predicted proteins | sample P1105metagenome_FD_94437 | JGI IMG/M metagenome (GOLD analysis project Ga0129307, IMG submission 94437) | Capybara group fecal microbial communities from Wisconsin, USA - P1105 metagenome | ecosystem: Host-associated > Mammals > Digestive system > Large intestine > Fecal | place: USA: Wisconsin... | reverse complement strand
GAACTGGATGTGGACGGGACCATTTCGGATACCTGCAACAATGCCGGCAAGCTGAAACTTCGCTACAAGAATCCGCGTAAGAACGCTGTCAAACTCCTGATGCTGATCGACAGCGGCGGTTCAATGGACTGGTATGCAAGCCTCTGCAATATGCTGTTTACGGCTGCGACCAAGTCGAACTATTTTAAGGAGCTTCACACATATTACTTCCATAACTGCATCTACACCAACCTGTACGAGGAACCGACTTTGTCAGGAAGGCATTCCGTTCCGACGGAATGGGTGCTCAATAACTACGGCAGTGACTATAAGGTGATCATCGTGGGAGATGCTGCGATGAATCCGCATGAACTGACGGAACGCAGGTATGACTGGCGTACCAGGACCTATGATCAGAATACGGGACTTGACTGGCTCTATGAGTTCCTTCATAAGTATCCGTACATGATCTGGCTCAACCCGGAACCGCTTCCGGATTATCAGTCATTCTGGACGAGGACTCATACGCAGCTTGCGCAGATGTTCCATATGTATGATCTGTCCGTAGACGGACTGGATCAGGGCATCAAGGCGCTGATGTCAAGAAAATGATCCTTTTTGATACAGACAGGATACAGGATCAATAAAGTCAAAAAAGGAGAAAAGGTGATGGAACAGCAGGACAAGAGAACCAACAGATCTGCAAAGCCACCCATATCCAGGATAAGAAGGCTCTATTTTTTCAGGCTGGCCAGCCGTATATTGATCTTTCTCGGCTGTATTTATGTATATCTAAAAAAACGCACAATGCTGCAGATCCTGTACGGATTCAACTTCTTTAAGGAATTTTCGATCTTCCACATCCTGTGGGTGATCTGGGTCCTCGATATGCTCTGGCAGCTGATTCCGGCAGCCTACCGGCACATTTCCCTCGGATCGCAGAAGCTGTTCGAGATCAATTTCCGTCCGATCATGGAGAGGATCAATTATGAAGCCCTGAAAGAATATATCATTACGACGACCAAATCGGCATATAAGGTATTCATCATCTGGACAGTGATGACTGCAGCGATCGGCATCCTGTTCTTTACGGGCATGATCGACGGAGACATGATCTTCCTGATATCAGTCTTCTTCTATGTTTGTGATCTGATCTGTGTACTGATCTGGTGCCCGTTCCGGCTGATCATGCGGAACCGCTGCTGTACTACCTGCCGTATTTTCAACTGGGATCATCTTATGATGTTTGTGCCGCTGGCATTCATTCCCGGTTTTTATACCTGGACGCTGCTGCTTCTGGCACTGGCAGTCTGGATCGTCTGGGAACTTTGCGTCATGATGTATCCGGAACGTTTCTGGGAAATGACGAACCTGGCGCTGCAGTGCAGCGAGTGTACGGATAAGCTCTGTACGCAATACTGTCAGAAATTGAGAAAAGACTGAGTCTGCTGGTAATAGCTTAACAAACAGAATCAGCAGCGACCAACACATTCGCATTCCGGCCTCTGGCCCTCATGCTCATGTGTTGCCTGTCTGCCAAAGGCAGACAGTTCTTCAGAAAAAGGAAAACCGGGATGGTGCAGGCACCTCCCGGTCTTCTTTTTCTTCAGCTCACTGCTGATTGGTTACTTACTTGTACAGGTTGTAGAAAGCCTTCTTGCCGCGGTACTGTGCGACATCACCGAGCTGATCCTCGATGCGCATCAGCTGGTTGTACTTGGCAATACGGTCGGTTCTGCTTGCGGAACCGGTCTTGATCTGGCCTGCGTTGACGCCAACAACGATGTCAGCGATCGTGGTGTCTTCGGTCTCACCGGAACGATGGGATACGACACAGGTGTAGCCATGGCTGCGGGCAAGTTCCATAGCATCGAAGGTCTCGGTAAGGGTACCGATCTGGTTGACCTTGATCAGGATGGAGTTGGCAACGCCGAGCTCGATGCCCTTTGCCAGATACTTCGGGTTGGTAACGAAGAGGTCGTCGCCTACCAGCTGGATCTTGCTGCCAAGGCGGTCGGTAAGCTTCTTCCAGCCGTCCCAGTCGTTCTGATCCAGACCATCCTCGATGGAAATGATCGGATACTTCTCGCACCACTCAGCGTACATATCGATCATCTCGTCGGTCGTCTTGGTGCCCATACCGCTTCTTGAAAGCTCGTAAACACCCTTCTCCTCATTGTAGAACTCGCTGGCTGCGCAGTCCATAGCAAGGCAGATATCCTCACCCGGCTTGTAGCCTGCCTTCTCGATTGCTTCGACAAGGAGCTTCAGCGGCTCTTCGTTGCCTTCACGGCAGCTCGGAGCGAAACCGCCCTCGTCACCGACGTTGGTGTTGTAGCCCTTAGCCTTAAGGACCTTCTGAAGATGATGGAAGGTCTCAGCGCCCATGCGGACAGCCTCTGCCTCATTGGCAGCACCGACCGGCATGATCATGAACTCCTGAAGATCAACGGTAGAGTCAGCATGCTTGCCGCCGTTGACAACGTTCATCATCGGGACCGGAAGGACTTTGGCGTTGATGCCGCCGAAATACTTATATAACGGCATGCCGTAATAATCTGCAGCTGCGCGTGCACATGCCATGGAAACACCCAGGATCGCGTTTGCGCCGAGCTTGCTCTTGGTCTCGGTACCGTCGAGGTCGATCATGGTCTGGTCAACAAGAGCCTGATCAGTGCAGTCAAGGCCGATCACAGCGGGAGCAATGATATCATTAACATTCTTAACAGCGGTAAGGGTACCCTTGCCAAGATAACGGGACTTGTCGCCGTCTCTGAGCTCAAGAGCCTCTCTCTCGCCGGTGGAAGCTCCTGACGGAACCATAGCTCTGCCGAATGCACCGCATTCAGTAGTAACTTCTACTTCAACAGTTGGATTACCGCGGGAGTCCAGAACTTCACGGCCATAGACTTTAATAATACGAGACATGGAATTGTTCCTCCTTTAAATCTAATTTGACAAAATGCCAATCGCCTTACATTATCTCGCATTATTCCAAAAAAGGCAAGTAACAGTCTTGAAGTTGTGGTAAAATGTGAAAAAACATAAAAGAGTATTAAACCGAGGAAAGGGAAGAACATGTCCATAGAAAGAGTAAGAAACTATTTTGACCGGTTTGGAATGAAGGACAGGATCATTGAATTTGCCACTTCCAGCGCCACCGTCGAGCTCGCTGCACAGGCAGCGGGAGTGGAGCCGGGAAGGATCGCAAAATCGCTCTCCTTCAAGGTGGATGAACAGCCGATCCTGATCATCGTCGCGGGCGATGAAAAGATCGACAATTCAAAGTATAAGCATACCTTTCACGCGAAGGCCAAAATGCTGACTTTTGATGAAGCGGAGGCCCTTGTCGGACATGCGGTCGGCGGCGTCTGCCCCTTCGGCATCAATGACGGCGTCAAGGTCTATCTGGATGAGTCCCTGAAAAGGTTCCCGACCGTATTTCCCGCAGCGGGCAGCAGTAACTCGGCGATAGAGCTGACTCCCGAAGAAATGGAAAAATACGCCGAGAACTGCCAGGGATGGGTAGACGTCTGCAAACTCATGTAAGGATAAGGCTGCACTCAGAAAGGCTGCTTTTATGCAGGCTGCTGAGTCTGTGGCAGGGATTAACCGAGGAAGGATCAGAAGATGGAACGCTGTGACAACGATATGCCTTTTCTCTTAAAATACGAGAACGTGGCATGGTATGAAAACGGAAAAGTAAGGATACTGGACCGCAGGTGTTATCCTACGGAAGTAAAATTCGTGGAGTGCACGGATTACCATGAGGTGATCCAGGCAATACGCGATATGGTGACACAGAGTGCTGGACCGTATACGGCGGTCGGTATGGGAATGGCGCTTGCGGCTTATCAGGTCAAGGACAGGCCGGCAGCAGAACAGAAAGCGTTTTTGAAACAGGCGTGCGAGGACCTTGCGGCTTCACGACCGACGGCAGGACATCGTTACCGTAAAGTGACGGAGCACTGTCTGAACGCGGCGCTGAAAGCAATGGAAGAAGGGGCAGATCCTGTTGCGGCATGTTTTGACCGGACGGTCGAGTCGCTTAACCGTCGTTATTCAACAATGCAGAAGGTAGGAGACTATCTTTGCGGGATCATTCCCGCGGGCGGAACGATCCTCACCCAGTGTTATGCCGAGACCGTGATCGGCACCGTCATGCGCGCGGCAAGAACGAGCGGTAAAGATTTCAAGGTCTACTGTGCGGAGACAAGACCGTTCTTCCAGGGAGCAAGGCTTACTTCCAGCTGCTTTGCCTCGATGGGATTTGATACGACCGTTGTTTCCGACAACATGATCGCATGGACGATGCAGAACCGCGGAATTGATCTTTTTACATCTGCATGTGACACGATGGCACTTGACGGCTATGTCGCGAACAAGGTAGGTACTTTGCAGATCGCGATCCTGGCAAAGTATTTCGGGCTGCCGTTTTATGTCACGGGACTTCCGGATAAAGGCAAGGCATCGAAGGATGATATCGTCATCGAAATGAGGGATCCGAACCAGGTCCTTTCCGCGCGCGGAATACGCAATTCCCTTCCGGAGGTCAAAGCCTGCTATCCGGCGTTTGATATTACGCCGCCGCATCTGATCACGGGCCTTGTAACGGATAAGGGCGTTTATGTACCTGAACTGATCCGGAACTATTATGATACGGAGTATCAGGAGTATTATTAAAAAGTTTTATAATTATGTTAACTTGTATTTAAACGATGACGGCCCGTATATCCAAGCAGGCCGTCATTTTTTGCTTTTTTAGTAACTTAAATATGCTGAAATACGCGAAAAAATACTATTGACAAGTTACTTTTCCGCTGATATACTGCAATCACTTCGACAATCTACTTGATCTGATTTCCGATCTTATCTTCGATCATTCGATTATCAAATCTCAGGCAGGTAAGAAGCAAATGAAAAAGACACGAGTATTGGCAAAGCTGCGCATGCTGCTGGTAGCCTTTCTGGTCCTGGCTGCGCAGGGATATCCGGCAAAAATGGAGGTAATGGCAAATGAGAGGACAATAGAAACGGTCATTTACGGGAAGGATGAGGCATACGAAAAAAGGATATGCGGGGACATGCTCTTCGGAAACGCACTGTTCCCCGGAAGTTCTGAAATAACGACGGTTCGGCTTGGAAACGAGACGGATACAGAGCTTTATTACAAATGGGAATGCAGGCCGAAAGGTTCTGACCGCGGCTTGTATAAAGCGCTTTGTCTGCGTCTTCGCAGCAGCCGCGGAGCGGTGCTTTACGACGGCCCGCTGGAAGACCTAAAGCATATCGGCGGACCTCTGAAAAACGGGGATACGGTCAGCTGCTGTTCTGAACTGTATCTTCCGGCAGACGCGGATAATACGGTCACGGGGTCACAGGCTGACTTCGATATCGTCATCAGCTTTGCGGCCGGGCTGTTTTCCGACGACGGCAAAATGCCGCCTGTAACGGAGGCAGTCAGAGAATCACAGGCTGTGCTGAAAAAAACGGCTGAAAGGTCAAGACGATCCGGATCCGGGTCAGGCAATGCTTTATCGAAACCGGGTGTTTATGCGGTGTATGATCCGTCCGGACCGGCAGCGGGTAACCGCCTGTCGCACCTTGGCAGAGACGACAGCGGCAATCCGCTGGTCATAAGCATTTATGACCGGGACGGTATCAGCGCTCCGAGAAGCGGATTTGCTTTCGGGGCAGCAGGGACAGGCGGCGGTGAACGGAAGATATATGACGTACCGGATCCTGCGGTCATAAAAGGGATCGATGACGGCATATGGGTGCTGACGGATAAAGAGAAGCAGCATTGGAAATACTGCTTTGAAGACGGCACTTTTCTTGCGGGCGGCTTTGCGTTCGTGAGAAACCGGAACAATGACGAAAATGCGGCATTCCGCTGGTTTTATTTCAATGAGGACGGTGTCATGATGTCCGGCTGGATCCGGACTGACGGGGACACCTGGTATCATGCACGCGAAATACCGGACGGGGATCTCGGTGCTCTGGAGACCGGCTGGATCACGGGTTCTGAAGACGGGGCGCTCTATTATACGAATGAGCAGACAGCGGCCATGATGAGCGGCTGGGTCGGTTTCAGAAACGGAGCAGGCAGCTGGGATTACAGTTATTTCGCCCGGCTTCAGGATACATACAGGCAGAACTGGTTTTTTAATACCGTGTTCGGCAGATGGGTGTATGACAGGCTCGGACACAGATGCTACGGATCCATGTATGTGGATGAAATGACGCCGGACCGGAGCAGGGTGGATGCCAAAGGGAGAAAGATCGGCTGACAATGAAATGGCACGGAAGTAATACTGTCAACAAAGGATCAGGCAGCAGGATACGGCATCTTGCGGGTATGGTGCAGGATGCCGTGGCAACGATCATCGTGACAGCCTCGATCCTGATCATTGCCGGCTGTCTGTATATGAACGTCAAAGAACGGATGATCGGAGATATGGCATTCGCGTTCGGCTATAAACCCGTTTTTATTGAAAGCGGTTCGATGGAACCGGTGATCCGTACCGGCGCGGTCATACTGCTGAAGAAGGCGGATTACTCGGAGGTAAAGACCGGGGATGTCATTACCTTTGTCACAGGACGGGGATATGTAACGCACCGGCTGATCGGGGTCGATGAAGCCGCGCTGAGGGAAGGAAGATCCGCATGCCTGATAACAAAGGGCGATGCCAATTCGGTGATCGATCCTGAACGGCTGGATCCGGAGATGATCTGCGGAAAGGTCACAGTGATATTCAATCCGCTGTGATCAGAAAACAGCCCGTTTCATGGCCGGAACCAAGACCGGCATTCATGAGCCGGGTACAAAATGATTCAGTAACATGAAGGGAGAAAGAAAGACATGAGACATAAGGGAAACAGAAAAATGCTGGTTATTGCGGCGGCAGCGTTCTGCCTGTTCGCAACTGCGGCAGTATCCGCCGCATACTGGACTGACAGGATTGAGCTTGGCGCGTCGGTCAGTACTATGGATATCGGGATCAAATATGACAGCGATGCAGTCGGACTCGGGAACGGCAGCAGGTTCCAGCCCGGAGAAAGCAGGGAATTCGGCTTTACCGTTAAAAATGACGGAGACATCTCGGTTGATATCAAGCCGGTGATCACGATCAGGACGGATAAGCCGATGACCGGAAACGGTTCGCTTTTTAAGATCGTAAACAGTGACGGCGCGGAGATCACAGGATATGACGTGGAATACTTTGATGCCGGCGGCAACACGGTCGACCCTGCCGGCGGCAATGCATTTACCTCTGTCCGTTACATGCTTCATGACGAGATCACGCTGGCGGGTGAGGAACAGAAAGACGCCGGTCTCGGGGAAACGTCTGATACAAAGAACTTCAATTATCAGCTGAAGCTGGCGGAGACTACCGGCAATGATTTCGTGAACGCTTCCGCAGAGATGACAGTCAGCACCTATGCGATCCAGCACAGATTCAGAGAAAACGGAGCACAGAGATGGTTGGAGTTCCCGGCAGCAGGCTGAATATATTGAAAAATTCCGTTCCGACGGCATTGGTGCTTTTTGCACTCGGCACGGCTGCGGCTTCCGCTTATTATACGGATATGGCAAGAGCGGAGGACCGGATCTCGGTAGCGGCAATGGACTTTTCAACGGAAGGCTGCGGGATCCTTGCGGACCTTGCGGAGGAGGGGCAGCATCTGCTGCCCTTTTCCGACGGCGAAAGTTTTGAGATCTCATTTAAAAGTGTATATAACGGGAATATTGACTGCATTGCAGTTCCGAGGCTTTGTGTGGAAGCGGAACATTTCAGCAGCGGGGATGTCATAGAGATCACAGACGGGAACGGACAATGCCGCATGACAGACGGTGCGGCAGTGCTCTGTTCGGAGCCGTTTTACTGTTCGCCCGGAGATAGTGTGGAACGGAGTTACCGGATCACAGTTTTACACCATGAAGGTGATGATCCGCTGCTTTTTGACTATGATTTCACTCTTGCAGCCGCGCAGGCTTATGCCAATACGGATCTCGCAAATGAAAGCGAAGAGACGGTGTTTTCCAGGATCCTGGATGACTACGAAGGCGTGCGGGACACGGTCGTCGGGTTTACAGACCTGACAGGCCGAAAAGAGACCCGCGATCTTGTAAGCGGGATGATGATGGATGAACGGCCGCGCCGGCATATCGTGGAGATCAGGCCGCAATTAAGAGAAGGAAATAGAGCGGAGCACAGGCTGCGCTGGTATCTGATGAAAGACGGGATCGTACATGAACCGGCAGAACCGGCATCGGGCGTACTGAAGATCTGTCTGTCAGAACCGGACGGCATGACAGCTGTCCGTTACGAAGCTGTCAATGAAGCCGGTATCGCGGCGTCTCCGGTCTATGAGATCAGCATCAAGGGAGAGGAGGTACAGTGCATTGAAAAGCCATATGATCCGGACTATGATTAAAGCTCTTTCGGGTATGTTCTGTTTTACTGCCCTGCTGCACGCGGCACCCGCCATGGCAGCGGTACGCGGCACCGGAAGTGCGGCAGATCCCGTAACGGGCATTGCGGAGCCCGGAGACCTGATCCCGGCAGAGAGTCATGTGATCAATCTCTCGGAGACAGACGGGACCCGGATATATGTACAGGGCGCATATATGCCCCGGGAGTACACCGTGGTCTTTGACGCGGCAGGCGGATTGTTTGCGGACGGAACAGAGCGGAAGGAGATCCCGGAGACTTATAACGCCGCGGTCTGCCTTCCCGGTACAGTGCTGAAGCCGGGCTGTGTGTTTGCGGCATGGTATCTGAAGGGCAACCGAAAGCCCGTGGAGCCCTCAGAAGCAGACGGGAGTCTTTTAAGCGGTGAGACGACGTTCCTGCTGGCAGCGGATGACGATGCGGATATGGCAGGGGCGGAAACGGATGGCGCAGGAAATCCGGTCGCAAAAGCGCTCTGGCGGAAGAATACAGTGCCTCTGAACGAGATATATGCTGCGGAAGATCCGGTTCCTTCTGATGCGGATGACATCTGGAGCCCTGGTCATACAAACAATATGGTCATCGAATGGATCCCGGAGCTTCCGGAAAAGACAGATTACCGGAAAAAGCACGGGGCAACGCGTTATCAGTATGGAAAAGCCCTGCTCACGGGGGAAACTGAGGGCGCATCGGCTTACCGGTGGTATGTGCGGAAGAAAGGAGAGGAGAGCTATACGAAGCTTGCCGAGACCGGTCCGCAGCTTCTTCTTGAAGACGTCACCCGGGAAGACGACGGTGCCTCTTACAGATGTGAGGTATCCGTGGGAGAAGAAGAGCAGCTTAGCTGGGAAACGGAGCTCACAGTCTTTTTCCTGCCCGAACCGCAGGGTATCACGATCAGCATGGACGGAGGTGAGCCATATGCGTACGGATGACGTCAGACTTTCACTGCTGTTTGCATTACTGATGGCTGTGTTTTGCTGTACCGCCGGGCATGCGCGTGCGGAATATGCGGATCCCGGCGGGAGCATTGTCATTTGTTCACGGGCGACGGACGGGGATTATCCGGAGGAATATGAAGAAACAGACCGATCGGTCTGTGAATATGATCAGTCAGATGATACGGAAGAAACAGCGGATGACCTGACTGCAGTGGAAGATGCCGCAGCGGGAGCCGGTCTTATTCCGGAAGCGGAATATGTGATTTCACCGGCGGCGGGTATGGAATATACAGCGACGCCCGGTTCATTCACAGAGGCGGATGCTGTTTACGGATCCATAGTATCCGCCGGTACCGGCGGTATCCGGCTGCTGGCATCTGATGTGCAGGGAGAGGAGGAAGCCGGGAACAATCTTTGCTGTTACAGTGCTGCCGCAGATGCGGTCCTTGCGGGTCCGAACAAGGTCGTGATCACACTGGAAGTTGCTGCGGAAGGACTGAAGTTCTACGGATTCGAGATCGCGAGAAAATGTGTACTCAGTCCGGGACTGACACATCTTACGGATCCGGATGTGAAGATCATTATTCCGGACGAAATGTCGGCGTCCAAGGTGCCGATCGTGGATACGGCGGCATTTGGCATCGTCAGTATCGATGAAACAAATATCAGACGCAACAGGTACCGTCAAAGGATGCTGAAGATCTCATGGACACTGGAAGGGGCGGAAGAGATCGCACGTTTTGCGGAAGGGCTTGAAGACGAAATGCTTTATGTTAATCTCGGCGGTGAATACAATGTGCTTGATTATACTGCCACAGATCTTTGCACCAACTGCGGACCCGTGGAGGTGACCGGCCTTGCGGAAGCGGTACGGACTGCATCCTGTCCGCACAGCGATCTTGTATATACGCCTCTGAATGATGAATACCACCACATCGTATGCGGGAACTGCGGCTGCGACTTCGGAACGGAAGCTCATGTCATGGAAGGAAGCAGCTGTACAGACTGCGGTTACAGTAAACTGCTGGAAGGGACCGTGGTATACCGGCTGAACGGGAGGACACTGACGGAAACATACAGCGCACCGGAAGGAACAAAACTGGACCTGAGGGATATCCCGGGATATTTGGTTCCGGAATACGTGACAGTGCCCGCGGGCGGCGGTGAGATCATCGCGGAGTGCGAGCCGGTCAGCTACAGCATTATTACCGAAAGTGAAGAATATACGCTTCTTTATGATGAAAGCCTTTTTCTGGGCGGAATCCCAAAAAAAGGCTATCTGTTCACAGGATATGTGGTTGAAGACGTGTTGTAAAGGAAAGCTCCGCCCGGCGTCAGTCGCCGCGAAGGATCCTGTGGATCTCCGAAAGGCGGTCGCGGAGTTTGATGGCTTCTTCGAAGTTGAGTTCCGCGGCAGCAACACGCATGCGTTTTGTAAGTGTGGCTTCGAGGGCTTTCAGCTCGCGCGGGCTCATGGATTCGGCATCCTTTTCGGAGGCTGAAGGATCTTCTGCAGCTCTTGATATGCTCATCAGCTCACGTACGGCCTTCTTGATGGAGACCGGTGTGATGCCGTGTTCTTTGTTATAAGCATCCTGGACTTCGCGGCGGCGGTTGGTCTCATCGATCGCGCGCTGCATGGAGTCTGTGACAGTGTCGGCGTACATGATGACATGACCGTCAACATTGCGGGCGGCACGTCCGACTGTCTGGATCAGGGAAGTCTCACTTCTCAGGAAGCCTTCCTTGTCTGCATCCAGGATCGCGACGAGAGAGACCTCGGGGATGTCAAGTCCTTCTCTGAGCAGGTTGATGCCGACAAGCACATCGAATACATTGAGACGCATGTCGCGTATGATCTCGCTTCGCTCCAGCGTATCCACATCCGAGTGCAGATAACGGACACGGATACCGATCTCCTGCATGTATGCCGTGAGATCTTCTGCCATCTTTTTTGTCAGGGTCGTGACGAGAATCTTGTTGCCCTTTTCCGTTTCCCTGTTGATCTGGGAGACAAGATCGTCGATCTGTCCTTCGACAGGATGGATGGTGATCGGCGGATCCAGGAGTCCCGTCGGGCGGATGATCTGTTCTGCACGAAGCAGTTCATGTTCCGCCTCATAGGGACCGGGGGTCGCGGATACGAAGAGCATCTGGTCGATATGCGTCTCGAACTCTTCGAAATTCAGCGGACGGTTATCAAGTGCTGACGGAAGACGGAATCCGTAGTCGACGAGCATCATCTTGCGGGAATGATCGCCCGCATACATACCGCGGATCTGGGGCAGCGTCATATGGGACTCGTCAATGATGATCAGGAAGTCGTCCGGGAAATAGTCGAGCAGGGTATAAGGCGGTGCACCGGCGGGCGAACCCGCAAGGTGTCTCGTATAGTTTTCGATACCGGAGCAGAAGCCTGTCTCGCGGAGCATCTCGACATCGAAGCTCGTCCGCTCACCGATACGCTGGGCTTCGATGAAACGGTCCTCGGAGGTGAAGAACTTCACACGCTCGTCCATCTCTTCAAGGATCGCCGAGCAGGCGCGGTCCATCTGCTCTTTCGGCACGACATAGTGTGATGCCGGGAAGACGATGCAGTGATTCAGGGAGGCCTTGACATGACCGGTGACGGAATCAAACGAGGAGATCCGGTCGATCTCGTCTCCGAAAAACTCGACCCGGTATGCCTCGCCGCCGGAATATGACGGATAGATCTCGAGGACGTCGCCGTGGACACGGAAGGAACCGCGCTTAAAATCCATTTCATTGCGCATGTACTGCATGTCGACGAGCCTGCGCATGATGTCGCGCATGTCGTGGGTCTGGCCGGGACGGAGCGAGACGGTCATGTTTTTATAATCGATCGGAGAACCGAGTCCGTAAATGCAGGAGACCGAGGCAACGATGATGACGTCGTCACGCTCCGAGAGCGCTGCCGTAGCGGAATGACGGAGCTTGTCGATCTCATCATTGATGGCGGAATCCTTTTCAATATAGGTATCTGTCGAGGGCACATAGGCCTCCGGCTGATAATAATCATAGTAGGAAACAAAATACTCGACGGCATTTTCCGGGAAATACTCCTTGAACTCGCCGTAAAGCTGGGCGGCAAGCGTCTTGTTATGGGCAATGATGAGCGTGGGTTTCTTCAGTTCCCTGATCACATTGGCCATCGTGAAGGTCTTGCCGGAACCGGTCGCGCCGAGAAGCGTCTGAAACTGGTTGCCGTCGCGGAAACCGTCGACAAGTTCCCGGATCGCCTGCGGCTGATCGCCGGTCGGTTCGTATTCGGAATGCAGGATGAATTCTGCCATAGGGTCCTCCAAATCAGTCAGTGAAGTCAGTATACCACAGACTGCAGAGAATGTATGCATATGGCTTTGCTTATTTGTCCGTGTTGTGCTATGATACTGCTGTTAGGCTTCCGACGATACCGCTGAAAGAGGGACCGCCGGAAGGCGATTACGACTCCGGCGCTGCCGGAATTGATATATACAGTCAGAAAAAGAGGTACACTATGGGAAAAAGACCTGCTGTTTTAGTGATCATGGACGGACTCGGACTCCGTGAGGAAAGAGAGAACAATGCCGTCGCACTGGCAAATACGCCGAACCTGGACAGACTGATGAAGGAGTGTCCGTTTGTAAAAGGATATGCATCCGGCCTTGCTGTCGGACTTCCGGACGGCCAGATGGGCAACTCCGAGGTCGGCCATCTCAATATGGGCGCGGGCAGGATCATCTATCAGGAGCTGACACGCATCACAAAGAGCATCGAGGATGGAGACTTCTTTACCAATCCGGCACTGCTGGAGAGCGTTGAAAACTGCCGCAAATACGATTCTTCGCTTCACATCATGGGACTTGTATCCGACGGCGGCGTACACAGCCATATCACACATCTTTACGGCCTGCTTGAACTTGCGAAAAGAGAAGGCCTGAAGAAGGTCTATGTACACTGCTTCATGGACGGCCGTGATACACCCCCGCAGAGCGGTATCGGATATATTCGGGCACTCGAAGAGAAAATGGCGGAGATCGGTGTCGGTGAGATCGCAATGATCAGCGGCAGATACTACGCTATGGACCGTGACAAAAACTATGACCGTGTCGAGAAAGCATACGACGCAATGACGAAGGGCATCGGCGTTGAGAAAGCATCCGCGGTTGAGATCATGCAGTCCTCTTATGATGAAGGCGTGACGGATGAGTTTATCCTTCCGTCTGTTGTTGTGAAGGACGGCAAGCCGGTCGCTACGGTCAAGGATCATGATTCCATTATCTTCTTCAATTTCCGCCCCGACAGAGCAAGGCAGATCTCAAGAGCATACTGCGACGAGGAGTTTTCCGGATGGGATCGCGGCCCGAGGCTCAAGGTGCAGTATACCTGCTTCACGGATTACGACGAGACGATCGGCAACAAGAGCGTGGCATTTAAGAAAGAAGAGATCAGCAATACGCTCGGTGAGTATCTGTCAGCCTGCCACTTAAAGCAGCTGCGTCTGGCAGAGACCGAAAAATACGCGCATGTCACTTTCTTCTTCAACGGCGGCGTGGAGACGCCTGTCGAGGGAGAGGACCGTATCCTGGTTCCGTCCCCGAAGGAGGTTCCGACTTACGACTTAAAGCCCGAAATGAGCGCGCCGGAAGTCGGTGAGAAGCTCTGCGAGGCGATCCGCAGCGGCAAGTACGATGTCATTATCTGCAACTTCGCAAACTCCGATATGGTCGGTCATACCGGCGTGCTGGAAGCTGCGATCAAGGCAGTCGAGACTGTCGATACCTGTGTCGGCAAGGCGTGCGAAGCAGTGAAGGACGTCGACGGCGTCATGTTCATCTGTGCCGATCACGGCAACTCCGATATCATGGTCGATCCTGCTACGGGGGCTCCGCACACGGCACATACGACCAATCCGGTACCGTTTATCCTCTTCAATGCGGATCCGAAGTATAAGCTCAGAGAGAACGGCGTCCTCGCGGATATCGCTCCGACTCTGCTTGAGCTGATCGGACTTCCGCAGCCGAAGGAAATGTCCGGAAAGTCACTGCTGATCGGGTAAATGAAGTACATTTCCAGACTGGAGAATAAGAAAAGAAACTGATATTATGAAACGTCCGCTTTTAATCGCAGCGGTGATCGTTCTGTCCGGGACGGTATGCGGTTTAAAGGAGACGCCGATGATAATAAGAACGGCAGCCGTATGTATAACGGCTGCCTTTTTTCTGTACCTCATATCAAAGCTGCGGGGGCGGACTGCAGCTGCGGCTGTCATTGTCATGACGGCGGCGTATCTGCTGGGGTATGGGAGAGCTGCTTATGTTTCCCGCATGTTTCACATGCCGGCAGCTGAAGTGTTCTTCAGCAGGTATGAGGCGACCAACCCGGGGCAGTTTGATTATGCCATGTATCTGAAAGGGCTCGGGGTCGGCGATGAAGAGACGTATAGTCGGATGCAGGGAGAAACAGAAGAGGATGAGGATATTTCCGGCTCCGTTTCTGTCAGGAAATACTGTGAGGGACTTCTTGATAAGAATCTTTCGGAGCATGACGCGCGTATGTATAAGGCGATCCTGCTCGGTCAGAAATCCGACCTTGACCCCGAAGTAAGAAAACTCTATCAGAGTGCCGGGATCTCACACCTGCTTGCAGTAAGCGGCCTGCATGTCGGTATGCTCGGCATGGGCTTTTACGGGGCCCTCCGCAGATGGAAGCTTGGCAGAAGACATGCAGGGATCACGGCAGGAGCTGTCATGGTCTTTTATGCACTGGTCACGGGTGCATCGGCGTCCACCGTCCGGGCCGTGATCATGCTGCTGGTCTCTTTTGCAGCGGCGGCTGCCTTTCGGACCTATGATATGCTGAGCAGCCTTTCGCTGGCACTGGCAGTCCTTCTTCTGTGGCGGCCGTATCAGGTATTCCAGAGCGGATTTCAGCTGTCTTTCGGCGCAGTTTTTGCAATCGCTTCTTTTTGCAAGGCGCTTGCTTCGGGAACAGAGAGAATGCGGCTGAAAGCCATGAGGCCGGGCTCCCGGCAGAAGCGGATCCCGAAAGATGCAAGACTTCCAACGTGGATATCCGCACTTATCATGGGTGCGGGGATACAGCTTTTTACACTGCCGCTCATCCTGTGGCATTATTTTGTGTTTCCGCCATATGCGGTGTTACTCAATCTGATCGTGATCCCGCTTATGAGCGCGGCACTTGGATCGGGTGTTGCAGTGACCGGGATCAGCTTCCTGAATGAAGGCATTATGATTCAAGCCGGAAAAACAATTGCACAGCCGGTGAACGGGGCCGTCATAAGATTCATCCGGACTGTTCTTTTTGCCGCTGCGGCGGGCCCGGGGCATTACATCCTCAGGCTGTACGAATTCCTCGGGAAGGAAATGATGAGACTTCCGTTTGCATCCGTCTGTCCGGGACGTCCCGCACTTGTGCAGATCCTGGCCTACTATATACTGATCGGTCTCATGACTTCGGCTTACCTGGCGAACAGCCGTAAACCGTTTCGTCCGGGACGCAGACCGGACAGTACTGCGGAAGCCGGAGACGGGATCATAACGGGGAGCATCGGGATGGACGGTGAGAAGGCATCCGGGCATCGGATCAGGGCTTTTGTATATGCACCGGCCTTGGTCCTTATTGCCGGGCTTACGGCAAACAGCCTGACGCTGCGCCATATACGTCCGGACTGTCTGACGGTGACGGCGATCGATGTCGGTCAGGGAGACGGTTTTCTGGTGGAAACGCCGAAGCAGTGCTTTCTGATCGACAGCGGATCTTCAAGCAACAGGAAGTTTGGAGAAAATATTCTGGAGCCGCTGCTTTTGTCAAAAGGGATCACGGAACTGGAATTCGCGGCTGTCAGCCACGGAGACATCGATCATACAAGCGGTATCAAATATCTCCTGGAAGATACATCGCCTGTCAGGATCCGCCGGCTGGTCCTGCCGGGACCGGCAAGGGACAATGAGAATTACGATGAACTGACAGGTCAAAAAGAGATCATATATCTGGAAGACGGTTTATTGATCGCGTCAGACGGGCGTTTTTTACTGCGCTGCATTTATGCCGGCAATACTGATTTTCCGGAAGACATGAACAGAAACAGCACTGCGCTTCTTCTGGAAGCCGGAATGTTCAGTATGCTCTTTACCGGGGATATGGCAAAGGAAGACGAAGCAGGGCTGACCGGACAATATGGAAAATTCTGCGGAAGTATGCCTGTCACGGTGCTGAAAGTAGCGCATCATGGCAGTTCGACTTCGACCGGCGACGAATTGCTGGAGGCTGTCCGCCCGCGGTATGCATTGATCTCCGCGGGGCGGAAGAACCGATACGGGCATCCGTCTGAAGAAGTGACAGCGAAGCTGAAGGATCATGGTGCAATACTTCTTGAGACGGCGAAGTCGGGCGCAGTGGAGATCTCTGTGAAAGAGGACCGGATGGAAATACGCAGGTTTCTGGGAAAATGTGCGGACGACTCGAATACAGATCCGTGATTTCAGAATCTGCGGAAACGTAAAACAATATTCGGACAGCCATTATCATTGATTTATATGGTATATTAGTACTAACGGCCCGGTTGTATCCGTGGTCTGAACGGAGCGGCCAGGAATATGCAGGCCGGTTCGGAGAAAAAATTGAAAGAGCACACAGAAAGGTTGACATATTTAAGAATGAGGATCGCGGTCTTATTTCCCGGAATCGGATATCATTGTGATAAGCCTCTTTTGTACTATGCCGGAAAACTGGCACGGCAGCGGGGCTTTGATGAGGTCATACGTGTGTCATATACCTATGCCGGCGGGAATATCCGGGGCGATGCCGCTGCTTTTGCTTCTGCTTTCAATGCTCTTTACGAGCAGACGGCGAAACAGCTGGATGCTGTGGAGTGGGAGCGGTATGATGAACTCCTGTTCGTATCGAAGAGCATCGGCACCGTGGTTGCGGCGGCTTATGCCGGAAGGCGGGATCTGAAAGTCAGACATATCCTGTATACTCCGCTGGAAGAGACGTATGAGGCCCTTGAACATGAATGCCGGGATTCAGATCCGAACGGCATTGCTTTCATCGGAACTGCGGATCCGTGGAGCGACACGGGACTTGTCGAAATGCAGAGCCGGAGATCGGCGATCCCCATTACGGTCATCCGGTACGGAAATCATTCACTGGAGACCGGGGACGTCGGGAGGGATCTGGATATACTGCGAAAAGTGATGGAAGAGACCGCAGCATTCATGGAAGATATTTGACGATGCCTGAATCTTAAGAGGTGACCCATGAAGCAGACCAATAAACTATTAAAATATCTGGTGTTTCTTGCCCCGCTGCTCTGCGGGACGATCGGTTTTTGTGTATTTGAACATGAGTCTCTGCTGAACTCCGTTTTTACCACTATAACCATGTATGTGCTGAACTACGGGGACACACCGCCGAACTTCCTT
>Ga0129307_1002064_pt1 | contig 17829 bp, 13 predicted proteins | sample P1105metagenome_FD_94437 | JGI IMG/M metagenome (GOLD analysis project Ga0129307, IMG submission 94437) | Capybara group fecal microbial communities from Wisconsin, USA - P1105 metagenome | ecosystem: Host-associated > Mammals > Digestive system > Large intestine > Fecal | place: USA: Wisconsin... | reverse complement strand
TCTGCCCGACATTGCCGAACAACGCCAATGCCTGTACCAAATCCACGTCGGAAGATATCATGGCGGTCGGGTCGGCATTGATGGCGGCCACATCGGCAGCCACTTCAGCCGGCATAAGAGCGGGAATGAGCAGACCGCTGGCAAGGGCAATCAATACGCCCCAAATCAGCACCTGAACAGTAGCCACAAGTCCCACGCCGATAATCTTGCCGAGCATCAACTGAGCTGGTTTAATCGACGAAACCATCAACTCTAGCACGCGGTTGGTCTTCTCTTCGATGATACTGTTCATCACCATACTGCCGTAAAGCATAATGAACATATAAAGCAGCAACGAGAATACCAACCCCACGACATAGGAGAGCATCGACGACGTCGAGGATTCCTCTTCGGTGTTGTCGAATGTACGTAGAGAGATGTCGGTTTTCACCTCGTCGAGAATCTTGTCAAGATCGTGAATATTGTAGGCCTTGAGTTTTTCATTCTCAACGATTTTGCTCACCTGCGAACAGATGTCGGCATCAACGTTCATCGACGGAGCGTCGTTGGCATAGAGGCGGATATCCGTCGGATTCGTCAAGATGCTGTCGCCGATATGGAGAATGCCATAGATGTCGCCCATCTTTCGGGCGGAATCCACATCGTGGTTAAACACGAAATAATTGACCTCGTCGTTGCTGACAAGTTTGTCGGCCACAAACCCCGAATTGTCAACGACAGCGATTTCCTTCTTTTCGCCCTTCGACATGAAGAGTACCAACGAAGGAACCACCATCATGGCAATCATAAACAGAGGCATGAGTATCGTCGAAACGATAAAACTTTTCTTGCGTACGCGCTCCTTAAATTCACGCGCTATAACTATACCTATTTTCGAACTCATAGCGATTCTTCTGTTTGGGTTGGGACTGCCTGCAGGTTGTTGCTGTTGACAGCCTGAATAAATATTTCATTCATCGAAGGCGAATACTCGGAGAACGAGCGGATATCTACCTTCTCATTGATAAGCGGGAGGATTTCGCGTGCGGCCACGTCGTCGTTGAGACGGAAAATAACAGCATTTTCTTGCGGATTTTCCTCGGCGGCGGACTGAATCGACGCTTTGCCTTCAAGCACTTCTGAAAGAGCGGCGGCATCGCCAGAGAAAGCCACTTTATAGCGGTTGCTCCCGTACTGTTGGCGGATGTCGGCGACACTTCCCGAAAGAATGTTGTGAGCCTTATTGATAAGCGTGATGTGGTCGCAAATCTCCTCAACCGACGCCATGTTGTGGGTTGAGAAAATCACCGTAGCCCCTTCGTCACGAAGCCGGAGGATTTCCTCTTTGAGGAGGTTGGCGTTGATTGGGTCAAATCCCGAGAACGGTTCGTCGAAAATGAGCAGACGCGGACGGTGGAGAACAGTAGTAATGAACTGCACCTTCTGAGCCATACCCTTCGACAATTCTTCGACCTTCTTACCCCACCAATCGGAGATGCCGAAGTGGCCAAACCATTGTTGCAGACGCTTTGTCGCCTCAACCTTCGACAATCCTTTCAGACGGGCGAAGAAAACCGCCTGCTCCCCGACGCGCATTTTCTTGTAAAGACCGCGTTCTTCAGGCAGATAGCCTATTGAATACACATCGTCGGCGGTCAGTTCGTGTCCGTCGAGAAAGACTTTTCCCGAATCAGGTGCCGTAATGTGGTTGATGATGCGGATGAGCGTAGTCTTGCCGGCGCCGTTTGGCCCGAGCAAGCCATAAATGCTTCCCTTGGGAATCGTCAGGCTCACTTCGTCAAGGGCCTTATGCCCAGAGAACTGCTTGCTGACGTCCTCTACACGTAATAATTCTTCCATTTTATGCGATTATTAGCGGACAAACACTTTTTCGGCCTTAGTGGTGCCGTCGGTGAAAGTGGTCACCTTAACGTTAATGCCGTCGAACGGGCGCGAAGACTCTTGACCGCTGATGTTGACATATTTCGTCGAAGCCACTTCTTTGTCGACCTTGACTTCATCAACTCCGAGCATACAGTCAAAGGTGCTGCCGTCGGTGAAGCGAATCGTCGACGAAACGAACATATAGCCGCTGTAAGAGCCGCTGTCGTTCTTGTAGAACACACCCCACGGGCCGAACGTAAGTTTTTCCTTCGTCATCTTGCCGTTATTGATGATTTTACCGGTTAGGGTATTGGTTTCGGGATTGACGAGCCATGTTTGGTAATCAATCACCTCGGTGCCGTTATAATAGGAATAAGCCACTTGCTGTGGAATATAAACGGTATCGTCATTGTAGGCTGTAGCGGTGACTGTCTGGCCGAAGCCGCCGAAGTTTGTGATAGCGATATTGCGGTCGTTTTGAACCACATCGACAACCACCGTAGTCGGTGCGACGGCATTCTTGCCAAGCAATTCCATTTCGGCGTTGGCGCGTGTAAGCACGGTGTTGTCGCTCATCTCGAAATATTTATCGGCTTGGCTGCCGGAGTTGATGAAGATTCCCCAATTGGAGATGAACGTCAAGGTGTTGCCATTGATGGCCACTTCGATGTTCTTATCGCGATAGATGGCGAGTCCGTACCATTTCTCTACCCACGACGCAATGTCGCAATCGCCGTAAGTGTCGTCGGTTAGAATCACCTGAGGAGCGATGAGCAGTTTGCTATTGGCGAAATCCACCGTGGCGGTGATGGGATTGCAAAGCGAACTCCAAAAACCTTCAATCGACACCTTTTGAGCGTTGATTTTCTTTATTTTCACGCCGCTGTATTTGGGGACAGTGCCAGTGGATTTAGGCTGGAACCACATAAGATAGTTTCCGCAAACCTCCTCAACGCTGCTGATTGCCTTTGTGGCGGCGGCGGGCTTTTGTGATGTGGGAGTCATCTCCGTAGCCACATAAGCGCGCGGTTCAGGCAACTTCTCGTCGGGAAACGAACGGTTTTCCACAATCACATCGGCGGCCGACATTACGCCTGCGGCCACAGCCATGATTGCAATGGAGAGTAACGTTTTTTTCATATATTTTCCTTAAAAATTGTATTATCAGTTTATAATCTCTTTCAACCTGCAAAATTAGCGAAAATCCACGAAAGTGACAAATAAAAGTATATTGTTTAAACAAATAGAGCCTATAGGTGTCATAGGCTCTATTATACTTCTATTCTATCTGGAAGTCAGTGAAATTATCTCTCAGGGAAAAGACGTTTTTCGGCTTTGACGGTGCCGTCGGTATAGCGGGTGGCGACGATGTTCACTCCGCTGAAAGGTTTGTCGCTCGCCGCGCCCAATACGTTATAGTAGGTCACGCTCTTAACTTCGGCTTCACTGTCGGCTTTGATTTCATCAAGTTTAGTGATGACGGTTGTCGTATAGTATACTGCCTTAACTGTCACTTCACTAATTAAGTAATCGTGGCCTTCGGCGTTTTTTGGGGCTGCGCCGTAGGCGGGAGCACCGGCTGACGGAAGCGGCGTGGCATACATCCTTATGATATAAGGAACCGTCTTTCTGTCAGTATCAGTTATAATGGCCTTGTCACTATACAAGTCGGTGAATGTAATATTGCCTTGTGATGGATAGAAATTTTGAATTTCCGTGTAGTTTGACGCCCAATCTACAGGGTTGCCATTCTCATCAATGCTTGTACCAGAAACATCCTCAACATCGTCGAGCAATGTTTCCAAATCGTAATATGTATAATAGTTGTTGTTTTTGTCACCGTTGACACGCCATACACGATAACGATAAACCATATAGCCGGGCGCAGGCTTTAGATTAGGTTTGATTTCCACTTCCGCCACATAGGTGCGATAGAATCCTTCAGGGCCTTCATAGATATCGGTTATATACAGTTGATCCTTATTGTTGCGCTTCTTAATATTGGCTTTAACAGAGGGGTAACTGAGGCTTTTCTTTTCGCAACCGTAAGTGTTGTATTCCGATTGAAGAACACTGTACGACGTTTTTATTACAGGGACATAGGTCGGTGTTGTCGTGGCCGACTTATTGTAGTCGATTGTCGTGATTTGGCCGCCTTGTGGACCAATGGCCACATTGCCCGTAACCGCATCAAGGGCTCCCGTATTCTTAGTGCCATAAATGACATAAACGCCATCATTCATGGCATTTTCAGCCTTAGACACTTTTTTTATCGTATTGTTGCCGTCAATGGCATATATGCCATATTCCAGCAAGTTTGCGTAGGGGTCGTTTATAGCATCGAACGTAATCGTGGTCATAGGCGTCGCATTAAGCGAGCGGTCGGTATCCGCCGCCACATCCTCCTGCGTGACCCCATAGGGAGATATATTATTCGTAGTTTTATAGACCTTTACATCAACGGAATTGCTATAGTCGCCACCGGTCTGCTCCAAACGGTAGGTATATTTCGCCGGATGGGAATTAGTGGCAGTCGATGCTGAAAATCGGTCGATAATGTATACATACGACTCGTCATATGCGGAGAACGAACCCGAAGTCACAGGCACTTCATCGTCGAAAAGATTTACCAAATCCTGCGATGCTTCGTTATAAGTTATGGTGTAGTTATATCCACTCAAGTCGGCTTTTTGTGTATATCGTATTGTTGCTACTGTCACTTTGTTGCCTTGATTATCGTCGCGGGTAAGACTAAACTCACTTGTGTTGTTTTTTATGCTTTCGTAGTCGGAGCGACTGGTAGGGCTAACAGTCAAGACGTTTTTGTAAACATTAATGTCCTTGTCGATTTCATAGCGGCTACGAACGGATGCCGCCTGCGAGAAATACGGGTCTTTACCAGGGATGACAACCTTAACGGTGTTGCTCTTCGCCGAGATTGTCTTAAGAGGATTGCCTTCGGCATCGCGATACATTTGCCAGTCGTTGTCGTAAACGATAGGAGCCGCCACAACGACAAAACTCATTTCCTGAACGTCAATTTGACGCTCCACGAGAAATTCGTGAGTTCTAGCCATAGTGGGTTGAGTGTCAATTGTGGTTAACAACTCCAGTTCTTGACCGTTGACTTGATACACCCAGAAATGCTCAGGGGCATTGATTTCAGGCATGACAGTCGACCAATCCAGTCGAACGTTGACATAGTCTTCATTATCCTCACAAACAGAGGAACTAACCTCTAATGACACTTCATAGAGAAATACGCGGGGCATTATGAACCAATCCTCTTCGCCGGGATTTTGTCCATTTCCATATTCGTTATAATAACTAGAGTTATTTGTGACATCCGACATACTGGCGGGGGCTAATTCATCTTCAAAACGACGGTCGGACATAAAAATCGTCAGATTCTTAATGTCGTACGTTTCCCCGTCACTTGACACCGTAAACCAGTGAGGAGATTCGCCAGTCGGCTGATAACTACACACACCTGAACAATCATGAAAACAGTAGTAAATGTTTCCCGAACGCAACACGTCAATAAGCGACCCTGTTTCCGTTTCGGAATAAACGTCGATTGGACTAATTTGCTCAAACAAGCGATATAACGGCTTCGTAAAGGTCGAACGTGCCTTTCCTTTCGAAATGAAGAAAAATCTGTTGACTACGGCATCTACCGAAAACAAATAGCCAGGATCTTCCGAGTCGTTGACCCTGACGAAGTCAGTCATCAATTTTATAGATTTAATGGCATTGGAAAAATATTGCTCGGCCGTTTTCATTTTCGAGTGATTTTTCGTCTCCCATGTGTTGTTCAGTTGAACCAACAACATTGTCATACCGTCCTCATTAGGGTTGGGATAGGTATCACTTGAAGTACCCAACCAATAGCATGCGTCTTCTTGACCTAAATGGCCATATTGGTTATAATCAAGTTTTCGTGACTGCCTGCCGTTGTAATCATACGCGTATTTGATGCCAGGAATATCAGGATTGGTATATACCTCGCGGAGCAATGCAATTTGATGTGCAGGAGTTAGGGCTTCATCGGTAAGATTAGCCGTCTTCTCAACACCATCTTCCATATAGGTGAAAGTATAGTTCGAATAGTCAAAACGCGTTACTTTGGTCGTGACATCGTGATACTCGTATGCATACGACGAAACTGTCAGCAAAAAGCCGACACTCAACATTAATAAAAATTTTCCAAATCTCATAGTTTAATGTTTAATCAGTTGGAAAATCAAGAAACTCAGTCCGGCATATTGACACTCAGTTCGTTATCCTTTGCAACTATGGTTTTGACGAATAATGGTGGCTGCCAATATGTCGTTTTCGGTTGCAAAGTTACAAAAAAAACGCCATATAAGCAAACCACTATGACGTTTTTATGCGACATTTTTCTCGGCCACAAGCCGTAAAAAGGCATTTTTGCCCAAATTTATGCAAAACGGGGGAGGTAATATCTCGTTGATTTTCAGCAAATTACACAATACATATAAAAAAGACGTTCTACCCTCTCTCGAGGCATAAAACGCCGTTTTTATTTTTTTCGCCACTTATCGTGCGGGGAAAATTCGCTTTTCGGTCGCTCGAACATTCGAACACTCGAAACAATTCCCAATTATTGAAGTCGGTTTTTTTGGAGTTTCGGCAAAAATGAGTAATTTTGAATGATAATTGCAATTATGAGTTGAAAGATAACAACATTACGATATGACGAAACTACTACCCGCTCTCGCATCTTTGCTCGTAGCGTTTGCTTCGACAGCCCAAAATGCCATACTCAGCGAAGCCGAATTGGCGAAACAGCCCGTCACAATCGACCGCCATCTCGTCAGTCCCGCACAGTTTGACTATCCGAAATCGCTTGCAGCCACTCCCAAGGCTGGCAAACGTCAGGCTATCAGCCGCATCGAGGATCTTGCGGGTAGTTATCTGATGTTTTTCGAAACGCCCATCACGAACACCGTGGTGGATTACACCGAAGTGACTGTCGCCAAGAAAGACGCCACCCACATCACAATCGACGGCTTTTGGGTTGAATCAGCATCGACGCTGACAGCGGAAGTGAACCTCGCCGACGGCACGATTTCCATTCCCTCTCAAAAAGTGTATGTCAGTTCGACCTACGGCGAATGCGACCTCGCCCCATGGTATATCGACGAGGAAAACGGAAACAAGGTGACGCCTGTTCGCTCAGTGGCGATTCCGGGCGTGTTTGAAGACGGCAAAATCATTCTCAACTCCTACGCTTGGGGCGTGTTCATTAATGAAGGCACATATAAGGACCAATTTATGATGCTCGGCCTCCAGACGGAATTCTCGCCTGTCAACGGCGAAGACGAAATCGAACTGCTGAGCACCGGACAAAAAACCCGCAACGCCGTGGCAATTAGCCAGCAGGACAAAGTGGTGACCGTCAAGAACTTCGCCAATTACGGTCGCGAAGTCAACATAACCCTCAACGAAGACCGCGCCACCGTCTATATGGAACGCCAGACAATCTATTCCTACTACAGTTCGGAGTCGAACTCGGTTGTAGAATATCAAAGTTACGCACTAACCGACGACGGCAAAGTTGACTCATCGGCCAACGTGACGGGAACAATCACAAAGAATGCGGTGGAACTCGGCCGTTGGGCATTGCTCATTAAAACCGGCGCCACCACCTACTCCGGCATTGCCTACAACAGTTACAAACTCTGCTACACCGACGGTACAAAGTTCGACGCCGCTTCGGTTGAGCCAACAATGGCTGAAAATGTGGTAGCAACCCGCTATTTCAACTTGTTGGGAATCGAGTCGGCACGCCCCGTCGAAGGCCTCAACATCGTGGTTGAAACCTTTGCCGACGGCACTCGCAAAGCATCGAAACGGTTGTTTTAATCCACGGCCTTTTCGACCGCCAAACTGTCGCTACGCAACATTTTAACCGCCTGTCGCGAAATATCGAGCGTTTTCTCGCGTTATATTCTTATGATGAAGAAAATATTATATCTGTTGACAATAACGGTCCTCGTAATGGGAGCCGACTCCTGCAAGGGTGTTAAAGAATCCACCGCAAACGAGCAGATGGAGCGCGGCGAATATTTCGAGGCGCAGAAGACTTATCGCAAAATTTACAACCGACTGACAAAGAAGGAAGAACGTGCGAAACGCGGCGAAATCGCATTTAAGATGGCGGAGTGCCACCGCCGGCTAAGCCGATATGCCACCGCCGCCTCGGCCTACCAAAATGCCATCCGCTACGGTTATCCCGACTCTATCGCACAACTCCGTCTCGGGCAAATGCTTCAGGCCACAGGCAAATACGGCCCCGCCATCGAGGCCTATGAAGGTTTCCTGTCGCGCTGTCCACAATCCGTCGAAGCCAAAAACGGGCTTGATGGCTGTCGCTACGCCATAGAGCAGAAGAAAAATCCTACGCGCTATGTCGTCAAAACGGCATCGCTGTTCAACTCGCAGCGTTCCGACTTCGCCCCGATGCTTGCCGGAACAAACTTCGACCAACTCTATTTCACCACCACCTCCGAAAAGGTCACAGGCAAAAACCACAGCGAAATCACCGGCATGAAAAATGCCGATGTTTGGGTGGCGAAGAAGAACGAACAGGGGCAATGGCAACGTCCGCAACCCGTTGAAGGCGAACTCAACACCGAACTTGACGAAGGCATCACGGCATTCACCCCCGACGGCTCCACGATGTATCTCACCAAAGCCCGTCGCGAGCCCAACGCCTCGACGTCGGTCGAAATCTTCACATCGCAACGCTCTGAAGCGCAATGGAGCGCAGCCCAGAAATACGAACTCTTGAACGACTCGATTTCCGCTTTCGGACATCCGGCAATTTCGCCCGACGGCACTTACCTCTACTTCGCCTCCGATATGCCCGGAGGCTCTGGCGGTAAGGATATCTGGCGAGTCAACATCAAGGAGCGTAAAGGTTCGCTCGAAAACCTCGGCGAACAAATCAACACCGTCGGCGACGACGATTTCCCCTATGTCCGCACCGACAGCCTGCTCTACTTCTCCTCGAACGGCCATCCCGGACTTGGCGGACTTGATTTCTTCCGCGCAACACTTCAGCCCGACGGCTCATGGAAAGTGGAAAATATGGGCATGCCGATGAATTCATGTGCCGACGACTTCGGCATCACCTACGGTCAGGGCGAATCTGGATTCCTCTCGTCGAACCGTGGCGACGCCCGCGGCTACGACCACATCTATTCATTCGTGCTTCCCGACCTGAAAATCACCATTTCCGGCTATGTGCTCGACAAAGACGAAGAGCCCGTTCCTAACGCCGTCATCCGCATCGTAGGCGACGACGGAACAATTCAGAAGGAAGTGGCACGCACCGACGGCTCGTTTAAATTTCCACTTCAACGAGGTGTCAGTTATGTGATGATGGCTGGCGCTAAGGGCTACCTCAACGCCAAACAGGAATTTACAGCCGACAATGCCGAGGAAGATGCCGACTATGCCATCGACTTCATCCTTTCGTCAATCAACAAGCCGAATGTCATCGACAACATATACTACGACTTCGACAAGGCCACCCTACGGCCCGAATCGAAAGCCGCCCTCGACTCGCTCGTCAATATTCTCAAGGAGAATCCGAACATCACCATCGAAATGGCCTCGCACACCGACCGTTGGGGTACCGATGCCTATAACCTCGACCTCTCCCACCGTCGTGCGAAATCCGTTGTCGACTACCTTATCGCGGCCGGCATAACCGAAGACCGCCTGCAATATCAGGGCTACGGCGAATCCCGCCCCAAACGCGTTACGAAACGCATCGCACGTCTGTTCCCGCAATTAAAAGAGGGCGACCTGCTTGACGAAAAATTCATAGAGACACTGAGCGACGAGGATCAGGAAGCCGCCGACCAAGTGAACCGACGGACCGAATTCCAAGTTCTGTCGGTCGACTACCAAATGTATTAACAATTCCTGCGGTCAAATGAAATTCGTCACCGAAGTACGCGACTTGCCTCATCGAGAAGGGCTTATCAACCACCGGCAGCCCATCGTTATGCTCGGGTCGTGCTTCACCGACAACATTGGCCAACAACTTCGCCGACGACTGTTCGACGTCGAAATCAATCCCTTCGGCACGCTTTATAATCCCGATTCCATCCTTGAGGCCGTGCGCCGGATAGTTTGTCGAAAATATATCACCAAAGACGACATTTTCGAAAGCGACGGCGTTTTCCACTCATGGGCACACCACTCGTCGTTTTCCGCTCGGACAGCCGCCGAACTTCTCGAAAAGGCCAACCGCCGCATCGACATTGCCCACGAGAAACTTAGCAACGCTTCGGCGTTAATCGTCACTCTTGGCACCGCATACGCTTACCGCCTCTTAACCGACGACCGCACTGTGGCCAACTGCCACAAGCAACCCGCCGCGATGTTCTCCCGCTATTTGTGCCGCCATTCCAACATAAAACTAATGCGCGACACAATTTGCCACATTAACCGCAACATCCACGTTATCGCCACTGTCAGCCCTATCCGGCATCTCGCCGAAGGAGCGCACGACAACGCTTTGAGCAAGGCTCAACTGCTTACCGCAATAGATGCCGACCTTCACTGCAACGACACTTTCGGAGTACGAGATGCAACATACTTCCCCGCCTTCGAAATAATGCTCGACGAACTGCGCGACTATCGCTTCTATGCGCCCGATTTGGTTCACCCATCTCAACAAGCAATCGACTATATCTACGAGAAATTCGAGCAATCGTTCTGCGACTTCGACACAATACGTCGTTCCGAGGGAATCCTTCGCCTCGCCGCCCGAGTCAATCATCGTCCCATCGTCGCCGACGACCCCCGAAACGCCGATTTTGCGAATGACACCCAACGACATATCGAAAATCTCGTTGCCGAATATCCTTTTTTGGCCGACCGTATCAATCAATTAAAGAATGACTAACAACTCTATCATAAATATCGACAATCTCGTCAATCAGACCGAATTGAGGGTAAACCTTGATGCTCTCGACCACAACTTCCATCTTTACAAATCTATGTTGCGGCCGACGACTGGCATCGTCTGTATGGTTAAAGCCGCGGGCTACGGTGCAGGCTCGGTCGAACTTGCACGCGACCTACAGGACCAAGGCGCCGCCTATCTCGCCGTGGCTAACCTCGACGAAGGCGTGCAGTTACGCAAAGGCGGCATCACAATGCCGATTATGGTGCTCAACCCTGGCTTCGACATTGATTACAATGCCATGTTCGCCAACCGCCTTGAGCCTGAAGTTTACAATTTCTTTATTCTCAACCGAATAACCAAGGCCGCCCGCCAACGCGGAATCACTGCCTATCCCGTGCATATCAAAATCGACAGCGGCATGCACCGACTCGGCTTCCTTGAGCAAAACATCGACGACCTCGTCAATACCCTCAAAGCCACCGACACAGTCGTTCCCGCATCGATTTTCTCCCACCTCGCCACAGCCGACTGCCTCGACCAAGACGAATACACCCTCGGTCAACTTGAATACTTCGACCGTGTAAGTTCGACGTTTATCGACGCATTTCCGCATAAGATTCTGCGTCACATCCTAAACTCCACCGGCATCACCCGATTCAACGAATATCAATACGACCTCGTCCGCTTAGGCATCTGCCTCTACGGCATACCCACCGTCCCTGACGGCTCACAAAGCGGTCTGCGCCCGGTTTCGTCGCTCCACACACGCGTAATATCCATCAAAGAATGGGACGAAGGCACAACTATCGGCTATTCCCGCCGAGGAGTGCTTCACCGCCATTCCCGCATCGCCACTATTCCTATCGGATACGCCGACGGCTACAACCGACTGCTCGGCAACGGCAAAGCCGACGTTTGGATTGCCGACCACCGCTGCCCCACACTTGGCAACATCTGCATGGACGCGTGCATGATTGACGTGACCGACGCTCCCGACTGCCATGTGGGAAGCGAAGTGGAAATCTTCGGCCCGCACATCTCAGTCGAGGAATTGGCCGACAAACTCGGCACTATCACCTATGAGGTGTTGACAGGCGTTTCCTCCCGCGTCAAACGCGTTTATTACCGCGAAAATCCAGTATAAACCGACATAACCCGACAACAATATGAAACAATTGACAGTAAAATTGGCCATGGTGGCATTGTTTTTCGCCGCCGTCAGCCTTTGCTCCTGCAACGGCGACAAGAAAATCCTCGAAGAGTGCGCCGTAAGCCTTAACGACGACGCAGGAATGAGGCTCGCCACTTTCGGAATCCTTGATGGCGTAGAATACGATGCCGAAAACAACCTACTTTCCATCGAAGTTCACGACACTAAAATCGACCCTCAAATAATCAAAGCAAATTTCAATGAGTTAGCCCCCGTTTTTTTGAACGAGTTCTTCTATTTCAACCAAAAACGGCGTTCTCTCGTGGCCAAAATGGTCAAATCGCTCGACACCAAAGTGGAATTCGAATTCATTCCGACGATGGGAATGGGAACTAAAGCGGAAATCGAAGTCCCCGCGGAAGAATATGTGAAATTCAACAACATAATCGTAGATGCCGAGTCAGAACTGAAAGCAAGGCTGATTGCGAAGGACCAATTCTACAATTTCCCTATCTCGCTTCCGAAAGACGAGAAAATCACGGATTTGGGTGTCGAAGACGGGAGAATGGTGGTGACTGTTTCTATCAATCCCGACCTTATCGGGAAAATCAAGGCCGATGAGGGGCAATTCAAACTTCACGGCGTCGAATTGATTACCGACCATCTTCTCGAGGAGGGAAAAATCTGCGCCAAAGGTGATATGGATATCATTCTACGTTTTGTGGGCCACAACGGCAAAGGCACCGAAGACGTAAAACTTATCTCATCGGTGGTCACTTCGAGATTCGGCTGTTAGGCAACGGCAACCACGACAAACTCTTTGCCGTCGTGGGCAAAGTCGATAAGATTCATCAAATAAGCGTTAATGACAGTGCGATGAGCGGTGTCACGACTCGTGCGTAGTTGCCGACACGCTTCGTCAATCGGCATCTTTCCGTCATTCTCGACAATCAGGCTTAGCAGACGTTGTTCGTTGTTGCCTATCAGGAGTCCCGACGAATCGCCGTCGGCATTGCGACGTGCTTTCCATGCCTTTACCATCAACGAATGCGCCGACACGTTTTCATCGGCAACTCGATAGTAGGCACGCATCCTTCCTCCGTCCTCCTTGACCTGGACCGGCCTTTCGTCGCCGACAGCGGCGATTTCCACCACAAAAACCACAGCCCCCTCCACTTGATAGGCTTTCACTTCAATGTCCTGTGGCGGCAGGCAATACATTTGTGCGGCTTGTTCCACCACATATATATCCTCATCGGAACGGACACCGGCTATCGTGCCGTTGTCCTTTACGCCCACGAGCAGACGGCCGCCCTCGCGGTTGGCGAAAGCGGAAACCGAACGCGCAATCTTGCGTGCGTCGGAGATGGCGAATTTGAAATCCTGCTTGACATGTTCTCCTTCCTCAATCATCTGAGGAAGGATATTTTTCCCACGCATAGGTCGCAAATCCTTTATCATCGCCGCGGGATTGGGTGCGTTAAATCGACGATAAAACTTTGCTGATGAGCGAAAGCGTGTGCGAAGGAGCGTCGTCCCAGAAGTTTTCGTATTGGGCGATGTTGTCGGCGCCGCCGGGGGTGTCGCTCACCACGCGCAGACAGAAGAAACGCACATTTTTCAGATAGCACACCTGAGCAATCGCGCCCGACTCCATATCGACCGCCAGCACTTCGGGATAAAGCGAACGTATGCGCGCCACTTCCTCCTCGCGGGAGACGAAGATATCGCCCGTACAGAGCAGTCCGTGATAGATTCGCGGGTCATCGTATAGACACGGCAAGTCGTTGAGTTCGGTATCTGTCAAAAAGAACTTCGGACAACGTGCAGCCTCGCCCCACTCGGTGCCTGGGCCGCACCAAACGTCATGGTAGGCGATTTGCTCTGCCACCACCACGTCGAGTATTTCCGCCTCGCTGCCGGCGCCGCCTGCCACACCGGTGTTAATCACCAATTCGGGATGAAAATTCTCGATAAGAGTCAGCGTGCCGATGGCGGCATTGACCTTGCCGATGCCGCACTGCATCACTATAACCTCATGGCGGCCAATTTTGCCAGTTGTGAACGGAATGTCGTTGATGGTCACCAACGACGGAAGTTGTATCATCGGGCGGAGAAGCCGCATCTCCTTGCCCATCGCTACGATTATACCTATTTTCATAAGGAGTGGGAAATTAGAAATTAGTAATTGGAGTTGTCTGATTAGTCTGAGTTGTCCGATAATTCTTTAAAACTATAAACTTTATAACAACTTTCTTATCTTTAGATAATAGTAAGCGAGAATAGAGAGGACTGTCGAAGCGAGTAAAACCAGCGGGAATCCCCATCCCCACGACTCCATGCCGTTAATGAGGTTCATCCCGTAAAGGCCGGCGATAAGCGTCGGAACCATTAGAATTATCGTGATGATTGTCAGCGTTTTCATCGTGCCGTTCAGGCTATTTCCGATAATCGACGAATAAGATGTCTGTTGACGTTCAAGCACATCGCCATAGATTTTGGCGGTATCGTATGCCTGAACGAGTTCGATTTCTGCGTCGTCAAGAAGGTCCTCGTTGTATTCCTTATCGCGGAGATATTTCTTAAGCCGCATCAGCACGACGTCGTTGCCGCGGAGCGAGGTTTCGAAATAGACCAAGAATTTTGCTATACCCATCATACGCTGAAGTTCGTCGTTCGACATTTTCTTTTCAAGCAGGTCTTCCGCATCCTTCATCATCGAATTCATCTGCTTAAGATATTTCAAGTACCATACCGATGTGGAAAGCAACAACGCCAACAGCAGGTCGTAGCGGCGTCGGTCGGTGATTTTGCGGCGACAACTCCAACTGATGAAATCGTTGAACACTTCGCCCGAAAAATGGCTTACGGAAATAAAAACATCATCGCGCATCATTAACGCTATCGGGCGTGTCAAATAGACATCTTCATCGTCCTCACGCCACTTCACAGGCATGCGGACAATCACCATCAGCCAACCCTCGTCGACTTCCATACGAGGGCGTTCTTCGGAGTCTTCCGCATCGTGGGCGAAATCGAGAGGTACGCCGAAGCGTTGCTCGAGGTCGGCCATTTCAGCCGATGTCGGGCACGTCACCCTTATCCAGCAATCGCTTTCCCACTCGTCAATTTTCTTGAATCCGATGTCATTTTTCCAATATTCAACCATGGTCGTTTAGCGTTTAGAAATGATATATCATAATGCCCAAAGGTCTTCCGTTTGCAAAGATAGTGATTTCCCGCCATGTTTGCAACCCTTTCCTCTTTACTTCACATCGAAGCGGTAAATCTCGTTGCCGCGGGTGCCTACCACTGCCGAGTTGCCGTGAACGGCCGGCGACGACTCGAAATTGTGGCCCATGCGCTCCTTGAAGAGAATTTCACCCGTCTTGCCGCGAATGAGATAGACATTGCCGGCGCAGTCGCCCTGGAAGATGAAAAGTTCGTTGTTCTCGTTGTAGAAGCCCACTGGCGACGACCAAGCGTAGTGTACCATCGGTATGCGGTAGCGGATTTCGCCCGTGGCGGTGTCAAAAGCGAAAAACTCACCTTTCGGAATCGACGTAGTGAAGCACAGCGGCACGAAAATCAACCCTTCGCAATCGCCGTGGCCGAGCAGAGGCGAGGCATATTGTCCACCGTCGAAATGCTGTTCGGGTGTGTCCCAACGGCTGGCGGGAATCTTTTGTTCCCAAATAAGGCTGCCGTCGAGCCCGTTAAGTTTGACAAAATGGCACGAGCCATTTTGTCCCTGCTTGTCCACTTCGCAACCAGTGTAAATCACAGGATGTCCGTTTTCCTTAGCCACCACAATCGAGCCGTCGGTGTCGTCGTGGTTGTTGTAGTGCCATACAGGCCGCATCGTGTCAAGGTTGACACAGAGGATATTGCCGAGATTGTCGCCGAAATAGCCGTAATTGCGGTAAATTGCCACGCTCGATTCGATTCCTCCCGCCCTGCTGCCTTTTGCCTTGAAGCGCAGGGCAGTGTGCAGGGCGATTTTTCCGTCACGGCGCGAGAACTTCGAGAATGTGCCGTTTTCACCGGGCCAAAAAAGGAATCCGCCTGCCACAACTGGCGACGAGTCGAATGCCCCCCAACTACGCCACGAGCGCGGGTCGGAGTGGAAGAATTTCTGACGTTGGCTTACCAAGTCGATTGCCATACAGCCGAAAGGTGCGCCGCAAGGAATGCCCTGCCCGACATAAAGCGTCGGATAGGCGAAGTCGGGGTCGAGCGACACCGACCCTTTGACGGTGTTTGTCAAGTCGAAATGACGGCGAGAAGCCTTGCCTGTCTCGAAATTGATGAAATAGACATGGCCTGCGAGCGACCCCTGAATTATTTCGTCGGCGGCAAAATCGTCGGTCAGCGACGCACCTTCACGACGAAAGCGCTCCACAACGCTGTCGGGCCAATGGACGAACACCGGTTGGCCGTTCCAGCCCGAACCGCTACCCCATTTGTTTTTCGCCGACGAAGGACTGAACGTTCGGAACGTCCACACCTTCTCGATGCGCGACGGCGTGCCCTTTACTGTCCCGTGCATATCGGCGTCACGCCGTTGAGTGCCACGGAAAACGGGGATGCCTTCAACGCCGACATAGTCGTTGAGGTTGATATCTATTTCTGCCGGCGTTACCGTATCGGCTTTAACCAATTCAAAAACAAGGTTATTTACCGATGCGAAAGACGTGTCGGGCAGACGAGTAATTTCGACAGCCGCGGCGACAGTGTCGGCGACTATAGAATCGGCATCAGCGTGGGCTAACGGTTTAGCGTTCTTGTCGCATTGCGACATACTTGCCATTACGGCAAGGGCTGCGACGATTATTGTTATTCGTTTCATATCGATAGGAAAAGATTTTATGGAAATTGTTTTGAGCAACAAAGTTAGTCATTTTCCATGAAAAAGCATAGTTTTGTAAAGTTGAAAGTTGAAATGGAAGTCAATTGACCGAATAATCGAATTCTCAAGCCAGTGAAACATTTAATAATAAGAATATGCTCGGCAAGACTGCCGAGCATATTCTTTTGTTGTCTCTATCTTTATTACCTTCCGCTTAGCGAAACAGAGAATGCATTCCCAATTCTAACAACTTTGGCGGCATTAAAAACTTTTCTTGTCACGGGTCGCTGATGGGAGAAGATGTGTACCAACTAATGTAAATTCCTTTATCAAGCCGATAACATATTTGAGAAAACGGTTGCCACTTGTATTATCTTCACTTATTGGAATATAGTCGCCTTGATATATTTTTCCATTCAATTTGACTTTATATTTTAAGACCACTCCTGTAAGAAGTCTGTTTGGCGCTGTGTCATTCTCCAAATTGTCTAAATCCTTACTGTCGTATAAGTAACAAGTGTATTCGGAATGTAGTCGATGTGTTATTTTCCCTGACAAAAACTCGTAGAATGTTATGCTGGGGTCATCGGGATGATGGTCTTCCGACCATACAATAATGTAATTAGCATCAACTGGTTTAATCATAAATGCATTACCAGATTTGTCGAATAGAAAGTCAAATTGAGTTGACGCATTTGTTTCGTCTTCGACAGTAGGTCCAGGAAAATAGGTGGTCTCCTCTTCTGCCGATTTGAATCCACATAAAAGCACAACGAGAGAAATTGTTATGCTCAACTTTAAGAATACTATATTTTTCATTTACCAATTTTATAAAAGTTTGACAATGACATTAATTTAAAATAGTATCGTGTGATTTGTGAACTATCTGACAATGACTTTCTTTGCCGTGCCATCGGTGTAGCGGACGATATAGATGCCTGCCATCGTGGGCTTCTCTGCCAAACGAACACCCCTAAGGTCGTACCATTCAGCAGTGTTGGCTTTCGTCGCATCGTA
>Ga0129307_1002063_pt1 | contig 17831 bp, 16 predicted proteins | sample P1105metagenome_FD_94437 | JGI IMG/M metagenome (GOLD analysis project Ga0129307, IMG submission 94437) | Capybara group fecal microbial communities from Wisconsin, USA - P1105 metagenome | ecosystem: Host-associated > Mammals > Digestive system > Large intestine > Fecal | place: USA: Wisconsin... | reverse complement strand
TTTTCGTAAAGTATATTACTTTACGTTTTTTTCTCTTACAAACCAATTATAGCACATTTTAGGTATATTCCCGACATTTTTTTTACCATAATTCATCTATATCAATATTTAATCTATCAATATTGCTAATAATTGAACTTTTAAAATATCCAAATTTATTAGTTATATAGTTATTGTCTTCATCTTTAAAATTTCTACTTAACACTCTTGGAATAATATAATGAATTATTTGTAACAAACCTTTATATGTATTACCCTCTTCTAACAATTGTTTAAATAGGCTGTCATAATAAAAGATTTGAGTATCATTTTCATTTATATATCCCCTATTAACTAACTCCAAAGTTAAAATATTATGTTCCTCAGGCAAAAAAAAAGGCGATATTTTTGTTTTATCGTCTTTATCTATTTGTTTATTAGTATTTATTACATTAGTATTTATTTGGGTAGCTACTTCCACATTTGGACCATCCAGATATGGATTTAACCTATCTGGATTGAAACTCTCATTTTCAAGATTAATACAATTTGGCAATTCATAAATCAAATAATTATATTCAAAATATCCTTTATTACCTCTTACTTTTTCAATTTTCAAATAATGATAATCTTGTAATTCTTTAAGTATTGATCTTATTCCATCTCTACTTTCTTTACTAATTTTACACAATCCATTTAATGAATAATCCCAATCTTCTGGTAATGATAGCATAAATGATAATAAACCTTTAGCTTTATAAGATAAGTTTTTATCTCGTAAATGATAGTTAGACATAATTGTATAATTTTTATTTTTTTCTATTTTAAATACTGACATTTCACACCTCCTAAAAAAATATGGTAGTTACTTACCATATTTCTCATCTAATACTATAGATAAATACTTATCTATTATTAATTCAATATATTTTAAATCTTCGTCTGATTTTATACAGAAGCATTTTTCTAATAGTTTACAATTCTTTTTTGATATGGTTATAAATTTATTATACACATCATATTTCTCTATATCTTTAAATGTAAATATATTTACTCCACCATGTGCTTTTATTTTAAATGCTATAATACTACGACTTTTCTTTTTCTTATAAACTATTTCCTTTTTTGTTACTCTCCTACTAATATTATCACTATTTGATAAAATAATATCATTTAACTTATTAAATCTTTCAATATCATCTTTCTTTTTATTTTTAAAGTGAATATCAATAGGATATAAATCTCTAATATTAACATCTTCATCATATACCATATTTTTTTTCTTTTCTAATTCTTCTTTTGCAAACTCTTTAAACTCTTTTGTATGGACAACTGAATGTTCTCCAACTAAATCATTTAATGATACTAATTCTACTTCATAAGTATAATCAACATTCCACATTTGATGTTCATACACATTTTTGAATTTTATAGTATCTCTTGCCAAAACTCTAGGTTGATATAACTGGCAAATAGTCGTTTTGCCCTTATTTTTCAATGGGTTTATTGTATCTCTCGCCTGATACCTAGGTTACAAGAATTCTCAACAACCTGTAAATAAGTTTGATCCCCATGTCCTCCATGCTTCCAACAATGCAAAGTAGCTCCTTCAACAGTAACCGCCCCACCATCATAAAAATGATCATTATTAAGGTCAACTATACCCTCATTAACAGAAGCACTAAGCGTAACTATCTTAAAAGTACTACCAGGCTCATAAGTCATCCAAATAGGAAGATTACGATTAATCTCTTCTACACTATACTGACTATAATTACTAGGAGAAAAACTAGGACGCGAAGCAATAGCTAAAATCTCACCAGTATTAGGATTCATCGCAATACCCCACGCACCATCAGGATTATACTTACTAACAACATTATCTAACTCCCTCTCCATAGAAGCCTGAATATCATAATTAATAGTCAAAGTCATATTAACCCCATCCTGCGGTTGCTCATAAACCTCGGATAACTCTAATCTATTACCTTTCGCATCACTAAAATACTTTATCGCACCATAGCTACCAGTCAAATACTTATCATAAATTAACTCTAACCCAGCTAAACCTTGATTATCAATACCAACAAACCCAATAGTATGAGAAAGCATAGTATCATTAGGATAATACCTTTTAGACTCCTTAACTAAATAAACACCAGGTAACTTCAAATCATTTATTTTATCCGCAATCTCATAACTAAGTCTCCTACCCTCAGGATGAACACGCTCAATAGAAGCAATCTTCATAACATGCTTCATCATCTCATCCTTAGAAACACCTAAAATATCAGCTAACTTAACTGCAGTACCCTCCTTGTCCTTTATCTGATTAGGAATCAAAACCAAAGAAGTAGTAGTAATATTATCAGCTAAAATACGACCATTAATATCATAAATAATACCGCGATTTGCTTCAACAGGCAGATTTCTACTCCACAAACTTGAAGCATAACCATTTAACTTCTTATAAGAAATAACCTGAATATAAAAAACCTTACCAATAATTAAAAAAAATAAAAAAACAATTACCAATAAAACAATTCTAATTCTTACATGAATATTTTTAAAAAACATTGGTATCACCTAAAAAAATATATGAAACAAAACAAAAAAAAGACTATAAAAGTCTTTTACTTAACAACAATATTAACAAGTTTTCCAGGAACAACAATCTCCTTAACAATATCATGTCCATCAATAAATAACTTAACATTATCAATCTTTTTAGCAAGCCTAATCATCTCATCTTGAGAAGTACCAGTAGATACAACTATCTTACCTCTTATTTTACCATTAACTTGGACAACCATTTCAAAACTTTTCTCAATTGTTTTAGCATCATCATATTTAGGCCATGAACTATTACTCAATAACTCACCTAAACCACACACTTCATTAATTTCCTCAGTAACATGAGGCGCAAAAGGATTAAGAAGTAAAATAAATATTCTATAATCATCACGACTAATACTTCCTACTTCCTCCATCTTATTAAGTAAAATCATCAAAGCAGAAATAGCAGTATTATAGTCTAATCCCTCAATATCATGAGTAACCTTCTTAATAGTTTGATGAATCAAAGTTTCAAATTCCTTAGAAATACCAGAATTATCATTAAGCTTATCCTGTAATCTCCAAACACGATCCAAAAACTTCGCACAACCCTTAAGACCATTCTCATTCCATGAAGCATCCTTAGAATAATCACCAATAAACATCTCATAAGTACGTAAAGCATCAGCACCATACTCATCAATCATATCGTTAGGATTAACAACATTTCCCTTACTCTTACTCATCTTCTCACCATTACTAGCTAAAATCATACCATGAGCAATTCTTTTATAAAAAGGTTCACTATAAGGAACTAACCCTTGTTCATGCAAAAATATATTCCAAAATCTAGCATACAACAAATGACGAGTCGCATGTTCCATGCCACCATCATATAAATCAACTTGACCCCAATACTTCATTTTATCCATAGAAGCAAATTCATGAGAATTACAAGCATCCATATACCTTAAGAAATACCAACAAGAACCAGCCCAGTTTGGCATAGTATCAGTTTCCCTCTTAGCATCTCCTCCACACTTAGGACATGTAGTATTAACAAATTCATCAATTAAAGACAAAGGACTCTCTCCATCATCAGTAGGCTCATAATTCTTAACATTTGGAAGAACAACAGGTAAATCCTCTTCAGGAACTGGTACCCATCCACACTTATCACAATGAATCATTGGAATTGGCTCACCCCAGAATCTTTGTCTACTAAATATCCAATCTTGAAGTTTATAATTAGTATATCTAGAACCAATATTATTCTCCTCTAAATAATCATACATCTTATTAAGAGCATCTTCCTTATTTAAACCATTTAAAAAATCAGAATTAATATGAACTCCATCTCCAGTAAAAGCAGAAACAGAAACATCTCCACCATCTAAAACAGGAATAATATCAATATTAAACTTACGAGCAAACTCATAATCCCTGTCATCATGAGCAGGAACAGCCATAATCGCACCAGTTCCATAGCCCATCAAAACATAATCACTAACATAAATTGGAATTTCTTTACCGTTAATAGGATTAATTCCAGTTAATCCATCCAACTTAACACCAGTCTTTTCACGAGTATTATCAGTTCTCTCAATATCAGACTTAGCCTTAGCTAAATTTTGATAATCCTTAACTTCATCAAAATTATGAATTAAATCAGAATACTTTCCTAAAATAGGATGTTCAGGCGAAATAACCATAAAAGTCGCACCAAATAAAGTATCACATCTAGTAGTAAATACAGTTAATATATCAGAAACCTCTTTAATCTTAAAATTAACATGAGCTCCAATACTCTTACCTATCCAATTAATTTGAGCAGTTTTAACCTTATCAAGAATCTCCGTATCCTTAAGACCATCAATCAACTTATCAGAATAATCCCTCATCCTAAGCATCCATTGATTCTTAAGTTTCTTCTCAACAGGAGTATCACACCTTACACAAGTACCACCTTGACTATCCTCATTAGAAAGCCCCATCTTACACTTAGGACACCAATTAATCTCCTTCTCATCTTTATAAGCAAGACCAGCATTAAAAAACTTAATAAATTGCCATTGAGTCCACTTATAATACTCTGGTTCACAAGTACTTACCTCTCTATCCCAATCAGTAGAAAGACCTAAACTCTTAGCTTGATTTCTAAAAATATCAATACACTTATGAGTCATTATAGATGGATGCTCATGATTTTTAATCGCATACTGTTCAGCTGGATTACCAAAAGAATCAAAACCAAATGGAAATAAAACATTCTCACCCTTCAACCTATGAAATCTTGCTTGAACATCACTAGCAGTAAAACATCTAGCATGACCAACATGAAGTCCCGCACCTGATGGATAAGGAAACTCAACAAGCATATAATACTTCTTCTTACTATCATCTTCAACTACTTTAAACGTCTTATTAATATCCCAATAACTCTGCCATTTTTTTTCTATATCCTTAAAATTATACATATTATCTTCCTTCCTTCTTCTTATAAACAAAACCTATAAACCTGTAAACAACAAAAATTAAAACTATTAAAATCAAAAAACAAACTAATAATTTCAATATATAATTATCAAAAAACTCAGAACAAGCAAACGTAAAAGCAACTATAAAAGAATTAGAAATAGAAATAACCTGAATAAAAATAGATTTATTAATACGACTAACATCAAGACAATTAGGCTCAATAATTAACTTACTTTGATTAGTATTAAATATATTATCCCTCTTCTTTTTATTTAAAATAACAAAAAACAAATAAAATAAATAAACAACAAAAAATACAATTGAAAAATAATATAAAAACTTAACCATAAAATCACCTCCAAAAAAAAATCCATGAAACTTAAGGACTCCAAAAGAGCGGTACCACCTTAATTCATAGATTTCTATGCACTCAAATCTTAACGCGATTAACGGAAATCAACTCCAAAGTAAATTCATAAGTCGTAATTAAAAGTTTTCACCAACCACTTTCTCTCTAAAAATTCTAAACTTACTACTACGCTTCTTCCTCGTCTTTAACAATATAGACTTATTATACTATTATAAATTTAATTTGTAAATAGAAAAATTACTTATTACCATCACTTATTTCGACATACTCCAAAAGTTTTAGGCACAATTGAATAAACTTTCTTTCAACTTTTTTATTCTGCAATCTTCGAACTGCAATTCTTTTTTTTCTAATAGACATATCACTAAACATAATCTTATCAATTTGTTCCTTTTGCTCAGTAGTAATCTGTAAATCTGATAAAATTCCTTCAATATCCTCATTAACAAGTCTTACCGCATCAATCTCAATATCCTGACCCTTACAATTAACAGTTAATTGATGACCAAAAGTTGGAATATTCTTAACCACTACAACAAAATTAGGACCATCTACATAAGATTCAAAAGGAACACTTTCATAATCCTTATAAACAATAACATCTTCAGCGCGTTTTGTATTTCTAAAAACAAACTTATAATCCCTAAGAGTAGGAATAACATCTCCTTTACCCTCTAAAGCCCTAATAATAACAGTATAATTATTAGGCATATAATTATAATCAATAGAAGTTAAAACATAATTATTCTTCAAATATAAATTAGTCTCACCATCATCCTCATACATCACAAAATTATTAGATTGTCCTGGAAAAATTTGAATTTCCATATTTTTAGGAGGATTAGTAGAGAAAATATCATCTCCACAAGCCATTGGAATAATAGCGCCCATTTTAACGAAAACAGGATAATCTTGATCTCTAAAGAAAGACACATATCTTCTATTACCAGGGAACTTCTTTCCAGTAATAAAATCATACCAAGTACCTTGAGGAATATAAAACTTATGAATAACTCTATCCATTACATAATCCTTACTACTCAATATTGGAGAAATAAAGAATTGAGAACCAAAATAATACTCATTACGATAAAGAGGATCATCATACATTTCAGAATTAGTATAATACAAAGGATATAATAGTGGTGTACCAAATCTAGTTAACTTATAAGCTTCAGAATAAATATAAGGAATTAACCTATGACGTAACTGTAAATAATCCTTAGTAATATCATAAGTTTTTATACCCCATCTCCAAGGTTCTCTCTTATAATACTTACCGTCTTCAGAAGCGAGTTTCATAATCGGACTAAAAGTACCTAATTGAACAAAACGAATAAATAACTCATTATCCTCAGTACCTTTATAATAACCTCCAATATCATGGCTCCACCATGTAACACCATTATTAGAAGAATGAATATTAAACAAAGGAATTTCCTTCAAAGTATCCCAACTAACAATACTTTTACCAGAATATAACACAGAATATCTATGAGGGGATAAACAAGAATTATAACCATATAATAATGGTCTACGGTTTGAATATCTCATCATATCATAATATTGATAATGCTTCAAAATAGATAATTCATTCAAATGATTCTTATCATTATAATCAATAAAATAAAAATCAATTCCTAAACTATCAAGTCGATGAATATAAAACTTTAAATAAACATCTATAACTCTAGGATCATAAACATTAAAAGGAACAATACCATCCTTATCAGTTTGAAGATACTTTATAGTTTCATTATAAACAGAATCAATATTAGTTAAACCCTCAAATGGATTAATAGATAAACCAATTTTAATACCATTACTGTGAAGCATATTAACAGTATTAGCTGGATTACTAAAAATAGAAGTATTAAAAGTAAAACCAGTATTAACACGAGTCTTTTCATTTTTTAAATGCCAATCATGATTTAAAATAATAGTAGAAACAGGAATTTTATTTTCCTTGAACTTAACAACTAACTCATTTAATTTCTCATCACCATACTTATAATTACGAGTCCACCAATTTCCTAAAGCATATCTAGGAATCAAAGGAGTAAAACCAGTAACGCGATAATAATCCTCCAAACACTTAGAAAAATCATTCAAATAAACAAATAAATAAATATCAATTGATTCATGTTCCTTCTTAGAAAAAACACCATCTTCATCTATCACCATCGAATTACTCTCATCAATAGTAACAAAACCATCTAAAGAATATAAACCCTTATCAAGTTTTAACTTCTTATTCTCCAATATTTCAAATCCAGGTGCACCATAATTCTTAACCTCAGGCATTCCATAATACCAATACCTATTAGGCTTATTAGAATCAACATTTTCTAAAAACTCAACCTTCAAATTATTTGCAGGAGAAACCTTACTACCTTTAAAAGAAGAATTCTTAACATAAAATAACTTAAAATAATCAGTAGTAATAGTTAAAACTCTAGCATCCTCCATAACATCAAACTTAGGAATATCCATAAATCTGTTAAAAACACGCTCAGTTGCCCTATCCTCAAAAACACCATCAGAAGAATACTCTAATCTAATTAATCGCTCAGTTAAAACAGTAAAACGATACTTATCACCTTTAATAACTGATTTACTATTCGCAACAGAATTCTTTCCAATCTTAAATTGTTCACCTAAATTATACATAATTCACCTCAAATCTCCTCTACCTTTATAAAATTAGTATGTTTAGTTTTACTAAAAGGATAACCACCAGTAATAATCAACTTATCAGGAGTAGCTAAATCAAAATACTTAAAAGCAATCTCACGAGACTTACCTACAATATCATCCAAGGACTTCAATTCATTTATAAGTACAGGATAAACTCCATAATATAGTTTCAAACTCTTAACAGTATTAACATCAGGACTAAGTGCAATAATAGGACAAATAGGTCTAAATCTACTCATCTTACGAGCTGTAAAACCAGACATAGTAGGAGCAATAATACACTTACAATCAAGTTTTAAAGCAAGAAGAGAAACACTATAAGCAAGATTACCAGTAACATCTCCACTATCACTTCTCAAAGACATATCCAATAACTCATTATAATTAATACCTTCCTCAGTAGTAATAATAACTTTCTTCATAACATCAACAGCTTGTACTGGATAATGACCATTCATTGTCTCCAATGACAACATAATAGCGTCAACTCCATCAATAACAGCATTCGCAATATCTGAAACCTCAGCACGAGTCGGAACCAAAGAATCCTCCATAGAAGACAATACCTCAGTCGCTACAATACTTATCTTATTCGCATAATGACACTTATTAATAACCATCTTTTGAATACCAGGAATACGTTCAATAGGAATATCAACACCCAAATCTCCCCTAGTAATCATTACACCATCACTAACACGAATAATATCATCAATCTCATTAACTGCAGATTCCTTTTCAATCTTACTAATAATAGATAAATGATCATTACCAAGTTCAATCAATAAATCATTAACATCCAAAACATCCTCAGTACATCCAACCAAAGACAAACATAAAAAATCAGCACCAATCTCATCAGCAAATAAAATATCTTCACGATCCTTATCAGATAAAAAAGGTAAATTGACATCCTCCAAATGAACACTAGAATTATCAACAACTTCTCCACCAACTAAAACTTCACACAATAAATAATCGCTACCCTTATCAACTACATTTAAAACAACACGACCATTATTTAACTTAATCAAACTATTACACATAACCCCATCAATTAAATCATAATAATCGATAAATAACTTAGTCTCATCACCAACAATAGGACTATTATAAATACGAATTTTAACACCTTCTGGATAAATTACCTTACCAGAACTAAACTTACCAGTCTTAACATCAGGACCAATAGTATCAAACATAATAGAACTTGCAGTACCTAATTCATCATCAATATCCCGAATCTTATTAATAACATCACGACAAAAATCATGATCAACATAATTTAAATTAAAACGAAAAGCACTAACACCACTCAAAACTAATTCCTTAAGCATTTCCTTAGTATTACTAGAAGGCCCAACTGTAACAATAATATTAGTCTTATTCATATAACACCTATCCTTTTTATTCTTATATAATTATACCATGAAAAAAGAAATAATTAAATTACTAAATCCTTTTTTTTTACAAATTCTAATATTATTATTAGAACAAAACAAAAATGCATACAAAAAAAGCAGATTAATCTACTTTTGAAATACAATAAGGATAAGAAATATCAGTAATTAAAACATCATGTAATTCATGATTAAAATTTGAATCCTTACACTTGATAAGTAAATAATTACCCGTATGGCCTATCATATAACCATCCTTTAAAACCTCTGGAATAAAAGAAACCTTCTTACCTTTAAATTTATTCATATAACTAATCTCCAACTCACGAGATAAATCAAGTAAAACCTTAACACGTTTTTTCTTAATACACTCATCAACCTGATTATCCATTGTATCCGCAACAGTTCCACTTCTCCTAGAATAAGGAAAAACATGTAACTTAGAAAAACCAATTTTCTTAATACTATCAACAGTCTCTAAAAACAACTCATCAGTTTCACCTGGAAAGCCAACAATAACATCAGTTGTAATACTAATATCAGGACGAATACTTCTTAAAACATTAATCTTATCAAAAAAATAATTCATATCATACTTTCTATTCATCAACTTTAAAATAGTATCACTACCAGATTGCAATGGAATATGCATGTGATCCACCAAAACATCATTATTCTTAATAATATCTATAACCCTATCATTAATTTCAGTAATTTCAATAGAAGAAATACGAAGTCTCTCCAAGCCATCAATCTTAACTAAATCAGAAAGTAAACAAGCAAAATCATAATCTTCATTACCATAATTACCAGTATGAATCCCAGTTAAAACAATCTCCTTATGACCATTAAAAATCAAAGTCTTAACCTCATCAATAACCAAATCCTTGTCCTTACTTCTAACCCCACCACGAGTAAAAGGAATTATACAATAACTACAAAAATTATTACATCCATCCTGAATCTTTACAAAAGCACGAGTATGATCATAATTATTAAGTTTCATAACTTCAAAATCAATATTAGAAACATCATATAAATCAATAATACGTTTTCTATCAACCAAAAACCTATTAATATAATTACTAATAACAGACTTATTTTTATTACCAATTAAAATATCCGCATCAATACCATCCAAACTATCCTTATGAGATTGAACAAAACAACCAACAACAACAAGAATAACATCAAAATTATTTCTAACATGACGAATTAACTTCATAGTCTTATTATCAGCACTATTAGTAACAGAACAACTATTAATAATAACAATATCCGCATCATCAATATCACTAAAAACAAAACCATTATTAATAAGATTATCCTTCATAACATTACTCTCATAAGAATTAACCTTACAACCTAAACTATAAATATAAAACTTCATAAAATCACCACAACATATTTTATCACAAAAAAAGAAAAACTCATACTAGATTTCATCTAATAATGAGTCATCATCCAAATCAAGTTTTTCAACATCATCCTTAATAAAATTATGTTCTTCTTTTATAATTCCATAAACAGGGGAAATAAGTTCAGTTCTTCTAAACTTTTTAGGCATATTAGAAACAACATGCTTTGCCTCATATACTTCATGAGTTGGTTCAACTACATCAATAGGCTCATCTTCCATAAAATCAATATTTTCAGCACTAAAATCAAAATTCATAACAGGAGTTTCACTAACAATTTCTTGAGACAACTCCTCATTACTATAATCATTTTGGAACCTAAACATTTCCTTACTTAATTCCTCAGATTGATAAGCATCGATAATTTCTTTGTTAAAATCACTAATTTCAACATGATTATCTAATTCATCATCAAAAACCTCGATAGAATCAATATCAATACTACTCTTAGCTCCTAAAGAATTCAATAACTCTTGATAACTTATGACAGCATTTTCCTCTTGTTCTTGTTCAAAAGAAATAGGTTCTTCCTTCTTAACTTCTAAAGCTTCCTGCATCTTAGATAAAACATTTTCAATCTTTTCTTGATCAGGATCAGCTACAATTTCCTCAGTTAAATCAGCTTCAATCTCTTGAGACAACTCTTTTAATTCTTCTCTTTCAATATCAGCACTTCTCTTACAACAAATAACAACAACAGTGACTAAAATCAAAATAATTCCAAAAGCCACACTTGCACATAATATTATAGGATTACTTAAAAAACTCATACAATCACTCCATCATTTCATAATTTAAAATACTTAGAACAAATAAAGGAACAGTTTCAACTCGCATAATTCTATTTCCTAAGCTAATAGAAACAAATCCCATTTCATTTAATACTTGTTCTTCATCTAATGATAAGCCGCCCTCTGGGCCAACTACTATATACATTTTAGCACATTCCAAAATATTATGCATCATATTTTTAATATTTTTTGAATTTTCTCGCGTACTACACACTAACTTTACACCATCAGAAAAGTTTAAATCAGAAATACTACATACATTATCAATAATAGGAACACTAATACGTTTACACTGCTCACTAGCCTCTTTAACAATACGATTCCATCTATCCAACTTACGAGATTCCTTGTCATTTACCTTTACAACACATCTTTCAAAAACAACAGGAATAATACGACTAACACCTAACTCAGTTGCCTTCTGTAAAACCAAATCCATCTTCTGTTCTTTTAAAACTGGAACAACCAAAACGATAGAATGCGACTCATCATGACTATCCATAACAGAATCAAATAAAATATTCACATTAGCCCCAATATCAACTTTACACTTATATAACACACGTTCAAAAACAACCTCTATAAAATCTCCAGACTTCATCCTCATAACATGACAAATATGATGTAAATCAGAATCAGCCAAAACAAAAGAATTATTACACTTATCAACAGCAAAATATCTCTGCATAAATACCTACTCCCAAACACTTACATAATCACAATTAACACTGCCATCACAAACAGTATAACTAAAAACATTATCACGATTAGTAATCATAATAATCAAATCATCAGAAAACTTATTTTTAGTAATAGGATCACTAATCTCACTATCAACATATCCAAGTTCCTTTAACTTCCCTAATTTAATACCAATACTACTACCACTAGGAATTTCTAACCTATCAGAAAAAATATTTTCACTAACAAAATTAGAAGCACCACTCTTAATATTACTTATTTGAACATCATATAACTCACGCTTATTATCACTAATAACCTTACTAATTGTAGGAACAACAATAACACCTAACATCGCAAGAATAGTAATAACACCCAACAACTCAATTAAAGTAAAACCATTTTTTTTCATTATCCTCACCTATTATCAATTTTAACAAAAACAAATAAATAAATCAACGAAAAAAAAAGATATATTATCTAAAAATCATATATCCTAAAAACAACATATAAATTATTAAAATAATATATCCATTAACCTTTTCAAAAGTAGAAGTCTTATGCTTTAAGCCAACTGCTTGAGTCGCAATAATTCCTCCTAATAATCCACCAACATGAGCAGCAACATCAACTCCAGGAATAAAAAATCCTATAACTAAATTCAAAATAATTAAAGGAATAATTTGAGACCTCAAAACATTACCTAAAAAAACTCTATAATTATAACCAAAATATAACATAGAACCCAAAAGGCCAAATATTGCGCCACTTGCTCCTGCACTCACAGTTTCATGAAAAACAATACTCATTAAACTACCACATAAAGCACTGATAATATAAACAAATGAATATTTAAGTTTCCCTAAAAAACTTTCCATTTGACTACCAATAATAAATAAAGAATAACTATTAACAAGTAAATGAACAACACCAATATGTACAAAAGCACAAGTAATTAATCTAAAAAATTCCCCATTTTTAACAAAAGGCTTATATAAAGCACCAAACTTAACCAAAGTTTGAACATCATGACTATCCTTACCAAATAAATACATTAATAAAAATACAACAAAATTAATCAAAATAATACCTAAAGTAACATAAGGAACTTTCTTCTTAAAAATATCAGAAGCAATATTATTCTGAATTTCATTTTTCTTATTAATATCCTGTGTTAACTTTACAAATAAAGAAATACCCTCTTCCTTAAACTCATTATTACTTATAATATCAGGAAAAGCATCAATAACAATCTTATTATCAGATAAATCAGAAATATCTTTTAAATCAACAACAACATTCTTACTATCATTAAATTTATCAATATTAACATTATCACCCATATTAACAAAAAAACTTAAAGTATTCATACTAAAAGACAAAGTTTGTTTTTTAATTTTTTTAACAATTTGACGAGTTCTAAAAGAATCAAACTTCATTTGTTCATCATTATGAATATAATTACTAACAATTCTAACAATCTTATAATCACTATCCATATTTTCAAGCCAAATCTCATTTTCAGCTCCATGTAAAATAATAGGATTATAACCACGAACAGTAACAAAATAATGCAATAACTTTAAAACATTATCATCAAAATCACTTATAATCGAAGCCATAACTATTCCTCCTTAAACATATTCAATATATTAACAAAACAATCAGGTAAAGAAGAATCAAACATCATCTCTTTTCCAGTAGTAGGATGAATAAAACCAAGAGTTTTAGCATGTAAACATTGCCCACTATTATCAATAAGTTTTCTTCTACCATAAACAGGATCATTAACAATAGGATATCCAATATAATTCATATGAACCCTAATCTGATGAGTTCTACCAGTCTCCAAAGAAAGCTCAATTAAAGTAGCCCTTTTATATCTTTCCAAAACCCTAAAATGAGTAACTGCATGCTTACTATTAGAAGCAGTAACACACATCTTCTTACGATCATTAATATCTCTTCCAATAGGCGCATCAATAGTACCAGTATCATTTGGAATTACACCCCATACTAAAGCCCAATAAACACGACGAGTTGTCTTAGCCTCTAACTGACGAGCTAAAGACTCATGAGCCTTATCATTCTTAGCAACCATTAAAAGACCAGTAGTATAAGCGTCAATTCTATGCACAATACCAGGGCGAAACTTACCATTAACATCACTCAAACTATCAGAATAATAAAGTAAACCATTAACCAAAGTACCACTATTATTGCCAACAGCAGGATGCACAACAACACCATTAGCCTTATTAACAACTATTACATCATCATCCTCATAAACAATATCCAAATCCATCTTTTCAGGTAAACATGACATCTCAACATTAGGAACATCACTTACCTCAATAATATCACCAGATTTAACAACATAACTAGACTTAACAGTACCACCATTAACACGTACATAACCATCACGAATCATAGACTGAATCTTGCTACGACTTTTTAAAACAGAAGAAATTAAATAACTATCAAGTCTAATACCTCCATTACTTACTTCTAACTTCACCAGAACCACCCCTTAAAGTATCAATTATAATCAAAATAACAGAAAATACAATGCATATATCAGCAATGTTAAAAATAGGAAAATTATAACCAAAAATATAAAAATCAAAAAAATCAACTACATAACCATACATAATCCTATCAAACAAATTGCCTAAAATACCACCTATTAATAAAGAATAAATAATAATATCAATCCATTTAAACCTCTTATTCTTAAGTAAAAAATAATAAACTAAAACAAGAGTTATAATAGAAACAATTACCAAAAAAATCCTATTACCATATAAAATACTAAAAGCAGCACCATAATTATGAACATTACTTATATAGAAAAAATTATTAATAACACTAATAGAAGTATTTAAACTAATATTAAATCCAACAAGCAACTTAACAAGTTGATCTATAATAAAAATAATAACACTAAATAACATAATCCTTTTCAAATTAATCACCTAAAATATTATAACAAATAAAAAAAAAAAAAACTAGTCAAAAGACTAGAATCCTCTTTTTCTTAAAAAAGTAGGTATAATTGATTCATCATCACCACTATCATCATTACTATCATCTGTTTTATTATCATCATAAGAATGATATAATGGTTCACTCTTATCTTCAAAACCAGTAGCAATTACAGTAACAATAATTTCATCAGTCAAATTTTCATTAATGAAAGCACCAAATATAACATTAATATCAGTATTTGCACTTTCACGAATTATATTAGCAACTTCCTTAACAGCATTATATTTAAGTCCTGGACCACCAGTAACATTAATAATTGCATCAGTAGCACCCTCAATACTAGTTTCAAGTAATGGACAAGAAACAGCTTGTAAAGCAGCCTCCCTAACGCCATCAGCACCTACACCAATACCAATACCGATTAATGCGTCCCCCTTTTTACTCATAACAGATTTAACATCAGAGAAATCAACATTTATTAATCCATTAACAACAATCAAATCAGAAATTGATTGAACACCACGAAGTAATACATTGTCAACCTCTTTAAATGAATCAGTTAACTCAGCTTCTCCATCAGTAATATCATCAAGTTTATCATTTGGAATAACAATAATACTATCAACATATTTTCTTAATTCCTCAAGACCCTCAATAGCTTTTTTCTTTCTCATAGGTCCTTCCCAGAAAAATGGTTTAGTAACAATACCAACAGTTAAAGCACCTAACTCTTGAGCAATAGAAGCAATAACAGGTGAAGCACCAGTACCAGTTCCACCACCAAGACCACATGTTACAAAAACCATATCAGCGCCTTCTAAAAGATTCTTAATCTCTTCTTTAGATTCCAAAGCAGCATTCTTACCCACTTCAGGAATACGTCCAGCACCTTGACCTTTAGCAGAATTAGGTCCAATTTGTAACTTTATAGATGATAAAGACGCCTCTAAATCTTGTAAATCAGTATTTACAGCAATAAATTCAACACCTTTAACACCAGCCTCTATCATTCTGTTAATAGCGTTATTTCCACCGCCACCAACACCAACAACTTTTATATTAACAACTTGCGAAGTTTCTAAATCTAACATTACATTTCCTCCTCATTTACATCACCAAAGAAGTAACCAAATACTTTTCCAAGCATTGTTTCTTCAGTTACATTTATTAACCCTTTTCTAGATAAGTATAAATCATCATCAACCATAGTATCATCAATTCCTAAAAGTTTCAAACGATTAATATAATAAACAACATTACCAATAGCAGATGAATACTTATTATTCCTTATACCAATAATGTTCACATTTCCAATAATAACATCATTACCAAAAACATCATAGGCAACACTGCTAAAACCTTCCATATTACTAACACCACCAGTAATAATAACATAATCCATTTTTCTATTAGCAAGTAAATTAATCTCTTTTCTAGTTAAAGAAAGAATTTCCTCAATTCTAGACATTACAATATCACTAACCTCATATTGATTAATACGAAAATTATCATCAATATTATAAAATTCAACCTTACTAGCAAACTTCTTATGAGCCATAGAAAACTTTTCCTTAACCTTACTAGATAAATCAAGATCAATCTTATACATATAAGATAAATCATTATCAATATTTTTTCCACCCATACCAATAATACTATTCTTAATAATAATACCTTTGTTATAAATAGAAACATTAGTAGTTTCATAACCAATATTAATAATTGCACCTAACTTAGAATCAATTTCCTTATTCTTAAAAGCATTAACATCACCAATAGCATTTAAAGAAATATCAACAACCTCTAAACCAACACTATCAATTAAACTCACAACAGAATAAATATTCTTCTTAGGAACCAAAGAAACAACCGCTCTGACATAAAGCTTGTCCCCCATCAATCCTTTAGGATCCTTAATACCACCTCGACCATCAATAGAAAAATCAATTGGAATTATAGAAACAATTTCCTTAGAAAAAGAAGAATTTTTTAAAGCAGTCTCTAAAACTTTAGAAATATGAGTTCCATTGATAATGTCATCATCAACTCTAATTTCACCTTCAATTTTAGAAAAATCAGCAAAATAACTAGGAATATTAACCAAAACTTTTTTGATTTTAAAACCTAACATTTCTTCAACTTCACTAATTGCATTTTTTAAAGACCTAGATGCAAGATTAACATCAGTAATTAACCCTTTTTTTATTCCTTCAGATTTTGTAGATGACGCAGCAAGCAAATTTAATTTACCCTTATAAAGTTCAGTAACAATAACTTTTGTTGTATCTGTTCCAATATCAACACTCGTATAAATATGCCTCACCCTATCATCTCCTACAATCTAAAACTAATTATACTATAAAAATACACAAAAGTAAAAGAAAAATTAGAAAAAAAATTCTAATTTTCTAAAATCTTAAAATATTCACCTGAATCTAAATAAAGAATACCCCTATGATTATTAAAATTAACA
>Ga0129307_1002062_pt1 | contig 17838 bp, 14 predicted proteins | sample P1105metagenome_FD_94437 | JGI IMG/M metagenome (GOLD analysis project Ga0129307, IMG submission 94437) | Capybara group fecal microbial communities from Wisconsin, USA - P1105 metagenome | ecosystem: Host-associated > Mammals > Digestive system > Large intestine > Fecal | place: USA: Wisconsin... | reverse complement strand
ATCTGTATCTGGAGGATATCATCATTTCCCCGAAGCACCCGCCCAAGGCAAAGATAGAGCTTGAAATATCCTATAACAAGTCAATCAATCGTGAGAGCCGTATCGTGGGTGTGGATGACAACCTTTATGAGATCTCCAAGATGGAGCAGTACAAGGGATTCCGCGTGTCGGAGATTGACCCGATCGCCGGAACGGTTACCTTTCTAAACGGAGAGGTCATCTATCGGGGGGATGTGGTCGGCGATGTTTCCGAAAAGGATATGCGTCGTATTCAGATAAGAGAGACGATCAAATCCCATCTGGCAAAGGAGGAAGAACTCTTTGACCGTGGAATAAAGACCTTATCACTGTTCTTTATAGATGAGGTATCAAAGTATCGTCAGTATGATGAAGAAGGTAATGAACTGCTGGGCGAATACGGGCAGATGTTTGAGCAGGAGTATAACGAGATCGTAAATGATTATATTACGATCTTTGATACGCCCTATCAGAAATATCTGAAGTCTATAGATGCCGGAAAGACCCATGCCGGATATTTCAGTATTGATAAAAAAGGTCATGCGGTAAACAGCACCGTGAAAAAGGGAACGGATTTCTCAGATGATATTACGGCATATGACCTGATTCTTAAGAATAAAGAAAGACTTTTGAGTTTTGAAGAGCCGGTACGTTTTATATTCTCTCACTCTGCTCTGCGTGAGGGGTGGGATAATCCGAATGTATTCCAGATATGCACTCTTAAGAGAAGCGACAGCACAGTCATGAAGAGGCAGGAGGTCGGAAGAGGACTCCGCCTTTGCGTCAATCAGGACGGCTTCAGAATGGATGAGCAGAGTCTTGGGAAGACGCTTGTTCATAAGATCAATAAGCTTACGGTTGTTGCAAGTGAGAGTTATCGTGAGTTTGTTACTGATCTACAGAAGCAGATCAAGAAAGATCTTTATGACAGACCTGCGAAAGCATCCATTGATTACTTCAAGGGTAAGAGTATTGTTGTTGAAGGTGAGAGAACAACCATTTCGGATGCGCAGGCAACCGCTATCTATCAGTATCTGATAAAGAACGATTATATCGACGAGGATGAAAAGGTTACGGAGCAATACCGTGTCGATCTTGAAAACAATAGCCTTGCACCAATGGGTGAGAGGCTTGTGGCTTATGCGGAAGGCATTCACAAACTGATCCAGAGTGTCTTCGATGAGAAGATATTCAGTGAGATGATCGGTAACGGTAACGAGACCGTAGTTCCGAGCAATGAGTTGAATGACAACTTCTACAAGAAGGAGTTCCAGACCCTATGGGGATATATCAATCATAAGTATGCCTATACGGTTACATTCGATAGCGAGGAGTTGATAAAGAAGGCGATTGACGCGATAGATGCTGAACTGTATGTATCTATGCTTCAGTACACCGTTTCAAGCTCTGAGCAGAAAGATGATCTGACTTCAGATGCCGTAAAGAGCGGGGATTCCTTTAAGGGTGTTAAGTCTAATACACAGGTTCTCAGGCATTTTGAGACAAGCCAGATCAAATACGACCTTGTCGGAAAGATAGCGCAGGGTACGGTGCTGACGAGAAAGACGGTTGCCGCTATCTTGAAGGGTATCAGTCCTGTGAAGTTTTCCATGTATAAGCATAATCCAGAAGAGTTCATATCAAAGGTGATCAAGCTTATCAAAGAGCAGAAGGCGACTATGATCGTTGAGCATATTTCATATGATCGTCTCGAAAGTACCTATGACAGCACGATTTTTACAGCGGAGAAGCACGCCTCGCTTGATAAGGCTATACGAGCAGATAAGCATATCCAGGATTATGTATTTACTGATGGTATGGCTGAAAAGAGTAATGAGAAGAAGTTCACAGATGATCTGGAAGGTGCGGACGAGGTATGTGTATATGCGAAACTTCCAAAGGGATTCTCTATACCTACTCCGGTAGGCAATTACAGCCCTGACTGGGCGATTGCCTTTAATGAAGGTACGGTTAAACATATTTTCTTTATTGCTGAGACAAAGGGAACGATGGAGAGTCTCCAACTTCGACCAATAGAGAAAGCCAAGATATCATGTGCAAGGAAACTGTTTAACGAGATTTCGACAGATAATGTTGTCTATCATGATGTGGACAGCTACCAGAGTCTGCTTAACATTATGCCGTCGATACAGAAGAAAACAGCCGTGGGAGGTGTATAACCTATGTTTGATTCGGGAATACTGAAGGAATGCTTAACAAAATATAAGGAGAGATTTTCGGAGCGGTGGAAGGATGAGCGCTATAAGTGGGAAGCTGCGCAGTGGTTCCAGACCCACTGGGATATAAACGCCGAGAACTTTTATCAGATGTTCACCGATGCTACAGAGAAAACATACAATCTGCTTGCATCCATGAATAACTTTCCCCGTGGAATGATACAGGTATATTCCGAGCAGGATCCCGAAGCGGTCAGGGCAATGTTCATCAATCTCTTTGACGAGAGCAAGGATGTCTCCGAAAGAGTTGTAAAGTTCCAGTCAGATGCACAGGAGCTATGTGAAAAGCTGTCTCCGGGTAAACAGCATTACCAGAGGCCAATGGCAATCACGGTATATCTGTGGCTTCACAATCCCGATAAGTACAGCATATTCAGATATACGACCTGCCGTGCGGCAACACAGTATTTGAAAAATGACTTCATTCCCAAGAAGGGTTATCCCGTACAAAACATAAAGGGGAATATGGAATTTATTGAGAATATCAGACAAGAGGTCAATCAGGACAGCGAGCTTATTTCTCTGTTTGATAATGCCAGGGATGATTCCTGCTATGCCGATAGTGACCATCGAACCCTTGCTTTTGATGTGTCTTTCTTTATCGCACATTATGTAGCTAATGCAGACAAGAAGGAAGATCACTCTGACAGTGATGAACTTGAGGATGTTGAGACACTGGTGACAAGTGATGATGCCGAGGTAGTGGATATCAACAGCCTGTACTCAAATAGCTCATACACAAAATGGATGAATGCAATAGTTGTAGCATTGAGAGAATTAGGCGGTTCCGCGAAGCGTAAAGAAGTCCATGACAAGATAATTGAGATGTATGAGATAGGCGAGGATGAGCTTGCAGAGACACACAAGACGGGAGCATCCAAGATACTTAATAGTATCGACTGGGCAAGAAACTATCTGACATATGAGGGGATACTTGACCACGATACGCCTGATGGGATATGGGCGCTTTCTGCACTCGGACAGAAAATAATTGTCTCGGATACTCTTGCGGGAAAGATAATAGCAAAATGGAACCGTATCAATACGGCTAAAAAGAATAATAAGCCAATTCCTGAGATTAACCTTGAACCTCTTTATGAATATATAACCGTAAGGAAAACTGAGATTAAGAAATATACCAGGGGTGATTTCCTTGGAGAAGTCTATATGACACCGGAGCAGTATGACACTCTAAAAGAGCTTCTCCTGAAAAAGAAGAACCTGATTCTTCAAGGAGCACCCGGTGTTGGAAAAACCTTTGCCGCAACCAGATTGGCTTATTCGATAATGGGGTGTGAGGATAATGACAGAGTAGAGTTTATCCAATTCCATCAGAATTATTCATACGAAGATTTCATCATGGGATACAAGCCTTCGGGCGATACATTTGAATTGGAACTTGGTATTTTCTATGAGTTCTGCAGAAAGGCCGCTGAGGATAGTGACAGAGAGTATTTCTTCATCATTGACGAAATCAACCGAGGTAATCTCAGCAAGATCTTTGGCGAATTGCTCATGGCCATTGAAGCGGATTACAGAGGGAAGGAAGTCAAGCTTGCATACAACAAGAGACCATTCTCTGTACCGAAGAATCTCTATCTGATCGGGATGATGAATACGGCTGACAGAAGCCTTGCATTGATAGATTATGCTCTTCGCAGGAGGTTCAGCTTCTTTACGATGGAACCCGGGTTTACTTCAGACGGATTCCAGAAGTATCAGAAGGGATTTGAGAATGATGTGTTCGATTCGTTGATCGAGAAGATCCGTGATTTGAACATGGATATTACGAAAGACAGTGCACTGGGAAGTGGATTCTGTATCGGTCACAGCTATTTCTGTGGACAGAGTGAAGTGACTGAGGAGTGGATGCAGTCCGTGGTTGAGTACGATATTCTCCCCATGCTGGAGGAGTATTGGTTTGATGATTCAGCAAAGCTCCAGAAATGGCAGAATGTTTTAAGGGGTGTATTTAACGATTGATGAACGATAAGGGCATACTGATTAAAAATATATATTATATGCTCACTTATGCCTTTCATGTGTTACGGCAGACGAACTATGAGGAGATCGAGGTCGAGGACTTTGACAATATCCATGATATGTTTGCCGCAATACTGGGGAAGGGTGTCGCCAGGCAGCTGAAACAGGGTCTGTATCGGGAATATATTACGAATGATGAGGATCTGAGCGTTAAACGTGGGAAGATTGTCATTCCCGGAACTATCAAGAACCGTTTGCAGCATAAACAGAAGCTGAATTGTGAATTTGATGAGTTGTCTGAGAATAACATCTTCAATCAGATATTGAAGACAACCATGATGTGCCTGTTAAGGCAGCCAAATGTTAAGCAGGAGCATAAAAGTGTGCTGAAAAAAGCGTTGCTACTGTTTGATTCGGTGGACTACATTGAACCTTATGAGATAAGGTGGGACAGATTGCGCTTTCAGAAGAATAATCAGGAATACAGGATGCTTCTGAACATTTGTGATCTTGTGTTGGAAGGATTATTGCTTTCAACGGAACCCGGAGATGTGAAGATGGCGACTTTTCTCGACGAGCAGCGTATGTGCCGCCTGTATGAGAAGTTCATACTTGAGTATTATCGCTACCATCATCCGGAGCTTCATCCAAATCCCGATCAGATTGACTGGGATACAGATGAAGGTAAACTTGATCTGCTTCCGACGATGCAGACTGATATTACTCTAAAGACCAAAGACAGGACATTGATCATTGATGCGAAGTATTATGCACATACCTTGCAGACACAGTTTGATGTACAGTCGATTCACTCCGGCAATCTGTACCAGATATACACATACGTGAATAACCTAAAAGCAAAAAAGCATGGGGAAGTCGCCGGAATGCTGCTATATGCTAAGACAGAGGAATTGATACAGCCGAATAATCAGTTTACGATCAGCGGTAATCAGATCACCGTAACAACGCTTGACCTGAACCTGCCGTTTTCAGCGATAGCTGATCAGCTGGAAAGTATAGCCGCTGAATATTTTACTGAAGAGATAAGAAAGACGGGATAATGCCATGGTTGGAGAATATCCGGTAATAACGCTTTGTGGAAGTACCCGCTTCAAGGATGCTTTCATGGAGGCACAGAAGAGGTTGACGCTTGATGGAAATATCGTTATTTCCGTTGGGCTTTTTGGTCACTCCGGAGATAGTGAAGTCTGGGACGGTATGGATGAAGGAACGCTGTCTAAAACCAAGGGAATGCTCGATGATATGCACAAGCGCAAGATTGATATGGCTGACGGCATTTATGTCATCAATGTCGGCGGGTATATTGGCGAGAGTACCAGATCAGAGATTGAGTATGCAATAAGCCATGGCAAAAGTGTTCGATATCTTGTAGAGCAGGAAGAGGAATGAACTATGAGCAGATTAAAAGAACTTCGTAAATATGTGGATGCCGAGATCAACAAGATGGAGGATCCCGATAAGCGGACAAGTGCGATAGCGCATCTCTATGGAGTGTCGCTTGCCGCTACGATGATAGCGAAGAAACGAGGACTTGACCCGGAGCTTGCGGCTATGGCTGCTATGCTGCACGATCTGCACGCATATAAGACTGGATCTTATGACGATCATGCTCATAAGGGGGCTGATCTTGCGAGAGAAATACTTGATGAACTGAAACTGACTGACGGGACAGAGACGGATATGATCTGTTCCGCCATTTATCATCATGACGATAAACTGACGGTGGACAGTCCGATGGATGAGGCTCTCAAGGACGCGGACGTGATCGACCATTGCCTCAAGGATGCGTCTAAGGCTGTGAAAGAAAAGGAGCAGGCTCGTTTTGACAAGCTCTGCGCTGAGTTTGGGATGTGAATGGCAGGGAGATTGATGATGACTGAGAACATTCAGGTAAATGAGCAGAACAGCATAAGGATCGAGGACAGGCTCGGTGTGATCTATGTCGATCCATTCCAGATCCGCACGAAGTCTAATGATGCGGCGTATATCTTCATTACCCATGATCATTACGACCATTTCTCGCCGGATGATATTGCGAAGGTGGTGGGAGATAACACCACTCTGGTTGTTCCCGAGAGGATGGAGGGCAAGGCACAGGAGGTCGCTGATCTGGTCAGTCGTATCGTGACGGTTAAGCCCGGTGTATATCGTGAGCTTGATGGTCTGGAATTTGAGACCGTTCCTGCCTATAACATCATGAAGCCTTTCCATCGCAAGGATGCCGAATGGGTAGGATATATATTCAGAGTGGACGGCAAGCGAATCTATGTTGCCGGAGATACGGATGCGACCAAGGAAGCCAAGGCTGTGAAGTGTGATATCGCCATCGTTCCCATCGGCGGAACATATACGATGGATGCGAAGAAAGCAGCGGAGCTTGTGAACACGCTCCGTCCGAGTGTGGCGATTCCGGTGCATTACGGATCGGTTGTAGGCAGTCCGAAGGACGGGGAAGTATTTGCGGAGAATGTTGTATCTCCCATCAAGGTGGAGTTCAAGATTCCGTTTTAATAAGGAACAGAATATATGAAGAAGATTCCAAAAGGATACGGGATCCCGCTTCGGGAAAATAAGCTCCCTACGCCGGGAGAGATCTTTGAAGCGGATTTCGATGAACGCAGTGATTTTTTCAAGCATCTGATGAGTCTGAAGATGAAGGATGCAATGATGTCCGATGATGATAGAACCTCGCCGGATACTTTTGCGTGTGACAAGATATTTCTGGATCATTTCATCACAGACCGGATGGAGGATGATTTTTCGCTGATCGCAAGGGATTTTCTTATACATGAGTATCCGAACATCAAGGATCACGAGATGGTCAGGTACCTTGATACAAGTGCTAATAACCAGTGGCCGGACCGTATTTTTGAAAGATATATCCTAAATCTGATGATGAATGCAGTGAACAGCGGGAGCGTATATACGAAGAACCTGTTCCTGTACCTGCATAAGACATATTATGACAAAGAATATAAGCAGTTAAAGAGGTTCAGTAAACTGTCGGGAAGTGAGCTGCTGGCGTTAGCTTCAAGACGGGATGGTAGTATGTCTCCGGTGGTAATGGCAAGAGTGCTTGCTATATCCCGGATGTACGGCATAGAGATCAATCTGGACTGCAACTTCATGTATCTGTTTCTGGAGGATTATTCGGAGAACTTTGATGAAGATAAAATGGACTGGAAGTTCATTGATGAAGTGACGGATACATACAGGGACTGCTTTGAAGAGGTACAGCAGATTTTTGACAGCGAAGACGAAATGTACGACATGTATGAGAAATGCGACAGGTTCATGGCGAATCTCTTACGAACGGAAGGCTTTCCTGAAGACTATGTGATGCTGTGCGATGACAACGATGACGGAATCGTGGCGAGACTCGGACGGTCGCTGGCGGTACTTAAAAAGACCTATAAGAACCGGACTTTTACCAAGGAAGAGCTTATCCTTTATGCAGCGATCTATCAGGGCGTGAGTGCATTGCTCGCCAGTACGGAGAATATGGAATGCCGGATGGATGAAGTCCTGTATGGTGAGAAGGGAACGGATTATTTTGAGAATTTCCCGCCGCTATTCCATCCGGAGGATGTGGCAAAGGGCAGACCGGAGAGTGTTAATGCTCCAAAGAAGCCCGCTGACAGCAAAAAGGAAAAATCAGACGAAGATGAATCGCCAAGATACAAGGAAGAGACCCTTATCGCAGAGATAGACAGCCTGCACCGGAAAATCCATGAGCAGGAAGGCAAAATCAAAGAGCTACGGAGTGAGATAACCGATAAGCGCAAGATGTCGGAGGAGATTATCCGTCTCAGGGATCAGTTGGAAGCGCAGCAGAAGGAGCTTTCTGCATTAAGGGAGCATGTTTATAACCTGACAGAAGAGGATGAGGTCAAGGAGACAGTATCCGTAGATAAATTGAAGGAATACCTGAGTCCGCTCCGTATCATTATCGTCGGCGGTCATAAGAACTGGCGGCAGAAGATGAAGCAGGAGTTCCCGGACTGGACATATATTGATGCCACTGTGAGCGGAACAATGGAGACTTCCGTGGTGGATAAGGCTGACAGGGTGTATTTCTTTACGGATACCATCAGCCACAGCACATATTTTAAGTACATGAATGTCGTGAAGGAGCGGAATGTTGATTTCGGCTATATCCACGGGGTCAATATCGAGAACAATATGCGGCAAATGTACAGGGAGCTTTATAAGTAACTTCCGGACCGACGGTCTTGAAGTTGGAGGAAAAGTATGACAGATCAGAAGATAACGACGGAAGATAAGCGAAAACTGGATGCTCTTTTCGAGAGCTATAATCTCATAGCGGATGATACCTATGTGTTTATCTGCGATATGAAATATGATTTTTCGCGCTGGTCTAAGGAACTGGTGGAGACATTCGGATTGCCGTCCGAGTATATGTACTATGCCGGGAAGATCTGGGAGGAGCATGTCCATCCCGAGGACAGACAGGCTTATCACGATGGCATGGAAGCGATATTCAGCGGTAAACAGTCGGGACATGATATGCAGTACCGCGCACTGCGACCGGACGGAGAATGCGATCTGTGTACCTGCCGTGGAACCGTGCTCTACGCGGAGGGCGGTGTGCCGGAGTTTTTTGTCGGTGCCATCAGGAATCATAGTCAGAAGAGCCATATTGACACAATTACGGGGATTCGCAATCAGTACGGCTTTTTCTCGGATCTTCAGTCATACATACGAAATAAGACTCCGATCAAGATAGGAATGGCGGGAATCGCCAAACTGACGGAGATCAACGAAGTCTACGGATATCATATGGGGAACAGGATCCTCCAGAACCTCGGCAGATACCTGATGGATAATGTGACGAACCGTGGCGGGACATACAGACTGGACGGCTCACGTTTTGCGGTCATCTCCACAACACTGGGCGAGGAAGAATTTGCAGGCTTATATTACAAACTTCGGGAGCATTATCGTGAAGGTATTAAGCTGGATGATCATGAGTTTATGATCGAACTCAACGCCGGAATGCTCGTGCTTGATGACTTTAATGTAGATGATCAGACAGTTTATTCCTGCCTGAATTTCGCCTATCAGGATTCCAAGATCAATAAGCATGGAGATCTGGTGAAATTTAATAATCAGCTGACGGGTGAGAGCAAGGAACGGATCGAGAAACTCCATGCGATCAGAGCATCTATTAAGCAGAAGTATAAGGGATTCTATCTTCTTTACCAGCCGGTCGTTGATGCAGATACGGAGAAGGTGATCGGGGCAGAGGCTCTTCTTCGCTGGAAGAGTGATGAATACGGTATGGTTCCTCCCGATGAGTTCATCCCGGTTTTGGAAAATGATCCGCTGTTCCCTGAGCTGGGAGAGTGGATACTGAAGACTGCGCTTAAGGATGCAAAGAAGATCATATCCTATGTGCCGGACTTTGTGATGAATGTCAATCTGTCATACTCACAGCTGGAGAAAGCTGACTTTACGGATTCTGTATGCCATTTGATCAGACAGAGCGGTGTTACCTCTGAGCATCTGTGTCTTGAGATCACCGAACGCTGCCGGTTGCTTGATATGGAGCTTCTGAGGAACGTTATAGTCAAGCTCCGTGCGGGAGGCGTGAAGATAGCGCTGGATGACTTTGGAACAGGGTTCTCCTCGGTCGGTCTGCTTAAGAATCTGCCTTTCGATACGATCAAGATCGACAGGGGCTTTGTAAGAAACATAGAGCAGGATGAACTGGAAAAGAAACTGTTGGAGAGCTTTACCGGACTGGCCGGAATCTTCGGACCGGATGTATGCGTTGAGGGTATCGAAACATCCGGGATGTGCGACATTATCCGTGAGCACGGCATCCATAGTTTCCAGGGATACTATTATTCCAAGCCGATCCCAAGTGAGGAGTTTATGGAGAAAATAAAGAGTGGAGCTAATTGCTTCGCAAGACAGGAATAGAGGGATGATTTATGGCGGCAAAGTTCAAAGCCGGTGATACGGTATTCATAGTTGAGTCGAACCGCTTTATTCGCGAGGCGCAGATCAAGTCCTGTGCCGGAGGGATGTATCTGCTGAAGTTCAAGGACTCTGATGGTGGGATAAAGCTGAAGGAGCACAGACTATTTGCGTCCAGGGAGGATGCGGAAGCGAGTATCCGAAAGGAAGAGAAGAAACCGGTGAGAAGATCGCCGTATGATTATATGTAGGTTAATGGCATGAAGAAGTATTTGTCGATCACTATAGTATTGATGCTCGTGGTTTTGCTGGTAGGATGCGGGACAAGTGAGGAGTCTGTTGATATGCCTTTGTTTGGTGGTGGGAAAATAGTTGGTAAGGATATCCAAATAGAGGATGTCACTGACTTTTATTATACGGAGGAGAATATCAACTATGATGCCTGCTATCAGAGGTATCGCTTCTATGTTGAGGATGGGAAGCATATATTCTTCCATGAGACAAGGGAGCGCAAGGACGATTACGGTCCATGCACGGAGGAGGATACGACTCTGATCGGAACCATAGAGCTTACGGATGATCAGTGGGCGCAGTTTACTGATTTTGTGAACGGCGGAACGGTTAAAGCACGGGAAGAATCTATTACGGACGGTGATAGTGGCCCGTGGCTGTATCTGTACTGGAAGAATGATAAGGGAAAGTACCAGCAGTTTTCCTTCGATAGTTATGATACCGAAGCGAGGTTTGAAGAGTTCTGTCTATCTTTAGTGCCGGATGTACCCAAGACGGATGAAGTCTTAAACGAGGATGAGATAGATGGCGAAGTATCCATAGTTGGTCCGTATGGACAGATTGCGGTTACATTGCCCGATAATTGGAGTGGTGAAGCAGTTCCGGTAGATGCTGACAAGTTAATGTATGGTCTCTACGGACTGATCATCAAACCAGAGGATGCATCGGAAGGGCAGATAGAGATCGCTGTCATGGACAGCTTTGGAGTATGCGGAACAGGGCTATATCAGGAGAGTTGGAACCTTGCAGGCAGAAAGGTTTCGGTTGGGACATATGATGATCATGAATACTGGGATTATATTGTGTTCAACGATGAGAAGCCTCAGATAGTAGCCCAGCATACGGATTGTGACTCGTGGACGGAAGAAATGTGGGATGAGGCGTACTGGCTGCTTGATTCCATGCAATATAACGAAAAGAATGCGGAGGGCGGTATCGGTCAGTATATTCCGGATTCAGAGGTCGAAGCAATAGGTGTCATGATGGATGTAAGTCATGTCACGCCGACAGGACTGACTGTACATTTTCGCCGCTATGACAATGGATATAAGGGAGAGATGACATATGGTGAGGAATATACTCTTGAGATGCTGAAAGGTGATGCATGGGAACCGGTTCCCACGGTCATTGGCGATGGTGGGTTTAACGACATTGCCTATATCATTGAGCCAGAGAGAGAATCAGAGATAGAGACTGACTGGGAATGGCTGTACGGAAAGCTGTCTCCAGGAACATATAAGATCACGAAAACTGTGATGACCGAGCGTAAATCGGGGGATAGTCTGCCAAAGTATACCCTAAGTGCGCAGTTTATGCTCGCAGGATCAAACGGGATATTCAAGACGTATGAGATCACTGATCCGGATCTTTCGGAGAAGTATTTTGAAGAGGATAAGCTCGTTACCATGGTTCGCTACTATGAGATGACTGATGGAACATGGAAAACGGATGATTATACCTATAAGTACAGGCTTGAGATAACCGGAAGAATGGGCGGTGCCGTGAAGGACAGCACATTTGTGTATCTGAGCAATATAGAGGAGATCTCTTTTGAGCGTGCATACATGGCAGCCGGATTAAGCAGTAATATGAATGACTATTTTGCTCCGGAGGAAGCTGTATTGGTGGCGATGAAATGATGAAGAAACGATCACTTTTGCTGATAATAGGAGTGTTGCTTGTTATGGGTTTATTCGGATGCGGAACGACTAAGTATAATCTTATTTTTGATGATTCGGATCTGAAATCCGAAAAGATGTCTTATGCCGAAGGTGAAGAGGTTACGGTCACCTACGATATGATCGCGTCAGATACGGATTATTCATTTTACACGGACAGTGATGATGTGAAGCTTAATCAGACATACGACAACAATATCGGATATATATTCACATTCACCATGCCGGCGCATGATGTAAAGATGTTCGTTACGTCCCGAAACAGCATGGAAATGGATCCCGATGCGAATTCAGCCAGGTATGACGGAGACTGGACACCGAAGGACTATATAAAAGACTCTTATCTTCTATTTGATTACTATGAGGCGACTGTAGCGACTGTCGGAGGAGATGAGAGTGAGGAATACTGCCTTTACGAATATACCGACGAGGAATTGGTTCTTGCCAGGTACAGTAAATCAGAGGATTCAGAAGAAACCATGGTTTATTGCACTGTCCCGACATCCGTATTGGATGACTGCATGGATCTGGTGAAGAAGTATAAGATGCGGAAGTGGAAGGACGGAGCCGGACTACGAGGAATGACGTATGTAGTTAAATTCATGGATGACGGGGAGCTGAAAAGGGTTTCGTCTGATGATATGCCGGAGAACGGTAGCGAAGCGTTCAGAGCGATCCGGAATGTACTTGGTTCAGCATGGGGACAGTATTATTCATCATTGGATACCGAGACCTGGTTCTGCCCGGAGTGCGGCACAAAGAATGATAGAAGGTATTGTATGGAATGCGGACTGGAGAAACCGGAGTGAAAACAAGGAAAATGACTCAGAAGGAAATGGAAAGCATATTGAGCAAGAAGGATCCTTTACAGGATTTCATGGAGAGAGCCAATTTTATGCAGGAAGCACAATCTTTTCCTGATGAAGATGAAGAATCCCCCACACCGGGTTTTTCATTTGGAATGAGGATGGGGTGCGTCCGGGAAGATGCGGAGATTTCCATGAATAAGATGGCGAAGTCGTTGGGTATTGCACCTTCTACTTGGAAGAATTACGAAGAGGATATGTCGTTTCCGTCGGATGAGCTGATCATGAAGTTCTGTGAGATGTATAATGTGAATCCGCATTGGCTTATGACAAACTACGGGAATATGTACAAGGAAACTGCAAGTGAATGAAATATGACAATATCACCCGCGCCACCTTCATAAAGCGTCCGAACCGCTTCATAGCCGAAGTGGATTTAGGTGGGCATAAAGAGATAGTCCATGTAAAGAACACCGGCAGATGTAAGGAACTGCTGGTACCGGAATGCGAGGTATGGCTCACAGCGCCCGGAACGTCGGACAGAAAGACGAAATATGATCTGGTGGCGGTACGGAAGGACAACGGGATCCTTTTCAACATAGACAGTCAGGCACCGAATAAGGTCGTTAAAGAGTGGCTGGCAACGCAGGGCTACGACCGGGTGATCCCGGAATATACATATGGCGACTCGCGTATTGATTTCTATATGGAGCGCTGCGATGAGCAGTTCCTTATGGAAGTCAAGGGATGCACTTTGGAGATAGACGGGGTTGGTTACTTCCCTGATGCCCCGACAGATCGAGGAGTGAAGCATATAAGGGAACTGATCAAGGCAAAGAAAGCCGGATATCATGCGATGCTGGCTTTTGTGATACAGATGGACGGCGTTACAGAGGTTCGGGCTAACGTGGATACACATCCGGAGTTCGGGGATGCCCTGGATGATGCGAGGAAGGAAGGCGTGGAGGTGTTGTTTTTGACTTGCCATGTGGAACCGGACACTCTGGAGATAACAGGCAGAGGATAGGCTGATCCGTATCGGATTTTCAATCTTAGTCATCTGGTCTGTCTGATGCCAAAAATGGATACAGCATCGAGAGGCTGCGGATACTGTAATGGGGTAAAAAGCTATTGAGTTATTTGGGCTATTAGTGATGTACTTCTATCCTTGCCTCTGTAGCACATGGAGATGATTTTGGGGTTAGAACGACAGAATCCAGACACAATTTGACAATAATAAATGGATGAGGTGAGAGAATGGACGAGCTGAACAGATTTCTTGAAGAGAATCAGGAACCGCTGGCAAAAGTATTATCATCCGTAGAATTGCCTGCGCAAATATCTCCTCGTGAAGTAGAGTATTTCAGGAAATGGCGTGACGATTATAAGGCGGAGTGGGGACTGATTGAGAAAGCCATGGAATATGGTGTGTCAAAAGGTCGTGGACAAGTCTATAGATTTGCTGATGCGGTATTAAAAATCTGGTTAAATGATGGAGTAAAAACACCTGAAGAGCTTGAGGAATATACAAAAAAACAGCAAAAGCAATATGAGGAAAGCCAGAAGTACAGGAACAGATCCACGAGAAATATAGATACAAACAGGCCACCTCATGATCCACATTATTCAAGGAGTGGGCTTGTTAAGCTTCTGCCATGCCCGTTTTGCGGAAGTGAGGATGTTGTTGTCACGAATCAGTTTAGTTCAAAGCATAACGCATATTATACAGTAGTGGAGTGTGTCCGTTGCAAAGCCAGTACACGTCCAAGTGAAAATTTTACCGATAGTGATCCGGCATCGGAGTCGTTTTGGATGTCAGAGAGTGTACAAGAAGTCGCAAAACTGTGGAACATGAGAGTATAAAGAGAATAAGTGAAAGGCAGTACGTATATGCGCGTACTGCCTGAATTTTTTATTTTCGAGGAAGAATATCTTCATTAGCGAGATTGTACTTTTTTACTATGGATTGAAGGAAGTGTTCGATTTCGTGTTTAGCATTTGCAGGTATTTTTCTGTCGAGTATTTCGGGGGGAATCACGACCTGTTCGGCATCCTCAAATTGTGCTTCAAAAAGAGCCTTTTGTTTGCCTATATATAGTCTTTTAAGTTTATATCCTTGAAGATTCCAGGCATCTGCCATCATGTGCATACCTTTTCGGGAGTACCATTGGGAGCGGTTGTTCTTTCTTGCATCAGATAGTTCAAATCCGAGGATTTTTTCTATTTCCTTAAATGATAATGTTATCTTTGGCTTACTGCATTCTCCAAAATATTCGTATAGTTTAATATAGCGCCAGTATTCTGGTATTTCCGTGTCTCGGATAATCATGCCGGAAGTGCTGATACGTTCGAGCATTTCATATACATCATAATCAGTAATTCCATCTACATCTTCCATAGTCAGGTAAAACTGATAATCGTCCTGAGTACATATTGAATGAACATATGCTTTATTCCACAGAGCATCCTTTTTTGTGTGATCAATGGTTATTAGTTCTTTTCGTTGTTCGGGAAGGATTGGTCTGCCGCAATAAAAGCATTTGCCGTTATATTTATCCCACACAGGACGATACTTTGAGTTAATGCGTTCAATGTCATCATCTTTTTTCTTATCATCAAAGTATTCACGCTGGAGATAAGGATTCAAGTCGGTGCGGCTTCTTTTGGGGGCTATTAACAAAGTATCAACCAGATGAATTACTCTGACAGACTTTTCTTTTTGCAGGGCATACCACATTTCGCCGTTTGCGTCGGCATACCAATATCTGTCAATTAGCTTTTTGGTTTGGAGTTTGGGATGCTTCTTTATTGCAGCTTCAAGTAAAGATTCTTTTACAGCGGCATCTATCTCTCGGTATGAGTCGTAGGAATCGCAACATCTGTATTGTCCAGCCCAGCCCATTAGTTTTTTATTCACAGCTTTAATCATCTCTCGTTGAGATTTGTTACAATTTATGATGTATTCGTGGATGCTGCTCTTAAACCGGGCAATGGCTTCTGGTTTTGGACGAATAACCATATCATAGGTTTCTTTTTTCATTGTAAAGCCAATTAACTCGATTCCTTCCCAGATAACACCAATTTTTGTTTTCTCTTCCGATAAGACAAGACCGCGAGGTTCAAGAAACTTTCGTATAGTGGCTACCACTATTTTGGCATCTTCCATTGATCTGACAGCAACAATAACATCGTCGGCATATCGAACCATTGCACCGTTAGGGTAATCTATCTCTGAATAGCGCCCGTGAAGACCGTTGTAAATTGCCTTTTGAAGTCCATCCAAGGTAAAGTTAGCAATGGATGGAGACAAAGGGCTTCCTTCGCTTATTCCAGAATCCCCACTGGGGAAGAGTTCTCCATCAAATATATGTCCGGCTTTTAGGAAAGCATGGAGTACATCTTTTACAATAGGAACGTGCTGCATTATCCATTTATGCTGAAGTGCTGCATAGAATCCTCTGATATCAGCATAAACATAGTAAAGAGGGGCATCATTTCCATTAAAGAGGTATGATGCGGCCACTATAGCATCTTGCCGGGATCTGCCCGGACGGAAAGCAAAAGAGGCTCTATCTGCATAGGATTCCTCTACAGGAGAAAAGGTGTAGCCGCAGAGAATACTCATTGCTTTGTCGCGATAGGTCAGAATGCCGGTTCGTCTGACTTTGCCGGTATTCTTGGATTTGATTTCAATAATGCGTTTAGGAGAGGCTTTGTAGTTTCTCCATTCAAGATCAAGAGCTGCCCTCATTTTATCCGCATTTGTTTTCCATTTGATATCGTCAACCCCTGGTGGAGCACAGGCTTTTGCAACTTTATTGACGGCAAGACATTTGAATCGAATATCATCCATGATGCGGATTTGCCGCTTCAGCACTTCATTGTTATCGTGAAGCATGGTATAAATGGATATTTCAGCTTGAATAGAAGCCAGCTTCTTCTCGTAATTCTCAAACTGCCGCTGACGGTTATTCCATAACTGCGCAAGCCTTCTTTCCTCATTTTCATTTGCCTGCTTTTTTGCGTAGGCATCTGCATATTTATGGGCGTATTCACTATCCTCTATGGAACAATCGAGAACTATTGGACAGTGATCAGATCCGGTTATATCCTGATGGTGGATTACATCCTTGATTTGTGGCTGTAAGACATCCGATACAATGAAATAGTCCAACCGCCAGCCACGGTCTTCATTTCTCTTATATCTGCGATTCGACCACCATGTGAACGCATTTTTCTCATCCGGATATAGATAGCGGTACGCATCTGTAAAACCATCATCCAACAGATTCTGAAGGTTTGAACGTTCGTCTGAAATATAGCCCTGCTCAGCCCAATCAATGCGCAAATTCTCTTCATACACATCAATTCTGGCCATAGTGACATTATAATCACCGCACGCTATGACGGGTTTTTCCGTGGCAAGTGCATAAAGAAAGTTATGATAGGCGGTATCCCAGTTCCTTCTATACTCTTCACGGTCAGCGCCTCCCTGTGAGTTGGGAACATAGGTGTTTACAATAAAGACATTTCCGAGATCGAGCGTTAAGACTCTACCTTCTTTGTCAAGTTCTGGAACGCCTATGCCGTATATAACATTTACCGGCTTGACTAAAGAGAGGGTAAGTGTACCGCTGTATTTTTTCGCTTCAGCAGGATACCAGTAATGGTGGTAGTCATTGAATACGATAGGTTTCTCGTGTGTTCGGGTTTCCTGAAAGCACAGTACATCCAACGGTTGAAGTCACAGAACCAGTGAACAGCGTAAATTAAAGCATTTAAGATTTTCAAAAAGACCTTTTTGTATATTTTTTTGCAGTATTCGTATGTTGATCGTATATTTTTAATGTTAACATTCGT
>Ga0129307_1002061_pt1 | contig 17861 bp, 10 predicted proteins | sample P1105metagenome_FD_94437 | JGI IMG/M metagenome (GOLD analysis project Ga0129307, IMG submission 94437) | Capybara group fecal microbial communities from Wisconsin, USA - P1105 metagenome | ecosystem: Host-associated > Mammals > Digestive system > Large intestine > Fecal | place: USA: Wisconsin... | reverse complement strand
TATTTGATGAGTTTCACCAACTACTATAGTTATATCTTCTGAATCAATTGTTATATCTGTTGGTAAAGTTATTTCCCATCTAGCATGAAGAGTTATATCTGCTTTTTCACTATATTCTGTATACTCTGTTCCATCTTCTTCAGCATCAAACCAACCTACAAATTCATAATTATCTTTGCTAGGTTCACTTGGGAATTCCGCACCTATTACTGTTTCAATATAATCTGGTTCAATAGTAACATCTTCTGTTACTTCAAATGATGCTTCATCATCATAATGAACGTCATTTACTAGCCATCCATTTGGAGTAAACTCTACAGTTACTTCTTTTTCTAAATCACCAGTTACATCATCATGATACTTAAATGTTACTGTATATGTATCATCTTCTTTAGGTATACCATTTGTTCCTAAAGTATAATCAGATCCATATGGTACTTCTTCTTCTCCATCTGGTGTTGTAATTGTTTGTGTTTCTCCTATCCAGTGAGCATGTAAAGTTATATCTTCATCTAATGAATAACTTTCAATTTTCTCTCCACCAGTTTCTTCAGTATACCAGCCATCAAATTCATAATGTTCTCTTACTGGTTCACTTGGGAATTGTGCACCAACTATTGTTTCAGTATAATCTGGTACTAATTCCATATCATCAGTTGGATTAATTATTTCTTCATCATCATAATGTACTCCGTTTATTAACCATCCATTTACAGTATATTGTTTTTCAACATTTCTAGTAAGATCTTCATCAACATCATTATGATATTTAAATGTTACTGTTGAAACCATATCATTAACTTTATCTATATCATTTGTAGGTAAAGTATAATCTTCTCCTTTTGGAACCTCTATAGTTTCATTTGGAGTAGTTATTGTAACCATTTCTTTTACAAAGTGAGCATGTAAAGTAATATCTCCATCTATATTATCTAGGCTTTCTACTTTTTCTCCATCTTCTTCCTCAGTATACCAACCTGTAAATATATAATTTTCTTTAGTTGGATCACTAGGGAATTCTGCACCTGTTGTTTCTATATCAAAATCATATTCAATTACTTTATCTTCATTTACTCTAATAGAAACAGTATTTACATCATTAGGATTAGTTACATTACCTGTATTATAATCTTGATGAACATTATTAACCTTATAAGCATTTTGAGTATAATTCTTAACTACTGTACTTGTTGTATCTTCATTACCATTATGATATTTAAATGTTACTGTTCCTAATTCTTCAGTTTTATCTGCTGCTGGTAAATTTCTACTAAATCTAATTACAGTATTATGAGGTTTCATTTCTACTGTTCCATCTGGGAATGTAACACTATGTACTTCTCCCTTATGAGATACATCAGTTAAATATCCTGGATTTGTTTCTCCTTCATCAATATGAGCATATTCAACATTTCTATGTTGAGAATCATATTCAGTTCCTTCTTGACCAATCAAATCATAAGCAAAAGTAAATACATCCATACCATTATTATAAGCAGTACCTATTTTAGCGGTAGTCCATTTATTAGATACAAATATAGTATTTAATTTATAATCTCCATAGAACACTTGAAAGAAATTCCTTACTCTACTTGTATCAAAACTACTTATATCTAATTGTTCTAAAGAACTACAATTATTAAACATATTTCCCATATCAGTAATATTACTTGTATCAAAACTACTGATATCTAGATTTTTTAGTTTAGACATCCCCGTAAACATACCTATCATATTTGATACATTTTTAGTATCAAAATTACTTAGATCTAAAGTTGTTATATTCTTAGTACTTCCAAACATATGAGCCATATTTGTTGCATTACTTGTATTGAAATCACTTAAATCTAATTCTGTTAGAGTTTCACAATTATGGAATAAATAACTAAAGTTTTTTACATTATCAGTGACAAAATCTGATAAATCTATTGATTCTAGTTTTTTATCTCCATAGAACATACCAGACATATCTGTAACATTTGAAGTATCAATATTAGTTAAATCTACACTTCTTAAATTTGGAAGATTATAGAACAAATGTGCCATATTGGTTACTCTACTAGTATTTAAATCACTAATATCTATTTCTTCTACTCCATTAATATTATAAAATAATGAATCACTATTTTCATTTAGGTAAACGTTACTTGCTTCTGAATAGAATAAACAATTATCTCCTGAAATCCATAAATATATTTCATTAGGTGAATTAGTATCAGAAACTATATTGTCATCAGTTAATGTTGATTTAACTAAATTATATTCTGCTTCAGTAGCCTTTCTAAAGTATTTAAAGTTACCCAATGCTGTTATCTTTGCTTTAAAATCAGTACCTTTCATCATAGTAGCTTCATCGATAGCATATCTAGCATGAAGAGTAATATCATTTTCACCATTATAACTAGTTACTTTTTCTCCACCATCTTCTTCTGTATACCAACCTTTAAATATTTCATCTTCTTTAGTTGGATTAACAGGGAAAGTAGTTGAAACTAATTTATCATAATCATATTCAATTACTTTATCAGAATCAACTAATAAAGTTGATGAATTATCATAGTGAGTATCATCTATTTTAAACCCATTTGCAGTATATTTAGTTGTAACTTTACTTGTTGTATCTTCTGAACCATTATGATATTTAAATGTTACAGTTGCACTTTCTTCATCTGACTTAGTAGAATTATTATTACCTAAATTAATAATAGTATTATGTGGATATATTTCTACATTACCATCTGGATATGTAACCATATGATCATTATGAGCTTCCCCTAATCTAATATACATATTAGATAATTTTGCATGAATAAATCTAAATGGATTCCCATCCACATCTTGAGATGCACCAAATGTTGTTTCTACTTCATGGAATTGATTAAATCCTGTTGTATCTTGGAATTCAACTAATTCACCATTATCAACTGAATAATAAACAACATTATCTTTTCTAATTATTCTATATTTTTTATTAATTTGAAGAGGTTCAATGGTTTCCAATTTTCTTTCTCCATTAATAGATTGAGAAACACCAATAGTATCTTTAATATAATTATATCTAACTACTAAACCAGGCCATCCTAAAGATTCATTTTCGTATTTAGCATTAACAAAAGTTAAATTTTCCTCTTGATTAAGAGCTGGGTCAAATTCTGTTATTGTAAATCCTATTTCATAATCTTTTAAATAATTTTCTTCATTATATAGTTTAATATGTGTATTTAAATAATTAGTTCCATCAAACACTTCTTCATCATCTTGATATACTATTGGGAAGTCATCTTCTATCCATTTAGCATATAAAGTCATATTATCATTAACTACTTTAGTAGATGAAGCTTTATTAGTTAATTCTTCATCTAGATACCAACCTTCTAATATAAATCCTGTCTTTGTAGTAGTTGGTAATTCTCCTATTTCACTTCTATATGGTACAGTAATATCACTTATTTCTTCTCCACCATTTTCTTCAAATGAAATAGTCATATTATCATAATTCCAGTGAGCATATAATGTTATATCTTCTTCTCCTTTATATGATGTTACTCTTTCACCACCAGTTGATTCAGTATACCAACCACGGAATGTACCATGTTCACTTGTAGGATTCTCTGGGAATTCTGCTCCCTCTATAGTTTCATTATATATTGGTTCTAAATATGTATCTGCAATTATATTTTTATCACTACTAGGACTATAAGTACTATCATTTACCTTCCATCTATATAAATCAAATGATTTAGTAACATTAGAAATATAATCTTCTTCTCCATTTTGATATTTGAATGTTACAGTAGAAACATTTTCATTTTCTTTTGGCCAATTTTCAGGGAATGTAAATAAAGAATTAAACGTTACTTCTTCAAATGTATCATCTGGGTAATAAATTGTTGGTTTAAATTCTTTATATGTAAAATACCCTGGTCTTCCATTTTCAGGATCATCTACTCTAGCATATGTTGATTTTATATTATTTATACTATACATAGTTCCCATTCCACCAACTAATTTAGCACAACCTTTAAATACAGAACTATATACTACATTTTCTGTTGAAAATGACTCATTTGCATAAATTCTTTCCAAATTATTATTACTACCAAACATACCACTAATATTGGTTAATTGTGGAGAATTAAAATTACTTAGATCAATTGTTTTTAAAGAATTACAATTGTAAAACATACGCTCCATTGTTGTTACACTACTAACATCAAAAGAACTTAAATCTATGCTTTCAAGATGTTTAGCATCTTCAAACATACCATACATAGTTGTTACATTATATACTTTAAAACTACTTAAATTTATACTTCTTAATGCTGTTTCACTATTATTTGTAGTAAACATATTTTCCATAGTTGTTACTTTTCTTGTATCAAAGCTAGATAAATCAAGTGTTTCAATAGAATCAGAAGCATAAAACATATAAGACATATCTGTTACATTTTCTGTATCAAGACTACTTAAATCTACTTCTTTTAATTTTAATAATCCTGAAAACATACTACGCATTGTTGTTAAACTACTTGTATCAACATCATCAAGAATTAATTTTGTTACTTTAGATTTATAAAATATACTACTTAAAGAAGAAACATTAAATACCCAACCAGAAATATCTATTTCATCAACATCTGTCAAAGTAAATATACTACCAAAATCATTAACTTTGCTAACGTCAAAATGTTTTAAATCTAATTTAGGAGTTTTTGTATTATAGAACATATTATGCATATTTTTTACATTACTTGTATCAAAACTAGATAAATCTATTCCATCTAGTACAATAGTATTTTCAAACATACTTCCCATATCTGTTACATTACTTGTATCAAAATTAGATAAATCTAAATCATTTAACGATTTCAAATTTGCAAACGTACCATTCATATAAGTTACTTTACTTGTATCAAAATTACTTACATCTAATGATGTTATACTACTTACACCACTAAATAAACAATTCATATTTGTTACTTTACTTGTATCAAAATTACTTACATCTAATGAAGTTAATTTTGAAAGATCTTTAAACATAAAAGACATATTTGTTACTTTGCTTGTATCAAAAAAACTTAAATCTATACTTGTAGCATTTTTAAAAGTCGTAAAATACTGCATAGAATCTGGATTCATATAAACTATATCAGCTTCTGAATAAAATAATATACTGTCATTATCTTTCCAAGCATAAGCCGGATATGGTGAATTAGCTAATGAAATAGTATTTAAATCACTAAATGAATCTTTTGCAGCATTATATTCTGCAGTTGTAGCTTTTCTAAGTGTTGTTATAGAATCATATTGATTATCTGCTATAAGATAGAATTTTGTATCAAGCCATTTTTTTAAATATGATTTTTTAGCACGTTTTATATTAATGCTATATACATTTATTGTTCCATCTTCTGCTGTTACTATTATTTCTTCTAATTGTGGATTACTTGTTAATTCAACATTTTGATTATATGTTAATGATGCTTTTTCATCATTTGCTTCAGCATTTATTTCTACGCTTGTTACATCTTCATCAAGTATTAAATCATATTCTAATCTTTCGGGATCAAATGCTTGTTTTAATTCTTGATTAGTTACAGTAAGTGATTTTAATGTAGCATCTTCACTTTCTATACCAAGAGGTGTTATTTTAGCATAACCATTACCTCTTTTAGCACAATCTTCTTTAGGAGAAATACTAAAGCATGCAGTTGAAGATGTTTTAGTTGATTCTTCTGAAGATGTTTCACATTTATAGCATGTCATGTGTTTATCAGTTAAATTAGTGTTACCTATATATGAAACTCCACCTTGAGATTTTTTTGAAGAACCAGAGGCACCACCATAATAACCTGCTCCTCCACCCATCATATAAGATCCACCAGTACCAAATGCTGCTGCACCTTTTGTTTCACCATTATAAGTACAATATCCAGCAGATGTTTGTGTTGAAGGATAACATGTATATGCATCTGTATAATCTATTGAATCAAGTGTTTCTACTTTTGATTTATAACCTGCTCCTGAACCACCATTTGTATAAGCATGTTCATTATAACAATTTTCATCTTGAATATAGTAACCACCGCCACCTCCAGAAGATACGATTAAAATTTTATCTCTATTACTACTTAATGTATTTAATAATCCTGAAGTAGTAGCCATATGCGTAGCTCCACCACCAGAAGATTTATATTGAGTAGCAGATGAACATGAAGTAGAGCTTACGTTAGCAGCTCCTCCACCATTATATCCACCAGCTACATCTTCATAATATCCATCAGTAGTAGATTGTCCTTCTCCACCTACATAAATATAAACTATATCATTTTGTTTTAGTTTTATTTCTCCAGTAGAATATGCTCCATATCCACCAGAATAAGTACCATCTACACTACCACCTTGTGCTCCCCATGTTTCCAATTTATATTTTCCTGTTACTGGAGCAATAAATGTTTGAACATCTCCTGTATAGTTATAAGTATATTTATCTTTAGGAGTTACTTCTCTATTTAGATTAATTCTATATATTTCTACAGTTCCATCTTGCGCTGTTACTATTATTTCATGACTAGTTTTACCATAAGGAACATTTACTATTCCATCACCACTTACTGTTGCATTTATATCATTTGCTACTGCATTTATTTCTATAGTTTCTACTGATTCTTCAAGAATAGGCAAACTATATTCATGTTTATTACTAAAAAATCTTTTATCTAATTCATAATTAGTTACACTAAGAAGACTTAATGTTGCATCATTACTACCTACATATGTTACTTTAGCATAACCATTTCCTTTTTTTGCAGTTCTATCTTCTACTTCAGAAGAAGAAGCCATACTTGAAAGTGTCTTAGTATCTTCATCATCATTTACAAAATCTATTGGAGATTCAGAATACATAAACATTAATTTATTCTTTAATTTAGAATTACCTATATATCCAGAACCACCGGCACCTGATGAATCATAACTTTTTCCACCATAGAAACCGCCTCCACCAGCAGAATTCCCAATAGAATTTTGTCCTTGACCAAATTGGTATCCTGATGTTTGAGTTCCTACTCCATTAGTTGTTTCACGCCATGAATAAGTACCATATTGTGTAACATGAGAACCTGTATTACCTCCGCCATGTCCACCATAAGATGTTCTAGCACCATTTGAATATTCTGTATAATTTTCTTGCCATCTTGCACCTCCGCCTCCACCAGCGACGATTAATATTTTATCTTTTTGACTTTCTAAAGTATTTAATAGACCAGATACTAAAGCAACATGTGTTGCTCCTCCGCCAGAAGCATTGATATGATTGACTGAAGAGTTCCCTGTAACAGAACCTCCACCATTATAACCACCAGCTAAGTCTTGGCCTACAGCAGTTGCACCTACTCCTTGTCCACCTACATAAATATAGATTGTGTCACCAGTATGAAGATATACATTACCTTCAGCATACCCACCATAACCACCATCATAACCATGAACTGAACCACCTTGTGCACCCCAAACTCTTAATTTATATGATCCATCAAATTGTGCAGTAAAAGTTTGAACATTTCCTGTATATCCATAATCTTCTGTATCACCAATATTAGTTATTTCTGCTTTTACATTAGTATTAAAACTAAAGAAAAACGCAAAAAGAATTAGTACAAGTACTAATTTTTTTATTTTAAATATATTTTTGTGTTTATTCTTATACATAATAACACCTCTACTCATATTTCTATTAGTAGGTATCTTGACTACCCTTTATACTATCCTATTATTCTATTATCATTATATAATTTTGGGTGTTAAAAGTCAACATATTTCGACATTTTCAGGATATAAAAAAGTATTGAAAAATAAAGGTAAAATTGTATTTTAAATAATATAAAAATACTGTGGAAAAACAATGCTTTTTTCCACTCTTTTTTATTTTTTAAAAATCATTAAAATTTGTGTTTTACGCAAAATTTTACATTTTTTTATTTTATTTTTTTATTAAAAAAAATAAAAAATGATTTACTAAAAAAATGAAATATGTTATATTGATAATAGAAAATCTGTCAACAATTTTACACACAATTTCTTACAGAATTCAAAGTATTCCTTATAAATTAAAGGAAATACTAATATTATGAAGGAGTTGATAAAAAGTGAAAAAATTTGCATTATTTCAAAAAATTTGTTATAATAGCCACCAACTTTATGAAACGAAGAATTGTGCCATAAAGATAAGGGGGTATATTTTATGAAAAACAAAATATTCGCAGGAGCTTTAGTAGGTTTATTATCTATTCCTATGGCTGTTAATGCTGCTGGAGTTTCCACAGTAAAATTCGAAGGTCAAAACAGTGTTAATGTTGGTGATGAATTCACTGTTAATATGGTTTTAGACAATATCGAAGGTACTAATAATGGTGTTGTAGCATTTGGTGGTTATATTGACTATGACAAAAATGTATTAGAATTAGTTAGTACTAGTCAAGCAGATGCTAAATATGAAGTATTAATTAATAATAGAATTAATAAAATTGCTGCTATAGACTATACTTTAACTAATGGTATTAATGAAAGAACTAATGTTTATACTATGAAATTTAAAGCTATTGGTGAAGGTAATTCAGCTATTACATTAACTGATGGTGAAGTTGAAGATAGTACTGATGAAATTAGTTTCAATGTTTTAGAATTAAATGTTAATTCTAAAAAAGCAGTAGTTGAAACTACTACTAATACTACTACTGTTTCCTATGAAGAACCTAAAAATATAGAAAATACTGTAGAAGAAGAAAAAGATAACAAGATTGAAGATATTAAGAACACAATTAATAAATTTTTTAAAAATAGATAATTAAAAAACTGATTCATTTGAATCAGTTTTTTTTATGTTATAATGCTGCAAAAATATCAGTTTTAGTTTCATCTAAATCAATATGATTTAATACTGCTCCTAATATTTCTGATTTAGCTTTAGAAGCTTCATTTTGAGCTCTTTCTTTTTGTTCTCTTAAATATAGATTAATTCTAGCTTCATTAATCCTTTTTCCTATATCAGAAGCCTTAATAAGATCTTTTCTATCCTTCTCTATCATTAATGCATCTATTGTACTTTCTGATATACTTGTAATACCCATATTAGCGCATAAATATGCTACTGAAGATTTTCTATTAGAAATCTTTTTAGTTTCATATCTATCTAAATATACCTTAGCTCTTTGCAAATCTTTCTCTAAAGAATATAGATAATCTTCTTCATTTGCAACTGAAAAATCAGTATTATTATCTTTTTTATGTATTTGATTAAATATAATATCTATATCTTCACTGCTTTCTTCTGGATACATAATTTGTTCAGGTTCTTTTAATACTTTTAATAATACACTAGAAATCATAGATAATATTTCTAATATATCCTTATTATCCTCATCTATTTGTTTATTTAATATTTTAATATCTCTTTCTATTTCATCAATACTTCTTTGTTGATCTTTTTTACTTATAACAATTTTCTTATTAGAAATCTTATCAATCTCTGATCTTAAAGTCTTAATCTCTTTATTTGTATCAGTTATATGATTAAATAATTCTAATACTTTTCTAGCATATGTATTATTCTTAAAGTAATCTTTACTAAGATATGTCTTAATAGTTTTTACAGCGTCTTTTATTCTATCTTTATATTCTTCTTTTGCTTTTCTATTTTTTGATATTTCTTTATATTCATCGATTACAGTTAATATTTTTATATAATCTTTAGAACTAGAATTAGCTTCTTTCCATTCCTCTATTTTTAATAATCTATCTTTCATAACTGCTATTCTATCATTTAAATTTAAGAAACAACCAGAATCTACAACAGAATTATTCTTAATAGTTTTGTAGTATGCTCCACCTTCTATTAATTCTTTTAAAAGTCTTTCTTTAGTTATTTCAGATACATTATGTCTTTTATTTGTATTATATCTAACAAGCATTTTTCTTTCGATAATTGCCTTGTCATCACTACCTTTTTCACCCTTTTCAACTACTTCAAAATAGTTTTCTAGTAAATTAGTGACTTTTTCTGCTTGTTCATCATCCTTTTCATTTTTAGCATCAAAATCTGCTCTATGAACAGGATCAAAATACTCATAAGCTTCTTTTTCAAATCCACCTACATAGTCCTTTTTAAAATCATTAATTGCTTTTTCTATTTCTTCTGGTGTTTTACCTTTCTTTTGTAATTTACATAAGAATTCATCCATTACTGACACTTCTGGTATATTAACCATATATTTCTTCTTTGATAATTTACTTAATCTTTGTTCTCTATAAGAATCATAGTCAAAATTAACATCATCATTAATAATTATATCTTTATCATTATCTTCTATTAAGGCTTTACTTTTTTCTATTTCTTCTAAATTCTTTTGAATAGTATTCTTTATCTTTTTAGCTTTTTCTACTGACTCTTTTGTATATTTACCAGTTTCAGCGATGTCATTTGTCATTTCTTCAAGTTCTTCTTTTAATCTATCATTATCTTGAGTTAATTTTTCTATTTTGTTAGAAATAGTCTTGTTCTTTTCATTTATTTCTTTATTATGTTCTCTTATTTCTAGTTTTTTTCTAGCTATTTCTTCTTCTTTAATAGAATTAAACTCAGTTTCTGACATAGCCATTATTCTTTCATATTCATATTGTTCAGAATATTGAGTCATTTTCTTTACTATTCCTTCTAATTCAGACATTTGATCCTTATTAGCTTTTAAGATTTTTTCAAAGTTCTTATATTCTTCGTCAGTAAGTGTTTCCTTATAGAATTTTTTAAGATTAGATTGTTTATCATAATCTTCTTGCATTGCTTCTAGTATCCTTTTTAAATTTTCTAGCTCCATATTTTCCACCTCTTTATTTCTTTACAAATAGCATCTTTGTACCATCTACTGTTATTCTTATTCTTGTATTACTATGAGAATATGTAATTTTATCTTGACCATCATCAAAATAAGTATCATCAACCTCATATAATTTGTTAATAGATAAAACATTTAAGGATGCTATTCCACTATCTTTTATTTCTAGTTTCATAGAATATCCTTCTTCAATTAATTTATCTATTTCTTTTTTAGTATATGTTTTTCCTTTATATGTTAATTCTTTTATCACATACTTGCCAACTATACCATTATCAAATGTAGGTTTTTCCTCTTCTTCTTTTTTTATTTCTTGTTTAGGTGTCTCTTGTTCTTTTACTTCTTCTTTTTTAGTAGTTTCTGTTTTCTTTTCTTCAGTTTTGACTTTAGTTTCTACTTTTGTTTCTGTTTTTTTAGTAGTATCTTTTTTTACTACTTTTTTAGCAGTTGTTTTTTTCTTTATTTTCTTAGTTGTTTTTTTAGTTGTTTTTGATATTTTTTTCTTAATGCTTTTAACTACTGTATTGGCTTTTTTCTTTACCTTTTTTTCTTCTGTAACACTTGCTTTTACAGTAGGTTCCCCTGCTCCATTAGCCTTTTTCGCAAACTCTACTCCTTTATATAATGCAAATATTACAAGGATAAAACAAGAAATACTTATTATTGTTGTTGCTATTATTCTAGTTTTACTATATCTCATATTCTTCTTCTCCTACATTAATCATTATAACATTGTTTGTAAATTATTTAAACAAAAAAAGATACTTTTTTTTAAAAAAATATCTTTTTTAAACATCTAATTCTTTATTATTTTCTTTTCTCCATATAATATATTCATCTACATCGCTTTTTACTAGTTTATAACATGTTGTTATGACTAGAGCATCATCTATTAATCCTGCCGCTGGTATTGCATCAGGTATTGCATCAACAGGTGCAAGTATGTATATTAATGCACTTAATACTGCAATTATTGAGCCTAATGGTATTTCAGTATATTCTTTTTTTATATAACTTCTTACTAATGATATAAGTATTGGTACCATTGCTAAAGCATCTCCTAATTTAGGTATTGTTTTTAGTTTTTTCTCTAATTTTTGTAAAAATAATTCTGTTTTTTCATTATCTTCTAACAATTTTTCTGCTTTAGAATAACCTTTTTCTAATTCTTCTTTTGCTTCTTTTTTAGTAATTTTCTTTTTCATTTAATTCACTCCTTTTTTAATAGACCTGTAACTTGTTTATCAACTATTTTACCTGTGGATAAACATTTATATTTTTGTCTTCTTGTTCCTTCTAGTTTATCTACATAAAAAGACAAATCTATTGACTTGCCTTATTTTTTACATCCACATTTTTTCTTTGTTTCTTTTTTACATCCACAAGTACATTCACCTTTGCATGTACACTTTTTACCTTCATTACAACCACATTTGCAATTTGGTCCGCAGTTACATTTCTTTTCCATTTTTCCTCCTATTTAACTATCATATATCTTTTTTTATTAATTATTATCCAATCACATTCTATATTAATACTTTTACTTGATCCGTCTTTTAAATAAATAACATATGTAGTGGAATTATCTTCACATGCCATATCAGTTTCTTCTCCATATTTAATATTAAAAATATCATTATATAATTTTTTTAATTCATCATTATCAGAAACTATTTTTGAATTAAAACCACCCTCAGTATAAGTATTAATACGAATATTTTGAACATCGCTTAACTTAATATCTTTATATTCTTTATTATCCTTTATGTAAGTTGCTTTTATATTATTTGGTCCTTCAGTTAAATTGTAGATTATAAAGAATATAATAACTAAAAATGCAGATATAATTATTATTTTCTTTTTCATACTACTCTCCTTTAATTAATTATACATTATATATAAAATAAATTCAAATAAAATGAACCTAAAAAATAGGTTCATTAAAAAATACTATTAAAATATATCTAATTAAAGTTGCTACTGACGCAATTATAAAGAACAAGGGAAATGGTTTTATTTTTAAAGGTTTTATATATCTATCTATTATAAATAAAGATATTGCAATAAGCCAAAAGATACATGTATAGTTATAATGTAAAGATTTAGATATATCTCCTTTTAAAAGTGATAAAGTAGCTCTAGTTAAACCACATCCTGGACAATCTATATGTAAAAATACTTTAAATGGACACATCGCTCCAAAGACTAGCTGCATAAAAACGCAATAAATAATTATTGCGATTATAGGTATTTTGTTTTCAATTAAATCTTGTTTTAATCTAGTCACATTATCCTCTACTACCATAAAAATCAAATGCAGACATACTTACTCCAAAGATAGTTGCTAAAACAGCAACAATTATGCCTATTATTATCGCTAATAATATTACACAGAAATATGATCTAGCAAAGTTTTTTAGATTAATATTTTTAGTTCCTCCTAAAGCAAATACACATAAAACGATAAATCCTATACAAGGAATACTAAATAATAATTGATAACCAAAGTATCCCCATGCACTAATTGGTTTATATTCTTCAGGTATATTATTATTCATTTTATCCCTACCTCTCTAATAATAAAATATCATATTTTTATAAATGATTACAATATTTTTTATTTTGATTTACATAAAAAAGTATGGATTACTCCATACTTAATAACAATTTATTACTATTTCATTATCTTTTTCTACTTTTTCACAAGTACATGAATTAGGTTTAATTAATTCACCAGTTGTAGCATTATAATTAACATCATCATAACAGTTATTATACATATTAATTCTATGAGAAATACCTGTTAGAGAATAACCATTTTTAGTATTATCTTTTTTATAATTATATGCTTTAGATTCATTTTCTAACAATTTATCTATAGTTGCTTTTGATGATACTACTTTAACTTCTAAATTTTGATTATAATATCTAATTTTATTATTTTTTAGATCATCAATAATTATTTTATATGTATTATAGAAATTATTATTAATATAGTCTGCACTAGCTACATATACTTTTAGACCATAATAATCTTCTATATAATAAGTTGCATATACTAATTTATCATTATATTTAATTTGTAATTCAATATTATCACCTTTAGTCTCATCAAATTCATATGTTAAATCATTTAAGTATTCAGATTGAATTACTAAACCATCTTCATATTTTAATTTTTGTGTTGTTTCAGCATTAAATGTTGATTTTTCTTCAAATGTATAGTTTTTAAAACTAATAATTGATATTCCTATTCCTACACCAAAGAATACTATTGATAGTAAGAATAATACTAAAAGTTTATTAGATTTATTCTTCTTATTAAAGATAAATTTAATAATTATTATTAATAATGATAATGTTCCTATAACACCTGAAAGTGTTGTGATTGATATACCTACAAATAATGATCCTAATCCAATATGAACTATAGATAATACAAATCCAGTTGATAAACCTGCTAATGCAAACATTAAGATTAATGCTATCCATGCTAAGAATAGTTTTATAAAGAACATAACTATCTTAGATAGAACAGATAAGAATGCAAATGGTCTATCTTTTCCATCTCTAATAACTACATTTTCTTTTTTTTCTAATTTTATTTTTTCTTTTGACTCATCTGAATTATCAGCATTCTTTTTTTCTTCTTTAGCTTTATCATAATAATTTAAATATCTTATTTTAAATACATGTACTAAAATAATAAATTCAATTATAAACCATACTACTGATAAAATAGAATGAATAACAGTATGTATAACAGTATATCCTTTTATCATAGAAAATAAATTACTAATTACTGAACTAGAAATTCCTACTAATATATGTCCAAGTAACGCTAGTAATAAACCTACTATTACCATTTCTATAACACATTTTAATCCACTACTAAATTTCATATCACCAAACATATTAATTGTTTTAGTAATAAATTCTAGGAATGAATCAATATAAGTTGTTATATTATTTTTTTCCTTTCTTTCAATTTGTTTTAAATCTGTTATTTGATCATTTATAAGATCATCCATAGAACAATCAAATAGATTACATATTTGTACTATCTTATCTGTTTCAGGATAAGCATTATTACTTTCCCATTTACTAACAGATTGTCTAGATACGCCTAACTTTTCAGCTAGTTCTTCTTGACTAAGTCCATTCTTTTTTCTTAGTCCTACGAGCTTGTCTCCAAACTTCATACTATTCACCTCTTTCAACTAAAAGTTTACATCATTTTTAGGTTTACAATCTATCAACTTTGCTTGGAAATTTCGTAAACTTTCGGTTGCATTTCTATAATTATAGCACAAAAAAGCACATTTTTAGTAAAATGTACTTTTCATTTTTTAATATTGAATACCCCAGATAACATGATACTTAGCTTCTTTACCGCAACATACACATTTGCCATCTACTAGATCATCATCAATAATACATCTGGATTTGCAACCTCTAATTTCCTTGATTTTTTCTTCACATTCAGAATCTCCACAAAAATCTGCATGTATAAATCCTGGTTGAGTATCTAAAATCTTTTTCATATCATCTAGATCATGTGCTTCAAAAGTAAGTTCATCTCTTCTCTTAGTAGCTTTTTCTAGCATATCTTTTTGAATAGTATCAAGTAATTTAGAAACATAATCTACTACATTAATATTTTTATCTTCAGTATATTTTTCACCAGTATCTCTTCTTGTGAATGTAATTGTACCATTTTCTAAATCTCTTTTGCCTACTTCTATTCTAACTGGAATACCATTAACTTCTGCTTCTGCAAATTTAAATCCTGGTGATTTATCAGAATTATCTATGTATGTAGTGATATCATTATTATTTAATTCTTCATTAAATTTATTAGATAAATTTTCTACTTCTTCAGAATCTCCAATTGGAATAATAACAACCTTTTTAGGAGCAATCTTTGGAGGTAAAACTAGACCATTATCATCACCATGTACCATTATAATTGCACCTATTATTCTTGTAGTAATACCCCAAGAAGTTTGATATACATATTCAAGTTCATTATCCTTATTAGTAAATTTAACATCATATGCTTTAGCAAAGCCTTGTCCAAAATAATGAGATGTATTAGTTTGAAGAGCTACACCATTAAACATTAATGCTTCGTTTGTTAAAGTATATTCTGCTCCTGAAAACTTTTCTTTTTCAGTTTTTTTACCTTTAATTGTAGGAATAGATAAATAATTATTACAAAAATCATAATAAACATTTATCATTCTGTTTGTCTCATTCATGGCATCTTCTTTTGAAGAGTGAATAGTATGACCTTCTTGCCATAAGAATTCTCTACCTCTTAAAAATGGTCTTGTTTCTTTTTCCCATCGTACTACATTACACCATTGATTATATAATTTTGGTAGATCTTTATAAGAACTAATATGATTCTTATAATAGTCACAGAATAATGTTTCAGATGTTGGTCTAATACATAATCTATCTTCTAAATCTTTATCTCCACCCTTTGTTACCCATGCAACTTCTGGTGCAAAACCTTCTACTAAGTCCTTTTCTTTTTGAAGCATTGATTCTGGAATTAATAATGGCATTTGTACATTAACGTGTCCTAATCTTTTAAATTCTTTATCTAATATCTTTTGTATTTCTTCCCAAAGAGCATAACCATTTGGTTCCATAACAATACATCCTTTTACTGATGAATAATCTGCTAGTGATGCTGCTCTTACTACATCAGTATACCATTTTGCGAAGTCTTCACTTCTTTTAGTAATCTTATTATTTGCCATATCTCATACCTCCTTTTTAATAAAAAAAGATGATACCTAGACAAGGAGTCTAATGACGGTACCATCCTTTATTTAACTTAATTAGATAACGGCTTTAAACCGAAAATGTTTACATTTCACTTAAAGGTAGGAATTTATATACAATTAATTAGCTTTCACCGAACCGCTAACTCTCTATATAATTAATATATAAATCATGTCCTCATCAACGATTTATGACTAAATATTAACACTTTTTATTATCTATGTCAATTATTTACCTAATATACTTTTTTCTTCATCTATTAATGATTTATCATATCTAACAAATAATGCTTCTATATCTTTTTCTAGATTTACTTCTTCTAATCTTTCATAATTCCATGTTTTTATAGCCTTATTTAAGTATTTTTCTACTTTTATAGTACTTTCTACTAAATATGGTTTTAATAAGTTATTTATGTTTAATATTATGTTACAGCAGTTATATAATACTTTTTCACATTTAGTAACATCTGTTTTAGCTAAATTCCATGGTTCATTTTCATCAAAATACTTATTTGAGAAAGATATAAAATCAAATATATTTTCTATACCTAATTTAATATCACCATTATCAATATTATTACCTACTGCTTCATATAATTCCTTTAGTTTAGTTTCTATTTCAGAATCAATTTCAGTATTACTTAATTTACCATCAAAAGATTTATTAATAAATTGAAGAGTTCTATTAACAAAGTTACCCCATTTACCAAGTAGTTCTCCATTATGAGAATTAATATAACCTTCCCAAGTAAAATTAAAATCTTTAGTTTCAGCATCATTACTTAATAAGAAATATCTAGTAGTATCAACTGAATATCTATCTAATAAATGTCTTATTGGAATATAATTACCTTTACTCTTAGATAATTTTTCTCCTTCAATAGTTAAATATTCATCAGAAACTATTTTATCTGGCATTTTATAGTTATCATTTGTTCCTAATAATAATATTGGAAATATAACTGTATGAAATGGAATATTATCTTTAGCATGTACTAAATATATTTTATTATCCCTATCTTTTTTCCAGAAATCTTCCCAGTCTAATCCTAAAGCTTCAGCTTGTTTTTTAGATGCAGTTACATAACCCCATACATTTTCAAACCAACCATATAATTTCTTATCTTCATATCCTTTAACAGGTATATCTATACCATATTTTTGTACTCTAGAT
>Ga0129307_1002060_pt1 | contig 17862 bp, 14 predicted proteins | sample P1105metagenome_FD_94437 | JGI IMG/M metagenome (GOLD analysis project Ga0129307, IMG submission 94437) | Capybara group fecal microbial communities from Wisconsin, USA - P1105 metagenome | ecosystem: Host-associated > Mammals > Digestive system > Large intestine > Fecal | place: USA: Wisconsin... | reverse complement strand
GAATCGCGCCTTGTACTTGCCGCTGTTGACCTTCTGGTCTCCCGCGGTGACGACGAGGATCGCCTTGCCGCCGAGCAGGAAGCCCATGCTCTTGGCGATGCGCGCGCCGTCCACGCCGAGGGCGAGCGCCGCCAGCTCCACCGTGGCGCTGGACACGTCAAACTCGCGCACGCGCCCCGCCATGCCGAGCGGTTCCAGATACGCCCTGACCTTTTCGATTGACATAATATGTGTTTCTCCTTGTTATGATTATCTAATGTCCACACGCTCGGCGCCGGTGCAAAGCCCCGTTTCGTCGTCGAGGGTAAAGATCGCGCCCTGCAGCTTGCACGGGCCCTCCGCCTGACGGTAGCGTCCGGGCAGACCGCCGAGGAAGCCCTCCACCGACTGCTTCGGGTCGACGCCGATGACGCCGCGCACGGGGCCGGTCATGCCGATATCGCTGATGTAGCCGGTGCCTCTGGGAAAGACCTCCTCGTCGGCGGTGGGGACGTGGGTGTGCGTCCCCCAGATCGCGCTGACGCGCCCGTCGAGATAGTGCGCCATGGCGAGCTTTTCGCTCGTCGCCTCGGCGTGGAAGTCCAGCAGGACAAAGCGCGGATGCTCCGCGGAGGCGAGCAGGCGGTCCGCCGCCTTGAAGGGGTTGTCGCTCTGGCCGCGCATATCGACGCGGCCGATCAGGTTCATCACGCCGATCTCGATGCGCCCGCAGCCGAACACGCCCCAGCCGCGCCCCGGCACGCGCTCGCCCAGATTGGCGGGGCGCAGGATGTAGGGGCAGTCGTCGAGGTACTGTCCGATCTGCATCCGCCCGAAGGTGTGGTTGCCGAGGGTGATGACGTCCGCGCCGGCGGAGAACATCGCCTCCGCGTCCTCGCGGGTGAGTCCGACCATCTGGGCGTTCTCGCCGTTGACGACGGTGAAGTTGATGTTGTAGAGCCGCTGCGTGGCGCGGAGGTGTTTTTTGAGGAACTGGACGCCGCCTTGTCCGACCACGTCGCCGACGGCGAGGATGCGATAGAGCATGATGATTCCCGCTTTCCCATAATTTGGTTCAGTATAGCAGAGCCGCCGGAAAATAACAAGGCATTTCCCATCGAACGGCAAAAGAGGGAGCCGAAGCTCCCTCTTTCGGGTCGTTTTGATCACGCGATGCGCAGCTTGTCGTCCGCGACGGTGATGGTCGCGTGGCTGCCGCTTCTGAGCTTGCCCTCGAGCATCTGCTCCGCGACCGCGTCCTCGACCTCGTTCTGGATGACGCGGCGCAGCGGGCGCGCGCCGTACACTGGGTCGAAGCCGGTCTTGGCGAGCTTGCGCACCGCCGCCTCGTCCGCCTCCAGCGTGACGCCCAGCTCGGCGACGCGCTTTTCGGTGTTGTGGAGCATCCGGCGCGCGATCTCGGCGATGTCCTCCTCGGTCAGGCGGCGGAACACCACGGTCTCGTCGATGCGGTTGAGGAACTCCGGCTTGAACGTCCGGCGCAGCTCCGCCATGACCGCCTCGCGCACCTTCTCGTCCTCCGACGCGGCGCTGCTTTCATCGTCCTCGTGGCGGAAGCCCAGCGCGCTGCCGCGGTTGGTGATGCTCTTTGCGCCGACGTTGCTCGTCATCACGATGACGGTGTTCTTAAAGTCCACCCTGCGCCCCTGCGCGTCGGTGACCACGCCGTCCTCGAGAATCTGGAGCAGGATGTTCCAAACGTCCTCGTGCGCCTTTTCGATCTCGTCGAACAGCACGACGGAGTAGGGCTTGCGGCGCACCTTTTCGGTGAGCTGGCCGCCCTCGTCGTAGCCGACGTAGCCCGGGGGCGAGCCGACCAGGCGGGAGACCGTGTGGCGCTCCATATACTCGCTCATGTCGATACGGATCATGGCGTTTTCGTCGCCGAACATCGCCTCGGCAAGCGTCTTGCACAGCTCGGTCTTGCCGACGCCGGTGGGGCCGAGGAACAGGAACGAGCCGATCGGGCGCTTGGGGTCCTTGATGCCGACCCTGCCGCGGCGGATGGCGCGGGCGACGGCGCTGACCGCCTCGTCCTGCCCGACCACGCGCTCGTGCAGCGTCTTTTCGAGGCTGAGCAGGCGCTCGCCCTCGTCCTCGGTCAGGCGCGTGACGGGGATGCCCGTCCAGCCGGACACGACGGAGGCGACGTCCTCCTCCGTGACCGTGCCGCGCTTGCCGCCGTTCGCCTTCTTCTGCTTCTCGCGCTCCTGCTCCGCCTGCGCCCGGTAATCGCTCTCGATGTCGCGCAGCTGCGCCGCCTTTTCAAAATCCTGCGCGGCGACGGCGTCGCTCTTCTCCTTGTGCAGGGCGTTGATCTTCTCCTCGATCGCCTTGAGCTCCGCCGAGGGCGCCTGCGCCTCCATACGCACGCGGGACGCCGCCTCGTCCATCAGGTCGATCGCCTTGTCGGGCAGGAAGCGGTCGTTGATATAGCGGCGGGACAGCTCGACGGCGGCGGTGATGGCGTCGTCGGTGATGGTCAGCTTGTGGTGGGACTCGTAGCGCGGGCGCAGGCCCTTCAAGATTCTGACGCTCTCCTCCGCCGTCGGCTCGCCGACGGTAACGGGCTGGAAGCGGCGCTCCAGCGCGGCGTCCTTCTCGATATACTTGCGGTACTCGGCGAGCGTCGTCGCGCCGATGACGCGCAGCTCGCCGCGGCCGAGCGCGGGCTTGATGATGTTCGCCGCGTCCACCGCGCCCTCGGCGCCGCCCGCGCCGACGATGGTGTGCAGCTCGTCGATGAACAGGATGACGCTGCCGCTTTGCACGATCTCGTTGATGACGCTCTTGATACGCTCCTCGAACTCGCCGCGGTACTTTGTGCCCGCGACCATGCCGGAGAGGTCGAGCGACAGAACGCGTTTGTCGAGCAGCTCCTCCGGCACGTCCGCCATGACGATCTTCTGCGCCAGCCCCTCGGCGATGGCGGTCTTTCCGACGCCCGGTTCGCCGATGAGCACGGGGTTGTTCTTCGTGCGGCGGGAGAGGATCTGGATCGCGCGCCGGATCTCCTTCTCGCGCCCGATCACGGGATCGAGCTTGCCCTGGCGCGCCAGCTCGGTCAGGTCGCGCGTGAACTCCGAAAGCGCGCTCTTCTCCTCCTCGCCGCCCTGCGTCCTGTCCGCGGTCTCCTGCTTCGCCGGGCGCGGCGTCTCGCTCATGAGGCGGCGGACGTTGTTGTAGAGCTGGCGCGGATCGACGCCCGCCGTGGCGAGGATGCGCACCGCCATGTTGCCGCCGTCGCGCAGGATGCCAAGCAGGATGTGCTCCGCGTCGATCTTTCCGCCGCCGCGGTTTGCCTCGCTCACGGCGATCTCCATGGCGCTCCGCGCCCGCGCGGTCAGCGACACCTCCGCGTCCGTGCCCGCCATGCCGCGCCCGACGGCGCGCACGATCAGGTCGCGCACCATGCGCTCGGTCACGCCCGCCTCGTTCAGCGCGCGCGCGGCGACGCCTCCGCCGTCGCGCAGGATGCCAAGCAGCATATGTTCGCAGCCGACGTAGCCGTGACCCAGCTCCGCCGCCGCCTCCTGAGCCAGCCTCAGGACGTTTTCCCCTCTGGGGGCCAATCTTTTCTCACTCATATCGTCCACTCCTTTCGGATCATGTACCAAAGCTTCAGGCCGATTCGTCGAGCTTCTTCAGCTCGTCGCGCAGCCGCGCGGCCTCTTCGTAATTCTCCGCCGCCACGGCGTTTTTCAGCCGCACGCTCAGCGAGTTGCGCGCGCATTCGCGGCGCAGCGCCTCGCCCTCCGTCTCGTCCAGCAGCGATTCCGTCTCGTACACCGGTTCGTCCGGCGCGGGGGTGAGCTGCAGGGTGCGCCGCGCCGCCGGCGTCAGCTGCGGCTCGCCGAAAAAGCCGCCCCAGCTGCCCAGCATACTCGGCAGCAGGGAGAAGACGCTGCCGAAGCTGTCAAAATCGCCGAATCCCGTGTCGTAACCCAGCTCCGCCGCGCAGCGCGGACAGAGGTGCGCCTCCTCGGTGCGCCCGTTCACGGTGCGCTGATAATGGAACGTCGCTTCGTTCCTGCCACAATGTTCACATCTCATGATTCTTACCTCCTTTTGAGGGTTCTATACCATTTCCTGCCGATTTCAGACGCTGTGGATCAGCATCTGACGCATGAGATCGGCGCGCAGAGCGCCGCGCTGTATCACGGGCACGCTCCGCAGCGCTGCGTCGCCGAGCGCGGCAAGCAGCAGCTCCGCCGCCTCCGGGCTCAGCGCGTCCGCGTCCGCCAGATTGCGCACAATGGCGGCGGCGCTGGGCGCGTCGATACTCTCGCCGATGGAATTGATGACCGTCATCAGCAGCGTCGGTCGGTCCACCCGCACCCGTGTGATGCGGATGTAGCCCCCGCCGCCGCGGCGGCTCTCGACGATGTAGCCGCGCTCCGGCGAGAAGCGCGTGGACATCACATAGTTGATCTGGCTCGGCACGCAGTGAAATCGCTCCGCCAAATCGCTGCGCTGCAGCTCCACCACGCCGTCCGAATCCTCCAGCGCGTCGCGGATGAAGCCCGCGATCAGATCGCTGATCCCCATGTCCCGATCATCTCCTTTTTGCCTTTGACTTTCTTTGACCTTAATATAGCACGCCGTTTGAAAATGTCAACAGGTATTTTTGACTTTCTCTGACCTTTTACATTTCGTTCATATTCTTCCCGCTGTTTGTTAGCATAAGGTAACAGCAACCCGCTGTTTTTCAACTTTTTTGCCGCCTGCCTCTTGCATTTTTAAAAGTTCATGTTACAATAAACCCATCAATCCATATGGAGGTAAAAAAAATGGCTTATAAGATTTCTTCTGCTTGCGTCAGCTGCGGTTCCTGCGCGGACGTCTGCCCCGTTGGCGCGATCTCCCAGGGCGACACCCAGTATCAGATCGACGCCGGCGCCTGCCTCGACTGCGGCACCTGCGCGGACACCTGCCCGAACAGCGCCATCGCCCCCGAGGAATAATTCCATACGGTAAAAAGGCGCGTCCATTGGACGCGCCTTTTTTCATTGCATGAGGTGAGTATGGTCAAAACCGACCTGCTGTGGCCCGACGGGCCGCATTTCTACTACGATACCGGCCTGTTCCCGCCGACGACGGATTCCTTTGCGCTGGGCTATTTCGCACGGCCGAAGCGCGGCGCCGCGGTGTGCGACCTCGGCTGCGGCACGGGGCTTCTGGGCGCGCTGCTGCTCGCGCGGGACGCGTCGCTGCGGCTCGTGAACGTCGAGCAGAACGCCGACGCGCTCGCGCTTGCGGAGCGGACGTTCGCGGAAAACGGCTGGGCGGCGGAGCATCGCACAGGCGACCTGCGCGACGCCGCCGTTCTGCCCGCCGCGGGATCGATGGACTACTGCGTGTGCAACCCGCCGTACTTCTGCGCGCACAGCGGCAAGAGCGCCGAGGGCGAGGCGCGCCGGGTCGCGCGGGAGGAGGCGCAGTGCACGCTTGCGGACGTCTGCGCGGCGGCGGGACGCGTCCTGCGCTGGGGCGGCGGCTTCGCCGTGGTGCATCGCCCGGAGCGGCTGGTCGACCTCATGTGCGCGCTGCGCGCGCACGGCATGGAGCCCAAGCGGCTCCGCTTCGTCGCGCCGCGCGCGGACGCCGCGCCGTCGCTCGCGCTGGTCGAGGCAAGGCGCGGCGGCAGGAGCGCCCTTGCGATCGAGCCGCCGCTGGTCATCGGTTCGGCGGAGTGGGACAAGGTCTATTTTCGATAAAAAAGACGGTGCTTTCGCACCGTCTTTTTTGCGTCCGCAGACGCAAATGAATCGAATCTTTTTTTCTGACGGCGTGTACGTCAGAAAACGCCCTGCGCGGAGCGCCCGTGCGCCAACGGCGTGCGGGAAGCGCAGCGAAGCCTTCTCAAAAAAGTGGCTTCGCCACTTTTTTGAAGCTCAGTATGCCACGCCCCAGTAGATATCCGTCGTGCATTCCTTGCCGCAGACGGGGCACTTGCCGGTCGTGCCGCTCTGCTTGAGGGGCATACAGCGGGACGAAACGCCCGCCTTCTCCTTCATGGCAAGCTCGCACTCGAGGCTGCCGCACCATTTTGTGCGCGCGAAGCCGCCCCTGCCCTGCGCCATGTCGCGGACCTCCTCCCACGACGTGAAGTCGAAGGTGTTGTCCTCGAGGTTCTGCTTCGCCATGGCGTACATATTGTCGTGGATGTCGTCGAGCAGCTTCCTGACCGTCTCCGCGATGCCGTCGATGGCGGCGAACACCTTCTCGCCGTTGTCGCGGCGGACGAGGCAGCACTGGCCGTTTTCAAGGTCGCGGGGGCCGAGCTCGAGGCGGATGGGCACGCCGCGCATCTCGTACTCGGCGCACTTCCAGCCCATCGACTGGTCGGAATCGTCCAGCTTGGTGCGGACGTCGGCGGCGTTGAGCTTTGCGAGGATGTCCTTGACCGCGTCGAGCACGGCGGGATTCTTGTGCGCGGCGATGGGGATGGCGACGAGCTGGGTCGGCGCGATGCGCGGGGGCAGGACGAGGCCGTTGTTATCGCCGTGGGTCATGATGACCGCGCCGATCAGGCGGGTCGTGGAGCCCCACGAGGTCTGGAACGGGTACTGGAGCTTGTTGTCGCGGCCGGTGAAGGTCACGTCGTAGGCGCGGGAGAACTTGTCGCCGAAGTAGTGGCTGGTGCCGGACTGGAGCGCCTTGCGGTCCTTCATCATGCACTCGATGGTGTAGGTCGCCTCCGCGCCGGCGAACTTCTCCTTATCGGTCTTGCGGCCCTTGACGACGGGCATGGCAAGCACGTTTTCGCAGAAGTCGGCGTAGCAGTTGAGCTGCTGCTCGGTCTCCGCCATCGCCTCCTCGGCGGTCTCGTGGATGGTGTGACCCTCCTGCCACCAGAACTCGCGCGAGCGCAGGAACGGGCGGGTGGTCTTCTCCCAGCGGATGACGGAGCACCACTGGTTGTAGAGCATCGGGAGCTGACGGTAGGTCTGCAGGACGCTGTGCCAATGGTCGCAGAACATCGTCTCGGAGGTGGGACGGAACGCAAGGCGCTCCTCCAGCTCCTCGCTGCCGCCCATCGTGACCCACGCGACCTCCGGCGCGAAGCCGTTGACCAGCTCGCCCTCCTTCTTCAGCAGGCTCTCCGGGATCAGCACGGGCATCGCCACGTTGACGTGTCCGGTCTTTTTGAACTCGCCGTCCATGATGCGCTGGATGTTCTCCCAAATGGCGTAGCCATAGGGGCGGAGGATGGTGAAGCCCTTGACGCTGGCATACTCGACCAGCTCCGCCTTGCGGCAGATGTCGGTGTACCATTGCGCGAAGTCCGTTTCCATGCTGGTGATCTGTTCGACCTTCTTGTCCTTTGCCATGATGTATGATCTCCTTTGCGGTTTTTGACTGTCAACGTCATATAATAAGGTGTCGCGGGGAAAAAGTCAAGACAAGGGAACTTTTTTGCCGCCGCTTCTGTCTAAAAAGTATCAACACCAAGGAGGAATTCAGGATGAAACGCTTATTGTCGCTTGCGCTCTGCCTCTGCCTGCTGCTCGCAGGCTGTACGCAGGGCGAAGCCGCTCCCCAGACCGGCGGTCAGGAGGACGCGCCGCCGAGCGTCGAAGAACCGAACAACAACACCCCCGCGCCGTCCCCCGAACCGCCGACGGCGGCGTCTATCGAAAAGCTGGCGCTCGCGCTCGCGGAGCTGCCGGAGTTGCCCGAGGAGCCGGATATGGAGGCGCTCAACAATGCCATGAACGAGCTGGACTACGACACGCTCGGCGCGGAGGGTTATCAGAAGGCGTCCGAGGCGCTGTGGAACGAGTACAGCGACAAGAAGGACGCCTACCACGCGGCGGTGCGCGAGCTGCGCGGCGACGGCGTGGACGCGGCGCTCGCTCCCGCTCTGGCGCAGTACACGCTGCGCACGGCGGCGCAGCTCATGGCGTCCGGGACGGAGAAGAACGTCGTCTACTCCCCCGCGAACCTCTATCTGACGCTGTGCATGCTCGCCGAGACGACCGGCGGCGAGAGCCGCGCGCAGATCCTCGACCTGCTGGGGCTGTCAGGCGTCGAGCAGGCGCGCGCGGCGGCGAACGCCATCTGGCGCAATCTCTACCGGGACGGCGCGGCCGGCAGGACGCTGCTCGCGAACTCGATCTGGCTGGGCGAGCGCTTCACCTTCCACGAGGACACGGTGGACACGCTGGCAAAGGAGCACTTTGCCTCGGTCTTCCGCGCCCCGATGGGCGAGAAGGCGACCGACGACGCCATCCACAGCTGGATCAACGAGAACACCAACCATCTGCTCGAGGACGCGGCGAACGGGCTGGAAACCACTCCCGATACGCTGATGATGCTCATTTCGACGCTGTACTTCAAGGGTAGCTGGGCAGCGCCGTTCGGCGATTTTGACACGCGTGAGGACACGTTCACCGCGGCGGACGGCACGGAGCAGCGGATCGACTTCATGCACCGCACGGATTCGCGCGGCACCTGCTACCGCGGCGAGGGCTTCACCGTCGCCTCGCTCCCGTTCCGCAACGGTATGGCGATGTGGTTCCTGCTGCCCGACGAGGGCGTTGACCTGCAAAGTCTGCTGCCTGACGCGGGCAACGTCAACGTCTGCGTCGACGCGCCGGAGGGTACGGTGCAGAACACCGCGTTCGGGCCGATCTTCGCGCGGGAGACTGCCGCAGAGATCCATTGGAGCGTGCCGAAGTTCGACGTGGACAGCGACCTTGACCTCATCCCCGCTCTGCAGGCGCTCGGCGTCACCGACGTGTTCGAGGATGACGCCGCCGACTTCTCCCCGCTGACCGAAACGCCCGCCGTCGTCTCCGCCGTGGAGCACGCCGCACGCGTCAAGGTGGACGAGGAGGGCTGCGAGGCGGCGGCGTTCACCGCGATCATGGCGGAGGCGACCTCCGCACTGATCGAGCCGCTGCCGGTCGTCGAGATGGACCTCGACCGCCCGTTTGGCTTCGCCATCACCGGCGTGAGCGGACTCCCGCTGTTCATGGGCGTGGTCAACACGACCATGTAAGCCGCTTGACGCGCCTCACACTCCGCGGTAAAATGAGGAAAAAGGAGTGTGATCGTATGTCGTATCTCCGCAACTATTCCGAGGTCGGGCGGCTGAGGCGGGTGCTGCTCCACCGCATCGGGAGCGAGGTGGAGGGGCTGGTACCCGACAATTTCTCGCGCCTGCTGTTCGACGATATCCCCTATCTCAAGGTCGCGCAGGCGGAGCATGACGCCTTTGCGAACGTCCTGCGGCAAAACGGCGTCGAGGTCCTGTACTATGTCGACGAGCTGACCGCCGCGCTCTCTGACCCGGGGGCGCGCGCCGCGTTCCTGCGCCGTCTGGTCGCCGAAAGCGACGTACGCTCCCAGACGCTCGCTGCCGCGCTGCTGGAATACCTGCGCGCCATGCCCGTTGCGGAGATGGTGCGCAAGGTCATCTCGGGCGTGCGTCGCAGCGACCTGCCGGACTTCCGCTCGCCGCACTTTGCCGACTTCATCTCCGAGAGCGCGCCGTTCTTTCTCGACCCCATGCCGAACCTCTACTTCACGCGCGATCCCGGCGCCTGCGTGGGCGACGGGCTGAGCATCCACCATATGCACACGCGGACGAGGCGGCGGGAGTCCCTGCTGCTGGAATACATCTACCGCTACAAATGGCTGCGCGAAGCGCCGGACACGCCGCGCTGGTACGACTATGACGACCCCTATTCCATTGAGGGCGGCGACGTGCTGGTGCTCGACAGCGAGACGGTCGCCGTCGGGCTGAGCCAGCGCACGACCGCGCTCGCCATCGAGCTGTTCGCGCGCAAGCTGCTCATGCGCTCGTCGTTCCGCCGCGTGGTCGTATTCGAGATTCCCAAGGCCCGCGCGTTCATGCACCTCGACACGGTGTTCACGATGGTCGACCGCGACAAATTCGTCATCCACCCGGAGATCGAGGAGCCGCTGCGCGTGTTCAAGATGGTGCCGGAGCGCGACGGCGGCGTCCATTTCAGCACCATGACCGGCACGCTCGACGAGGCGCTGCGCGACGTGCTGCGCCTCCCCGCCGTGGAGCTGATCCGCTGCGGCGGCGGCGACCCCATCACCGCCCAGCGCGAGCAGTGGAACGACGGCTCCAACACGCTCGCCATCGCGCCGGGCGTGGTCGTCACCTATGAGCGAAACTACGTCACCAACGAGCTGCTGGACAAGAGCGGCGTGACCGTGCTGCCCATCCCCAGCTCCGAGCTGTCCCGCGGACGCGGCGGCCCGCGCTGTATGTCCTGCCCCCTCCGGCGCGACGATACATAACAAAACAGCCCCGTCCGAGGACGGGGCTGTTTTGTTATGTCAACTTATTCGTCGATGGCGGCGACCGCCTTGTCGAACAGGGCTTCGACCTCGGCGGAGGGAGCCTTGGAGAGCTTGGACGCGACGACGGCGGCGATCAGGCCGCACAGCGCGCCGGGGATGATCTCATACACGCCGGTGGAGGCGAGGCACAGCAGCCACGCGATGTCCACGACCGCGCCGACGACGATGCCCGCGACCGCGCCCTCAAAGGTAAAGCGCTTCCAGAACAGGCTGAGCATGATGGCGGGGCCGAACGCCGCGCCGAACACGCCCCACGCGTTGGACACGAGGCTCATGATGGAGCCGGCGTTGGGGTTGGCGGCAATGAGCAGCGCGATGACCGCGATGGCCAGAACGACCAGACGGCCCGCCCAGAGCATTTCCTTCTCGCCCGCGTTGTTCTTGCGGATCACGGGCTTATACACGTCGCTGGCGAAGGCCGAGGCGGCGGCGAGAAGCTGGCTGTCCGCGGTGGACATGGACGCGGCGAGTACCGCCGAGAGCAGGATACCGGAGAGGATGCCGGGGAAGAGCTTGCGCACCATCGTGATGAACACGAGGGAATTGCCGTTGATGGCGTCGTCATAGCCGAGCATCAGGCGGCCGACGATGCCGACAAGCGTGGCAAAGACGAGGATCAGGAAGGTCCAGGTAATGCCGATCTTGGCGGACTTCTTCAGGGACTTCTGGGACTCCAGCGACATGAAGCGGATGATGATGTGCGGCATGCCGAAGTAACCGATGCCCCAACCGAGGCCGGAGATGATCTCCTGCCAGGTGCCGACGCTCCAGTATTCCGCGGGCATCTGCGCGGCGTTCGCCGCGCCGAGCGTCGTGGCGGCGAAGATCGGGGCGATGAGCAGCGCGCCGAGCATCAGCATTCCCTGGAAAAAGTCCGTCCAGCACACGGCGGAGAAGCCGCCGAGGAAGGTGTAGCTGATGATGATGAACGCCGCGAGGTACATCGCCGTGGTGGCGTTGATACCGATGACGGTGTTGAACAGCGTGCCGCAGGCCTTGATGGAGCTGGCGGCGTAAACCGTGTAGGCGAAGAGGAAGATCACCGCGCAGATGATCTGCAGCGCCTTGGACTTGGAGAGGAAACGCTTGGTGAGGTACTGCGGGATGGTGATGGCGTCGTCAGCGGCGATGGAGAAGCTGCGCAGGCGCGGCGCTTCGATCAGCCAGCTGATCGTGTAGCCGATGAACAGGCCGATTGGGATCCAGAGCTGCCCGATGCCGAGGGCGTAAACGGAGGTCGGCAGGCCCATGAGCACCCACGCGCTCATGTCCGACGCGCCGGCGGAGAGCGCCGACACCCAGGGGCCCATCTTGCGGCCGCCGAGGAAATAGGTCTTCTCGCCGCCGTTGCGGTCCTTGATGAAGAAGAACACGCCGATCCCCAGCATGAAGACCAGGTAAACGACAAAGATAATGCTTTCCGAATTGAACATATTAACCACCTCTTGTTTTTTCTGACGCCGCGCAGTATAGCACAAAAAAACCGGTTCGTAAATACAGAACATCGTACAGAATTAAGTCTGTACGATGTTCTGAACTATTCTCAAAAAATCGAGTATCTATCGGTATTTTTGACTAGACGAATTACTGTTCATTTTATTGTGCAAAAAAATTTTTATGACCGGAAGCCGCTGAGAAACATCGGCATCATGCGCGCGGCGTAGTTGGGCAGGGAGTATTCGCCGCCGCTGAGACACCAATCGTACATCAGCCCGCGCTCGAACATGGCATAGGCGCGCGTGACCTCGCTGACGGTGAAATCGCCGCGGATCTCGCCCTTTGCCTGCCCGTCGACCACGATGCGGCGCAGCAGTTTATAATAGGTGCGGCTGCGGTCGAGCAGATGCTTTTCGCCGCGGGTGACGAGCTGCGACGAAAACAGGCGCGAAAGCAGGTCGATCGACACCGTGTTTTCGATCGTCTCAAACAGGTTGCGGTTGAGATATTGCAGCAGCTCCAGGCTGTTTTCCGGCAGGTCGGGGCGCTGCATCAGCTCCTCGTAGCGCTCGTCGAACAGCACGGACAGGGAGGACAGCAGCGCGTCCTTGCCGTCGAAATAGTGGTAAAACGAGCCCTTGGAGGTCTGGGACTCGCAGATGATCTCCTCCACCGTCGTGTCCTCGTAGCCCTGCTCGTAAAACAGCTTCCACGCGGCGCTGACGATGCGCGCCTTGGTGTTGCGCGGGTTTTTCTTTGCCATGGGCGTCTCCCCCCTCACGTCGCGCCGAGCGCGTCCAGCGCCCCCGCCGCGAGCAGCCATGCGCCGTAGGGCAGCGCGCCTTCGTCGAGATCGAAGTCGGCGCTGTGGATGTTGTGCTGCGTCTCCGCTCGCGCCGGGTCGGCGGTGCCGAGGTAGGCGTAGGCGCCCGGGACGGTTTGGATAAACTCCGCGAAATCGTCGCCGGTCATAGAGATGGCGCGGTCGGTCACGACGCGTTTTTCCGGGAAACAGCGCTCCGACAGCGCGCGCAGCTCCGCCGCCGCGCCGGCGTGGTTGACCAGCGGGGCGGCGAACTCCTCCCACTCCACCTCCACCGTTCCGCCGTAGACGGCGGCGACGCTCTGCGCGAGCGCGACGACCTCGGCGCGGACGCGCGCGCGGCTCTCCGGCGTAACGGTGCGGGTCGTGCCCTCCAGCTCCGCGCGCTCCGCCACGGCGTTGTACGCGGTGCCGGCGCGCAGGACGCCGACGCCGATGACCAGCGGCTCCACCGGGTCCGCGCGGCGCGTGGCGAGCGCCTGCACGCCCACGACGATCTGCGCGGCGATATAGAGCGCGTCCACGCCGAGGTGCGGCGTCGCCACATGGGCGGAGCGCCCGTGCACGGCGATGCGGAAGCGGTCCACGCCCGCGTTGTTCGGCCCCGGCTTCAAGCCGACCGTGTCCGAGGGCAGATCGGGCGCGCAGTGCAGCCCGAACACGCGTCTCACACCGTCGAGCACGCCGGCGGCGATGAACTGTTCCGGCGTGAAGCCGCACTCCTCGGCGGGCTGGAACACCAGGCGGACCTCCCCGCCGAATCTGTCCCGGTTCCGCGCCAGCAGCTTCGCCGCGCCGAGCAGGCACGCCGTGTGCGCGTCGTGCCCGCAGGCGTGCATCACGCCCGCGCTGCGCGATTTGTAGGGCGCGTCGCCCCGCTCCGTGATGGGCAGGGCGTCGATGTCCGTGCGCAGCAGCACGGCGGCGCCGCCGTCCCGTTCGCCGCGGATTGTCGCCCAGACGCCCGTCCCCGCCATGCGGCGGTGCGCGACGCCAAGCTTGTCCAGCTCCTCCTCGATGCGCGACGCGGTGCGGTACTCCTCCAGCCCGAGCTCCGGGTGCATATGGAATTCCCGCCGCAGGGCGGTCAACTCCTCCCGCAGGGCAAGCGCCTGCCGTTTCAGCGTGTCCATGCTCTCCCTCCCGCTGTTTTCTTCCATCTTGCATATTATACCAAGACCCGCCGCGATTTTTCAAGTATGATACGCAATTCGTCCGATTCTTCCGCGCGCGCAAAAGAAATGCTTGCTATTATGGCATTGTGTGGTAAAATATAGTATTGGTAGAATCTATGGGAAACCATATCTAAAAAAGGAAGGTATTTTGAAATGGCAAAGCTGGATCTTACGCAGTACGGTATCGTCGGCGCAACCGAGATCGTCCACAACCCGTCCTTTGACTTCCTCTTCGAGGAAGAGACCAAGCCGGAGCTCACGGGCTTCGACGTCGGCAAGGTCAGCGAGCTGGGTGCAGTCAACGTCATGACCGGTATCTACACCGGCCGTTCGCCCAACGACAAGTTCATCGTCATGGACGAGAACTCCAAGGACACCGTGTGGTGGACCTCCCCCGAGTACAAGAACGACAACCACCCCGCTTCCATTGAGACTTGGAAGGCGTGCAAGGAGATCGCCGTGAAGGAGCTCTCCGGCAAGCGTCTGTTCGTCGCCGACGCGTTCTGCGGCACGAACGAGGATACCCGCATCGCCGTCCGCTTCATCATGGAGGTCGCCTGGCAGGCGCACTTCATCAAGAACATGTTCATCCAGCCCACCGCCGAGGAGCTTGAGAACTTCAAGCCCGACTTCGTGGTCTACAACGCCTCCAAGGCGAAGGTCGAGAACTACAAGGAGCTGGGTCTCAACTCCGAGACGGCTGCCATGTTCAACGTCACCGACCGCGAAGCGGTCATCATCAACACCTGGTACGGCGGCGAGATGAAGAAGGGTATGTTCTCGATGATGAACTACTACCTGCCGCTGCGCGGCATCGCCTCGATGCACTGCTCCGCCAACACCGACATGGAGGGCAAGCACACCGCCATCTTCTTCGGCCTCTCCGGCACCGGCAAGACCACGCTCTCCACCGACCCGAAGCGCCTGCTCATCGGCGACGACGAGCACGGCTGGGACGACAACGGCGTGTTCAACTTCGAGGGCGGCTGCTACGCCAAGGTCATCAACCTCGACAAGGAGTCCGAGCCCGACATCTACAACGCCATCAAGCGCGACGCCCTGCTTGAGAACGTCACCATGGACGAGAACGGCAAGCTCGACTTCGCCGACAAGTCCGTCACCGAGAACACCCGCGTCAGCTATCCCATCGAGCACATCGAGAAGATCGCGCTCAAGGTCAACGGCAAGTCCGCCGGCCCCGACGCCGAGAACGTCATCTTCCTCTCCGCCGACGCGTTCGGCGTGCTGCCTCCGGTCAGCATCCTGACCCCGGAGCAGACCAAGTACTACTTCCTCTCCGGCTTCACCGCCAAGCTCGCCGGTACCGAGCGCGGCATCACCGAGCCGCAGCCCACCTTCTCCGCCTGCTTCGGCCAGGCGTTCCTGGAGCTGCACCCCACCAAGTACGGCGAGGAGCTGGTCAAGAAGATGGAGAAGGTCGGCGCGAAGGCGTATCTGGTCAACACCGGCTGGAACGGCACCGGCAAGCGCATCTCCATCAAGGACACCCGCGGCATCATCGACGCCATCCTCAACGGCGACGTGCTCAAGGCGCCCACCAAGACCATCCCCATCTTCGGCTTTGAGGTCCCGACCGAGCTGCCCGGCGTCGATCCCGCGATCCTCGACCCGCGCGACACCTATGCCGACGCCTCCGAGTGGGATGCCAAGGCGAAGGATCTGGCCGAGCGCTTCATCAAGAACTTCCACAAGTACGAGGGCAACGACGCGGGCAAGGCGCTCTTCGCCGCCGGTCCCCAGCTGTAAGACACAGCCACCCCGAAAACCCGATACGGCTGCCGCGCCCGCGGCAGCCGTATTCATAACCGAGACGTGTGAAAGGAGCGAACAGCATGGATCAGAAGTATGAGGCATTGTTTACCCCGTGGAAAATCGGCGACGTAGAGATCAAAAACCGCATCATCCAGCCGTCGATGGGCGGCACGTCCCTGTTCGGCTGGCTGGAGCCCTGCCACTTCGACAAGGAGGCGGCCTACCACATCATGAACCGCGCGCAGAACAACGTCGGCCTGATTCTGCCCGGTATGCAGTGCGTGCGCGACACGATGGGCATTCCCGGCCGCCACTGGCTCTATCAGAACAAGAAGATGTTCAAGGATCTTGCGGAGTGGCTGCCGGAGTTCCACAAGACCGGCGCGAAGCTGTTCATCCAGCTCGCGGGCGGCTTCGGGCGCTCCATGGCGATCAACCAGATGATGGTGGATATGCTCAAGCACAAGGCGTTCGGCAAGGTCGCCAGTGGCGTGGTGGACGTGGACTACGCCTGCGCCTCCGCCTCCGAAACGCCGAACCGCTGGTATCCCGAGCTGAAGTCCCGCCCGCTGACGGTCGAGGAGATTCAGGAGATGGTGGACGCCTTCGGCAAGACGGCAAAGCTGCTGCGCGAGGCGGGCGTGGACGGCGTGGAGATCCACGCGGTGCACGAGGGCTACCTGCTCGACCAGTTCACCATCGCCAACATGAACTACCGCACCGACCAGTACGGCGGCAGCTTTGAGAACCGCTTCCGCTTCCCCGTCGAGATCGTGCAGGAGATCAAGAAGCAGTGCGGCGCGGACTTCCCCGTGGCGCTGCGCTACTCGGTCGTGTCCAAGACCAAGGGCTTCGGCCAGGGCGCCGTCCCGGGCGAGGAGTTCGTCGAATTCGGACGCGACATGGCGGAGTCCGAGAAGGCGATCAAGTACCTCGGCGACATGGGCTACGATATGTTCGACTGCGACAACGGCACCTATGACGCGTGGTACTGGGCGCACCCGCCGGTCTATATGGAGCACAACTGCAACCTCGCGGACGTGGAGCACATCAAGCAGTTCACCGACAAGCCGGTCGCCTGCGCGGGCAAGATGCAGCCGGAGGTCGCCGCGGCGGAGATCGCGGCGGGCAAGCTCGACGCCGTCGCCATCGCGCGTCAGAACCTCGTCGATCCCGAGTGGATCAACAAGATCATCGACGGGCGCGTGGAGGACATCAAGCCCTGCATCAACTGCCACAACGCCTGCTTCAGCTTCGCCAAGAGCAAGAGCACCGCGAACACCCAGAGCCTCGACGACTCGCTGCACCTCGCGCGCTGCGCGCTGAACCCGACGACGATGCAGCACAACAAGTACAAGATCGTCCCGACGCGCAAGCCCAAGAAGGTCGCCATCATCGGCGGCGGCATCGGCGGCATGGAGGCGGCGCTGGTGCTGAAAAAGCGCGGCCACACGCCGGTCATCTTCGAGAAGAGCGGCGAGCTGGGCGGTATGTACATCTACGCCGCCGCCATGAGCTTCAAGGAGGCGGACAAGGCGCTGCTCAAGTGGTACGAGCGCGAGCTGAAGAAGAACAACATCGAGGTGCGCTTCCACATGGAGATCAACGCGCCGCAGACGCTCCGCCGCGAGTTCGACGAGATCATCGTCTCCACGGGCGCGACGCCCAAGACCCTGCCCGTTCCCGGCTTCCACAAGACGATCAATTTCAAGCAGCTCCTGCTCGGCGAGGTGGACGCGGGCGACCGCATCGTGTTCTTCGGCGGCGGCCAATCCTCCTGCGAGGCGGCGTATGAGATGGTCCTGCAGGGCAAGCACCCGATGATCGTCGAGTTTGCCGACGACCTGATCGTCACGCCCGGCACCTGCCTTGCCAACAGCTCCTTCCTGCGCGAGATGCTGGCGTTCAAGAAGGTGCCCGTGTACCTCGAGCACACGATCACCGAGATCGGCGACGGCTATGTCATGGTCAAGCCGAACAAGGGCGGCGACGCGTTCCGTCTCGACTGCGACAGCGTGGTCAACGGCATCGGCTTCGTCCCCGCGCCGGTCGCGGCGAAGGACAACAAGGTGTACCACATCGGCACCTGCGAAAAGTGGGGCAACCTGCGCGACGTCATCTGGAGCGCATGGGATGTGTGCATGAAGATTTAAACGCAAAAGAGGCAGCCGTCGGCTGCCTCTTTTTTTAAGGAACCGCTGAATTAATCGCATATATTGAGCAAAGCGCTCAGTCCGGGCATTTTTTGATAGTTAACCTTGCCAACGAAGCGGCAAAACGCCTTTATATCCTGCCCTGTTGTGGAAAACT
>Ga0129307_1002057_pt1 | contig 17876 bp, 10 predicted proteins | sample P1105metagenome_FD_94437 | JGI IMG/M metagenome (GOLD analysis project Ga0129307, IMG submission 94437) | Capybara group fecal microbial communities from Wisconsin, USA - P1105 metagenome | ecosystem: Host-associated > Mammals > Digestive system > Large intestine > Fecal | place: USA: Wisconsin... | reverse complement strand
GGCGGCTTAGTAAGGACCCTTGCAGGTGGCAGATCGACGTGCGTGCCCTTGCACGCCGCTAGTATTGTAGGGCTACGCCCGTATATGAAGAACCGCCGGCTTCGCCGGCGGGTCACTTTTTGCTTTTGATGAAATTCGCGCCCAGAAACTTGAAACCCCACCCGATTTAACTATATTTGTGGGTAAACAAAAATAAACCCTCAAATCAAGGCAAAAAATATGTCAGATCGTTTTATCGTGACCGGTAACTTTACCGATGATCCGTTTGCCATCGACATGGCGCAGTACATCGGCCTCCGTGAAGATATCTCCGACGTGGTCTCCCTGAAGACTTTCGCCAACTCCGAATTCTGCCCCCGTTACGGGCTAGACGTGGACGATATGGAACATATCGGCCGCCGCCTCGAAGGCAAGATCGTTTTGATTTGCTCGGTTTCGAACCATGAACGTAGCCGTAACGACTACGCCATGCGCAACTGCATTCTTGCTCGCGCCGCGAAGGACAATGGTGCCGAACAGGTCGTGCTCGTGGAACCGGACCTTTTCTACAGCGCCCAGGACCGCGGTCCGCACCGCATCGGCGAACTTGAAAAGGATCGCCCGGATATTGACCTCAAGAAGTTTGACGGCCAGGCATTCACGAGCCTCCTCTACGCCGAACTCCTGAAGAAGGCTGGTGTCGATGCCGTGGTGACTGTCCACAACCACAGTATCAAGGTGCAGAACCTCTTCAACGAAATTTTCGAAGGTCATTTCCACAACTTGATTCCGACCGACGTCTATGCCCACTACATCAAGAACAGCAACTTTGTTCAGACTGGCAAGGACGGCAACAACCTCGTCATCGTTTCTCCGGACAAGGGCGCACGCCCGTTCATGAACGCCGTGTTCGACGCTCTCCAGTTGCCGGAATGCAAACGCGTGGTGATGGACAAGGTTCGTACAGGCGAACGCGAAATCAGCATGACGTTCAACCCGGAACTCTCCGACATCAGCATCGAAGAAATCCAGGGCAAGGACGTGATCGTGTTCGACGACATGGTGCGCACGGGTACGACGATTGTGCAGTGCTGCGAACACATCAAGAAGGGCAACCCGAACCGCGTTTGCTTCGGCGTGACGCACTTCCACACGAGCCCCGAGGCCCGTGAAAAGCTCAACAGTCCGGCTATCGACGAAATCCTCACGACTTCGACGCTCCCGGACATCATGAACCGCGACTGCCAGGGCCGCCTCCGCAAGAAGCTCACTGTGATGAAGCTCGGCAAGTGGATTGCCCGCCACGTGATGCAGATGTACGGTCTCGATGACGGACGTTTCGAGAAGGACTTCTACAAGATCGACATGAGTTCCAAGAACCCGCGTTGGCCGCCTGCATTCTTCTAAGTTTGGCTGTATATGGAAACGGATCCCGGACGTCCTACGATGTCCGGGATTTTTTGTACTAAAAATGCGCAGAAATCAAGCTCTTGTTTGAATTTTTTTATTGAAAAAAACGTTAGTATGAATTATTAGTAATAAAACGTGTTATTTTTATATGTAGCAGAATGGGTTTTGATATGGCGGCGGAAAAATCAATTTCATTGACGACAGATGTTTTGGACCGTGTCGATATCGGTCTTTGGGCCGTAGAAATTGACGAAGGCCGTGTGCCGAGGATGTACGCCAACAAAACCATGTTGAAGTTGCTGGGGCTTGGCGAGGGAACCTCTGCCGAAGACGTGTTCCATGCGTGGTTTGACAATATCGATCCCGAACATTTTGAAGAGGTCAAGGCGTATGTCGATAAGATGAGCGCCGGTGGCAATGCCGAAATTCAATACCCTTGGCATGCGCCCGATGGACGAGTCCGCTTTGTCCGCTGCGGCGGAACCCGCGACTACGAATACAAGGAAGGGGTCAGGCTCAGAGGCTGGCATCGAGATATTACGGAGCTTGCGCTTATCCAGAAAACGGCCGAAGAGGAACTGCGTAAGGAAATCAAGGCGATGGGGCTGGATGTGAAGCGCGAAAGCCTCCAGAGCGCCATGAACGAAAAGCTGTACGGCAAGGCGATTCTCGACAAGGCGTACAGCTATTTCAAGGTGAATCTTTCCGAGGGCAAGGTCTATCGCCCCTTTATCCAGATTATCGAGGGCAAGTCCATTGACATCAGCGATTCTTTCGGTTCGGCGTTCCCGTCGTACGACGCGGTTTTGGAAAGAATTGCGGAAAATGCGGTAGATCCGGAATACAGGGATTCTTTTGTTCAACATCTTTCGGCCAAGTCGCTTATCGAACGGTTCCAAAAGGGCGATTCCATTCCTGAATATACGTGCAGGTCACATTCGACGCATATCGGCTGGCATCATAGCCGTTTTGTCTGCTACATCTCCAAAAACGAAATATTGGACGAATACCAGGCGATGATGGTTGTGTATAACGTTTCGGAACAGCAGAAACAGGATGCCGCCATTAGGGACTGTATCGATGTCCTTTATACAGAAAAACGTTCCAAGGATGCTATCGAGGAATTGCTTTCGAAGTTGGCTTCGTTCTACGATGCGGACAGGGCCTACATTCTGGAATCCGACAAGGACAGGGAATTTCTCCGCAGCACGTACGAATGGTGCCGAAAAGGGGTGAAATCGGAAAAGGCTGAACTTCAGCATATTCCGTTTGAAGTGATTAATCCGTGGATTGAGTCTGTCGGAGATAGGGATGCGGTCTATCTGGATTCGCAAAACGACGAATCGGGCGTGTGGCTCCGGTTGTACAGTTTGATGCCGGTTCAAGATGTAAAAAGCATCAGTGTCTCTACCATTGTATCGAACAAGCACCGCTATGGGTTTGTGGTTTTGGACAACCCGAAGGAATCGCAAAAGAGTTTTGCCGTGCTCAAGCTGGTGGCGGGTTTTGTTGAAAACGAAATCAACCGCAGAAAGCGAATGGACGAAGATGCCGCTGTGACGTCACTCTTGGCGTCGGATTATTCTTGTATTTTCTATTGCGATTTGGAAGCGGACCAGGTGACGGTGCATAAGCTGCATAGTCGTTTTAAAAAGTCCCTTTGTCAGGATTTAGATTGCCTGACGTATGACGAGGCTGTCAGTTTCTTTACCGATAAGATAATTTCTCCGAAAAGCGTCGAGGAGATGCGTCCGAGGTTTTTTGTCAAGAACATCATGTCGCTTCTCCAGAAGAACGGCGTCGCAAGTTTTGAATTTATCAATAGCGTCGATCACTTTTGCGAATGCAAGATTGTCGCGGTCGATAAAAGCAAAAAGGCCTTTGTCGTCGGTTTTGCCGATAAAGACGAACAAATTCGCATGACCCGTATGCACCAGACGATGTTGCAAGAAGCGCTTTCGATGGCACAATCGTCTAACCGTGCAAAGACGACGTTCCTCTCGAACATGAGTCACGATATTCGCACGCCGATGAATGCGATTGTGGGCTTTACGGAACTGGCCATGTCGCATATAGACGATAAAGAACTGGTGATGGATTATCTGAAAAAACTGGAACAGAGTTCGAACCATCTGCTTTCGCTTATCAACGATGTACTGGACATGAGCCGTATTGAATCGGGCAAGATGTTCCTTTCGGAAAGTGCCGAAGATTTGTCCGAAATTGTCAAGACGCTCACGGATATCGCCCAGGCCGATATCGATGCGAAGAATCTCTCTTTCAAGGTGGACATGGAGTCTGTTCGCAATACGAAAATCATGTGCGACAAACTGCGGCTGAATCAGGTTCTGCTCAACGTACTTTCGAACGCTATCAAATATACGCAGAATGGCGGCTCCATCGTCATGCAGGTCATCGAAAAGAAATCGCTGCGGCCGGATTCCGCTTTGTTCGAATTCCGCATTCGCGATAACGGCATGGGGATGAACGCGGAATTCCTCAAGATGATTTACGAGCCGTTTACGAGAGCGAATTCGACTACGGTAATCGGAATTCAGGGAACTGGCCTTGGCATGTCCATCACCAAGAGCATCGTCGAAATGATGGGCGGGCGTATCGAGACGTTCAGTGAAGAGAACAAAGGAACAGAAGTTGTCCTTGATATAGACTTTAAGTTGCACGATAAGGTCAATGGTGGTGTGCAGGCGCCTGTTGACGAATTCGATTTTACAGGACGGAAGATTCTGATTGTCGAAGATAACAAGATGAATCGCGATATTGCCCGGGACATCCTTGTCGATAACGGACTGGAAGTGGTCTTGGCCGAAAATGGTCAGGAAGCAGTGGAGATGGTGAAAAATTCCAAAGAAGGGCAATACGACCTTGTTCTCATGGATGTGCAGATGCCGGTGATGGACGGTTATGCCGCGACTCGCCAAATTCGCGCCCTTAGCGAAAAATTCCAGTCCGGAATTCCGATTGTCGCGATGACGGCAAATGCTTTTGAAGAAGACCGTAAGGCGGCTTTTGACGCCGGTATGGATGAACATATCGCCAAGCCTATTGACTTCGAAAAAATGAAGTATATTTTGGCTAGATTCCTTAAACAGTGATGGATGATGATTAAAAATATTGAAGGTGTCCAAAACGCAAAAGTGATGCACCGGGATCACTTTATTTTTGCTGTGGTTCTTGTTGTCATTGCCGCTTTGGCATTCCTGTTTTCTTGTCAAAAAATCTTAAAGATTGTAGAGAACGGATGCTTTAACAAACTCCAGGAATATGCCAGGGTCGTATCGCATCAGTTCATCATGAACAACTTGCATTACGGTGGAACGCTCCGGTTCGTGGCGAATAACTTGGAAAACCGTACGGATTATTCGGTTGATAGCTTGCGTCCGAAACTGGACGAGATGCGTTCCTTTTTGCAGGATATAAAAATAAATGTCCTGTTGCCGGGCGATACGGTGATTTTGTCGGACGGTTCTGTTGCGCAGGCTTCTGCGATGGGACTTTCTTACAAAAAGGAAGCCACGTCAGGCTCGCATGTGGCTGTTCATCTTGAAAGCGATAACCCGAATGAAAAAATCCTGTACCATTTTGTTCCTGTAAAGAACCAGGGCAAAACGGCCGCCGTCGTATTCTGGAGCTATAATCTGGGGCTTATTCACCAGTATTTGCGTACGGAAAAGGAATATGACCGCAAGATGTTCGTTTATGTGGTCAACCGCGAGGATGGCCGGTTTATTGCGGATACGGAACACGATTCTTTAAAGAGTATTTTCGATTTCAAGAGCGAAAAAGACAACGAAGATGGAACATTCTCTTCTGTTGTCGATAGCATTCTTGCCGGTAAGGAAGGAAAAACCTGCATAGAGAATTACTGGGAAGAGACCAATTGCGTTTACTACAGCCCGATGGAAGTCGATAAATGGAGCATTGTGATTACATCTCCTGCCACGTATGTGATGAGCGATACCCGCAGGATTCGTACCATTTTAATTTGTTTTGGAATCGGCGTGTTCCTGTTCTTTGTCGCTTACTTTGTCCTTTTGCGGCGCGTGGCGATTCGATGCTTTGCCGCTGAATCCGAACGCTCCGCGCTAGACGATGTCGGGAAGGTTCGATATATGCAGATGAAGTTGCTTGGGCTCCTCTCCAAGAACTTTATCAATATTTACTACGTGAATCCGGAGTCCGGTTCGTATGTCGCGTATTCCAATTCCAGAAATGACTTGTACAAAGAAATAACAAACCGTTTCGATTTGAACGCCTCTATATACGACATCATGAACGATGACGAGTTGACGAAAATCCACAAGGATGATTTGGAACTTTGCCATAGCGTTTTCAACAAGGAAGCCTTCCTCGAAATAATGGGCAATTCCGAATCGAGACGTATTGTCGATATGCGCTGCTTTATCAATGGCAACTGGGTCTGGATTCGACATACGTTGATAGGCTTTGCCGACGCGAAGGGGCAGGGCTATGTGATTATCGGTGTAGAAGACGTGAACGACGAAAAGGTCGCTATCGAGGCCGAAAGAGAAAGGTTGTCTGTTATTAACGGGCTTTCGGAAGATTTCTCGCTGGTGAGCTTTATCAATCCGTCAACGAGGGAAGACCACCTCTATTATGTCAAGAAGAACAATTGGGCGGATAATCCGAATTGGCGAAAGGTCGGTAATTTTGCAGACCGCCTGAGGCTGATTGGCAACACGCTTGTGCATCCTGACGACCGTAAAAAGTTCATGGAAATGACAAAGCGCGAAGTGGTCATGGATCAGTTGTCCGTGAAAAACGCATATTACGTCAACTACAGGATGATTATCAACGGGGCTGTTGAATATTGGCAGCTCAAGTTTGTCATGGCGGGTAAACCGACCGATACGCAAAAGAAGATTGTGGCTGGTTTCATCAGTGTCGATGAATCGACCCGCTTGCAGCTTGAACAAAAGGAACAGCTTGAAACGCAGGCCGATGCGTTGAAGCAGGCTCTATCGGCGGCGCAGGCGGCGAACTACGCGAAGAGGGAATTCCTCAATGGCATGAGCCATGAAATCCGCACACCGCTGAACGCCATTATCGGTCTTACGTCTCTTGGTTTGTCGCATTTGGACAACCACGAACGCGTTAGGAACTGCCTTGTTCGAATAGACCAGAGCTCTAGCCGTTTGCTTTCGATTATCAACGACATTCTTGACATGAGCCGCATTGAATCGGGAAAAGTGGATGTCCACGAAACGCCGACGCACTTGTTTGAAATTATCCATGAAATTGAACGCGAAGTCCGTCCGGATTTGCAAGCCAAGAGCCTCAAGTTCGAAATTGATTATGCCGATATCAAGGACGAAGAAGTTGTCTGTGACCGCGATTGCCTAAAACAAGCCTTGATGAAAATCCTTTCGAACTCTGTCAAGTTTACAAAGGAAGGCGGTTCTGTTTCGATGAGCGTCAAGGAAACGCCTCTGTCGAAGTCGAGCTATGCGGCATATGAATTCCGTATAAAGGATAACGGCATCGGCATGAGTGAAGAATTCCTCAAGACGGTCTATGAACCGTTTGCGAAGGAATCGACCGTATCGGGTGACAACCGCGGCATGGGACTTGGACTTGCCATCACGAAGAACTCCGTCGAGATGATGGGTGGCCAGATTGAAATCGCGAGCCGCGAGAACGTCGGTACCGAAGTCATCATGAATTTTGAATTCAAGTTGGTGCATTCGAAGGAAGAACGTGAAAAGTCCGAGGCGCCGAAGACGTTGGAAGATTCCCGATTTGCCGGGAAGAGAATTCTCCTGGTCGAAGACAATATCCTCAACCGCGAAATCACGACGGAAATTCTCCAGGACAATGGCTTTATCGTGACCGCCGTGGAAGATGGCGATATCGCCGTGAAGACGCTGTCGGAGGCTGAAATGCGTCCGTTTGATCTCGTTTTGATGGATATCCGCATGCCTGTGATGGACGGTTACGAGGCGACAAAGCGGATTCGCGCTCTTGCAAATAAGGACGTTGCCGGAATCCCCATTGTCGCGATGACCGCGAACGCCTTTGACGAAGACCGCAAGGCCTCCTTTGAGGCCGGCATGAACGAGCACATCGCAAAACCGGTCAGTATCGAGAAATTGAAAGACGTCCTTTCGATGTTCTTGTAATTCGACCTCTTTAAATTGTTATAAAATGGTTCCTTCGGAAAAATTTTTTGAAAACTTATCTATATTGAATTGCATATGTCAGCACGAGTAACTAGCAGCGATAAAATTGAAGACATGTTTCCGGAAACCCCGGTACGTAAGATTATCACCCCGATTGAACGCCTGATGAAGGTGGAGACGACGGGCGGCATAGTGCTTATCATTATGACGCTTGCGGCCCTCATCTGGGCGAACCTCTCTCCAGAATCCTATGAACACTTTTGGCATTTGCCGTTCGTGGTGACGATTGGCAGCTGGGTGGGCACAGGCGATTTGCACTGGTTCATCAACGACGCGCTGATGACGATATTCTTCTTCAACATCGGGCTCGAAGTCAAAGGCGAAATGACCTACGGCGAACTCCACGACCCGAAGGCGGCGAGCCTCCCGATTATCGCCGCGGCGGGCGGTATGCTTTTCCCGGCGCTCATTTACTTGGCGCTTTGCCCTCCGGGAACGTCGCATGGCTGGGGAATCCCCACGGCGACGGATATCGCATTTGTGGTCGGCTGCATGGCTATTTTGGGCAAGAAGGTGCCCCATGCGCTCCGCGTGATGATTTTGACCTTGGCGATTGCGGACGATATCGGTGCGATTCTCGTGATTGCGATTGGCTACCCGAGCGGCGACGGCATCAACTTTAGCGCTCTTGGAATGGCCTTTGTGCTCCTTGCCTTGTTCAACGTATTCTTCCGCATTGGCGTGCGCAACATGCTGCTGCTCCATTTCACGGGTATTGCCGTGTGGGCGTTCTTTGTCAAGTCCGGTGTGCACCCGACGATTGCGGGCGTGCTCCTTGGCCTCTCCGTGCCTGCTAAGGCCGTGGTGGCGAAAGGCGTGGTGGCCCAGTTCGCAAGTGGTGTAGGCAACGTGCTTTCGGGCGAGACGAAAGACCGCAATGAACAGTACGAAGTGTTTACGATGCTCAAGCGCGGGGCAAGCGAAAGTGTTTCGTTGCAGGAACGCCTGTACAAGATGCTTGTGCCTTGGGTGAACTTTGGTATCATGCCGATTTTTGCGCTTGCGAATGCCGGTGTCGAAATCAAGCTCGGCGGTCTCGATGTGCCCGTGCTTGGAGCTGTGGCGCTCGCCCTCATTTTCGGTAAGCCGATAGGAATATTCCTCTTCAGCCTCTTGTCCGTAAAGATTGGCGTTTCCAAGAAGCCGAGTTACTCCTGGAAAGTGCTGTGGGGTGGCGGCATGCTTGCCGGTATCGGATTTACGATGGCCCTGTTTGTAGCTGGCCTTGCCTTTGAAGACGGCGCGAACAAGGATTCCGCAAAGCTTGGCATCCTCCTCGGAAGCTTCAGCGCTGCAATACTCGGCACAATTTATATGAGCATCGTCTCGAAGAAAGAGAAGTAGTAGGAAGTAGGAGTTAGGTTTTAGGAACGTCATCCTGGAACCCGTCATCCTCGAAGCGAAGCGTAGGGGAACCATTATTTCTTGTTCAGCATTTGCGATAGGATCCATTATTTCTCGTAAAGATGTCATGCCGGCCTCCGAGCCGGCATCGCCTTACACAGATCAAATTGCAGATACTGTTCCTTAACTATATTTCTTTCGTCTGTAGGACCGTAGGTCCGTTCTCTCGTCTAATATGCCGCATTTCGTCTATATGCTCCGTTGCAAGGGCAATCGCATTTACACAGGCTATGCCGTTGACGTGCAAGCCCGTTTTGAGGAACATTGCAGTGGACGAGGCGCGAAATTCACCAAGGCATTCCCGCCGGAATGTGTGCTGCGCACGTTCGAACTTTCCGATTATAGACAGGCTCTCCGCCTGGAAGCCCGCATCAAAAAACTCAAGCGCCCGCAAAAAAAACTCCTCGCCGCCGGCGACGAGACGCTGGAATCGGAATTGCTTGCAGGCCTCGGCGAAACTCTGAAGCAACGAGCCTCAAGAATCCGCAAAGAGAAAGCGAAATCTCGCGAATGCAAGAGTACGCGGAAAAAAGTTTGTGCGAAAAAAATTCAGGAAAAGTGAAACGTCTATTTTCCATTCGGTCGGTTCTTGGCTAAAAATGCCAAGATTTCCGACGTGTCAGTCAATATACGCCCATTAAAATGAGGTCTTGGTATAGATGCAAGCTCTTCTGCGCGTTCCAAAGACTCTGCAAAACGCTTTGAGCCTTCAGGACTTATCACAAAATTATGTGTAATGCTTGATGTAGGCACACTTACGTCTCCTTGCCCATGTATGGGACTATGAATACAGTGATAATATGCTTTTTCTAAAAGTATCGGTCAAGGGGGCGAGCGTCTGCCGAATTTTTGAGTTGGAGTGGCCTTAATTGGGCGTTTGTGATGGTGGAGGCTATCTTTCGATTCAAAAATGAGTATTTTATTATTGAATTTTTTAAAGGCCATTATGCTATCTGTAGAAGACGCAAAGAATTTAGAAGACTTGTTCAAAATCAAGTCCGCCATCATGAGCAAGAAGCTCGAAGATGTTGGCGGTTTGAATGGCGTTATGGAAATTTTGGACTTGTCGCTTGATGCGCGCAAACACGAAGATTATAAAAAATCGCTGAAGATTATTGAACCTTTGATGGAGTCGCTTAAGAATCAGCCGTTTGTATCGAACGATACTGTTGCCTATGTGTCTATTTCGGATAGAATGGAGAAAATACTTTATCATCAGTATTACCAGACGTCTTCAAATCGGCAGGTGAAAAATATCAGCGAAGTCTGTCCGATGGACTGGATTTATCGCCAGTATGCTCTTGTGCTTTTGGATTTGGGGGACAATGCCAATGCGTTGAAGGCGGCGACCGAGGCGGTGCAATGGAATCCGGCGTCTGCGAAGTGTCGGGTTATGCTGGCGCTGTTTTGTGGCGCGGCGGGGCGCTGGGAGGATTCGTTAAAGGAAACTATTTCTGCAATGAAGTTTGCGTATCTTTCGACGGATTTGGTTCATTGTTTCCGTTCTTTGCGCGATTATTTTATTTATAAAGACTTGCTTAAAGAAGCTGTATATTGCAGTTTTTTGCGGGCGCGTTTTTCGTCGTCGCATGATGTGTTGTGTGAAATATTGAATGACATGATGATGCTTGCGAAGGGTGTGGACTTTGACTATAAAAGCGTTAGCGATGAAGCCATGGCGGAGTCTTGCAAAAAATTCGGGATTACGCCGGGCTTTAATCCAGAAGTGATTGCCATTGCCAAAAGGTGTTACGAAGAGGCATTCCTGGCGGGAAAGGGCGAGAAAGCGAATTACTTTGCTCAAATCATGTCGGATTTGAAAACGGAACAGGAAAAAAGGAATGCCATTAGTTTAAGGCAACTTGTTGAACGTTCACGCAACATTGTGAGTTAGTGATTAAAAAGTTATAGTGAATAAAAAAGCCCGGCGCTGCTGCTCGACTTTATAATGTATATTTCTATCGATATCGATTACGGAGCAATTTATGGATTTTCAAGACATTTGGAATAGAATAGTCAAAAAGCAGAATGCTCTTTTTGGCAAAAAAGAAGATGTCGTCCAAACGATGTGGGAATCTGTCATTTTGCCGGATTATCTCGATTATGATGAGGATTGCGTCAATTCTCGGCGCGAAATTATTTCGGCAGATGAAATTGCGAATGTCGTTCTTTGTAAAGACGGCAAAGAAATTTGCGTTGTTGTATTGAGTCCGTTTGAAAAGCGCGGTAATCGCGAACAGTTGTTTTCTTGCCTTAAACAGATGGAACCGTTGTCCTTGGGAATCCTTGTTTGCGATAAACTATATATTTATGATTACCAATCCGGTTTGGATGACGATGAACAGCCTTATGTCGAGATTCCGTTTGAACAAAATAATTTGGATGGAACCGATTTTGTAGAATTCTTTAACGCTCAAGATTTTGACGAAACGCAAATTAAAGAATGGATTGCAAGGAAAAACGAAGAGCGGAGCCTATCGGAACAGAACAGCAATGATTTTGATAACAACGTTGCGAAAATAAAAAATGAAATAAGTTGTGGCTTGGTGAAGGAACTGTTAAGGAAATATTTTGTAGATGGAAAGAAGTTTTCGATAGAAGAATTTGAAAAAGCCTATACTGAACGTAATCAATTAGCGGCGAATACGATACAGCCTACAAAACGCCCGTCTCATGCATGCGTGGCCGAATTTAAGAATTGGCTTATTTTGCATCGCTATACATTTAGCGCGGCTGATGGATATGCAAGTGCTGTTGAGCGCATTCAAGAACACCAGCAAGATATCGGAAACGAAATCGATATATGGAACGCGTCCAAAGAGACTGTCCAAAAATTAGTGCTCGATTATGATGGAAGTGGCAAGTATGCGAGAATCGGTCAAGAAAGGCACTCTACCATTATAAACGGGCTCAAACGATACTGCGATTTTTTATCGTGACGGGAGCGCTATTTCATCATCAAATCTACGACGAGGGCGATGGCCATGCCGATGCTGCAGACGCTCACGAATCGCTGGATGAACTTGTTGCCTTTTTTGCGCTGTAGGAAACTGCCGAAATAGCCGCCTGCCCAAGCACCCGCGGCCATGATGATGGCAATGGGCCAGTCGATTTTGCCTGCCATGCCAAGCGCGATTGTGCTTACGAGCAAAAATACGTTGGTGAGCGCGTTCTTGAGGGCGTTCACGTGGATGGGGTCGAGGCCGGTGTAACGCGTGAGTCCGAAAATTTGTACGAACCCGACGCCGACTTGCACGATGCATCCATAGACGGCGATGCCGAAGAATCCGAGGGCTCCCTTGAGCGTGAGTTTTGCGGGCGGGGCTTCGGGAGGCTTGCCGAGAATGTCTTTGCGCAAGTTGCTCATGACGACTACGAGGCAGATGACGACGGCGAGAATGGCTTGGAAGAGTTTGTCCCCAATGCGTACCAAGAAACATGCGCCGACGAGGGCTCCGAAAAACGTAGGCAGGAGCAACTGCAAAAAGATTTTTTTGTTCAGGTAGCCGTGGCGTGCGAGATTGAATGCGCTGCTGAAATTCCCGATGATAAGCCCGATGCGGTTCGTGCCGTTCGCTACGGTCGCTGGAAGCCCGAGAAAAATCATGATGGGGAGGCTAAGCGTGGAACCACCGCCTGCGATGCTGTTGATGAGGCTTACGACAGCCCCCAGAATAAAGAATGCCGGGTACTGGGCGTAACTCCACCAGTCTGTCACTTGGCGAGTTCCTTTTCGATGAACTTCTTGTTGTTTTCGACTTTTTCGCGCTGCGTGGTCTCGGGGAATTCCGTGAGGCACTTGTCAAGCGGGGCCATGGCTTCGTTCAGCAATTTCTTTTTCTTCACTTCGTCGGTTTGCTTTTGCGACTTGGCAAAGAGTTGCGATGTCGTTTTGCGTTGCTTGTTGCAGTAGGCGTCGGCAAGGACGATGTATTTTTCGGTTGCTTCTTTGCGGAGCTTGCTGGACTTGAGCTTGTTCAAAAGGTCCTTTGCCTTTTCGAATTTTTCTGTGGCGATAAGCGTGTCGGCTTTGGCAAGTGCTGCCACGGGGTCGTTCTTTTCCCACATTTTAGCGGCTTCGGAATCGGTGGCCTTTTCCAGTTCATCGACGTGGTCGAGGAACGCTTGCACGTGGAGCGTGTCTTCGAAATTGCGGTAGCGCATGCGGAAGTTTTCGGTCTGCTTGCGGGCTTCGGCGAATTGCGCCTTTTCATCGGCGAGAACCTTGATTTCGCCGAATTCCTTTTGCGCTTTCTTTAGCGTGTTCTTGTAGGCGATTTTCTTTTGGCCCTCGGCCCAGTTGGCGAGCGAATCGCCTGGAGCGAGTTGCGAAATCAGGCTGTCTGCGGTTTCGGCGACCATGCTGTACGAGGCCTGCACGCGGTTCATGTTCTGAATCTGGAGTGCCATTGATTCGAATTCTTTCGCTTTTTCTTCGCGGCGTTTACCAAATGCGTCACGGAGCGTATCCGATTGGGCCTGCCATTTTTCCCACATCGGTGCCATCGACGAAAAACTGTTCAAGATGACGGACGCGGAATCGGTTTGGCCTGCACGGCTGAGCGTATCGGCGTAACTAAAGACGTAATTGGCGAGAGCCGGGAATGCCTTGTACGGGTCCATCGTCGTTTCGAGCGTGCAGTGCGAAAAATGTGTCTTGTCGCAGGGCGGCAACATCATCATGACCGTATCGACTCTAGTTTGTACGAGAATTGTCGGCGTCTGGTCGGGAGTTGTCAAGTGAAACTGGTCGAGAATCTGTGTAGCGCTGTCGCCAGTGACAACCTGCATTTCGGTGTGCGTGCCGGTTTGCGTTTCTGCGGATTGAACCGTGTCTTGCCCGATGATTTTTGAGAAAGTGGGCTGCGTTTGATCTGCGGGGCTAACGTCTGGGGACGGGCACTGTTGGGTTCCGATACATGCGGTAAGTGAAAATGCTGCGGTGAATGTTGCTGCCTGAACGAAAACCTTTGATTTAAACATGAATCGCTCCGTTTTTTATCGTAAATAAAATAGCAATTTTGAGTTATGAACTTGGAAAACGTCATCCTGAATGCTAGTGAAGGATCCAGTGCTTTTTCAGTCTGGAAATGACTGGATGCTTCGTTCTTCGAACTCAGCATGACGAAATGTGTAGCGGTCTAAGTTCTAGTAACTGCGGCGAAGCCGGCCCTAATCCGCGTCAGCTTCGATAGGCACGAATGCGTTCTTGCTGTTGAAGTTTTCAGGCAAATCCCAGTCGTCGTCTTGAGGCATGGCTGCTTGCGGCTTGGGCGGCTGTGGTTTCGGCGGTTGCACTGTTGCCGGTTGCGTGGTCGGCGCGGCGGTTCCTTGTGCGGTTCCGGCTTGTGCGACAGGGGTTGCGCCTGCCTGCGTTCCGGCGGCAGTCTGCTTCGGCTGTGTCGCGGTAGAGGCTTCTGCGGCGCGTTTTGCGGAGTCTGCTTTCATGACTTCCGTGACTGGCCTTGCATCAGCCGGGATAGCCTGCTGCGGCGTTGTCTGCGCGCTCGCTTGTTGTGCGGATGCCGGCTGCGTTCCTGTGCCAACCTGCGTTCCGGTTTGCGGGGCGTTCGGCATCGGCAAGCTCACGACAATTCCCGATTTGGCAATCGTTTCGGCGGCAAGCTTCTGGACTTGCGGCGGCGTGAATCCCGGCACGTCAAGCCACGGCAGCGGGCGACCTTTTTCGCCGTTCACGAGGGCTGCACCTGTCATCGGATCGACGGTCAATTCTCCTCGTTCGTTTGTCAACATCAGCGGCACTTCGCCGGTCGCTAGCATCGAAATGTCGAGGAAGTCGATTTGGTTCGGGAGACCGAGAATGTCAATTTCTTCTTTGGCGAAAGTCGCCCATTGCGGAAGACCACCCGAAGCGCCTGCAATACGTGTGCGCCCTGATTTCAAAGGCTTGTTGTCGTCAAAGCCCACGTAGCTACCAATCGCGATGACGGAATCCAATGCGACGCCGTTCTTTTCTTTGACGTACATCGGGAGCGCACCCAAGAAGGCCACGTTCTTGTAATCGTTTGTTGTACCCGTTTTACCCATGACCGGGTAGCGGAGCTTCGATTTTTTGTCGGGGCTATAGACGCTAAGTGCCGAAACCTGGCTGTGCGCCGTTCCGTTCGTAAACACGGAACGCAACATCACGCCCATCTGCGTTGTTACGGTATCGTCGAGCACGGTCTTCGATTCCATCTTGTTCCTAAAGATAACGCGCCCGTCGCGGTTTCTGATTTCCTTGATAAAGCAGGGCTCTGTCCAGTCGGCGTCCTTGCACTTGAAAACCTTGCCCGTGAGGATTGTCTGGTAGGCTGTGCTGATTTCGGCAATCGTAATGTCGTTCACGCCGAGCGGCATGCTGAACACTTTCTGCAATTTTTGGCGGATGCCGATTTCTTTTGCAAATCTCGCATAGTCTGCCATGGCAAGCGCACGGCGGTAATCCGGCCAGTAGCGCAGATGTTCCATGTCAAAGTAATCTGCGTCGCTGTCAATAGGTTCAATCATTGCGTTCAAACGCTTGAAATCGGCGAGAGTGAAGTTTTCTATAAGTTGTACGGAGTCGAGCGGCTGGAGTTTTGCGGATTCGTCCGGGTCGAGTTCCTGGATTTCGCGGGCACGCCAAATTTCGGAATAACGTTTGAAGTTGTGGTTTATGTATTTGGTGAGTTTCGGGTCTCTCTTCGCCTGTTTCATGCCGATGTCGTTGAACGTCCCGTAACGGAGGTTCTGCACGGCGTTTGCACGGAGTTCCTTGCCGTCGTTCATGTAGCGTTGTACGAGTGCGTCGCGAGCCTTAGTGAATTCGATTTCGCGCTTGGTTTCGTCTTTCATCATGAGCCCGAACTTGTCGCGCAAACGTTCGACGAAACGGATTCGTTCTTCGCCAGGTTCACGTGCGAAACCGTTCTTGCGGGCGACTTCCTCAAATTCCTGGTTGGAAAGTTTGTCTAAAAGATGTTCCAAGAGCCAGATGCTCGCGATGTTTTCGGAACGTGTCGCTGCCCAGGCGATGCTTACGATGTCGCCTTTGTTCTTGTGGTCCGGGCGCGGGAAATAGAATTGGTTCCCGTACTGGAAAACGTTGAACTCGTTTTCGAGATTGTCGAGGTAGTTCCAGTGGTATTGCAATGCGAGTGCGTAAAGGAGAGGCTTCCAGCTGGAACCGAGCTGGCGGAGTGCCTTGAAGCTACGGTCAAATCCGGTGTTGTGGAAGCCGCCCTGGCTTGCGAGCACCTTGCCGTTCTGGATGGCGACCAGAGCGCCTTGCAGTACCGGTTCCGTTTCGATTTTGCACGGGGCGTAACCGTCGATGGGCGTTTCGTCGATGATGCTCACGAGGAGGATTGCACCCGGCTTGAGCTGTGTCGCGAGAATCTTGTTCACGTCGCCACCGGCGAGCTTGGCGAAGTCGTTGACGGCCTGTTCTGTGACAATGCCTTTCAGTTGTCCGAAGTTCAGCTTGAGCGATTGCAGCCTGCCGGTCGTGTCGAAGAATACGCTATCCACGGCGCCGTAGAGGTAGTCGCCCTTGCGTGCGTTGCGGGCCCTGTTCGCGAACTGCGCCTTGGGGAGCACAAAGCCACCCAGTTGCAACTGCAAGTTGCTGATGTTTGTCTGCAAAGCGCGCTTGGCAGCGTCCTGAGACTTTGCATTCAATGTCGTTGTAATTTCGAGCTGCGCCTTGCGCCAGTCCTCGATGCCTTCCTTCTGGAAAAGGTCGTGGAAGAAGTCGCTGTCGAGGCGTTCTTCCAAGCGTTCGAGTGTCGTGCTCATCGTGAAGCGGAAGTTGCCGTGGTTGAATTCCAGCGGCTTTGCGAGAGCGGAGTCCATTTCGGATTGCTCGATGTAGCCCTCTTCGACCATGCGTCCGAGCACGTACTTGAGTCTCGTTTCGCCACGTTCGAGCGCCTTTAACCTGCGCTCTTCGGTACGTTGGATGAACGGGTCGTAGTTGAACGGCCCCTTGACGGAACCCGCGATGAAGGCGCATTCGGCAAGCGTCAGGTCCTTGAGTTCCTTGTTGAAGAAGTACTGCGCCGCGATGGCGACACCTTTACCAGTACCCGAGACGTGGAACTGGTTCAGGTAGAATTCCAAAATGTCTTCCTTGGAAAAATGCTTTTCCATGCGGAGCGCGTTCAAGAATTCCTTGAGTTTTTCCTTGACGCTGCGTTCTTCGCGGCCGAAAATGTTCTTGACCGCCTGTTGCGTGAGCGAGGATCCTCCCTGGATGACATGGCCTGCCTTTAGGTTATTGAACATGGCGCGCATGAACCCCTTGAGGTTGTAACCGTTGTGGGTCCAATAGCGGGAGTCTTCGGCCGCGATAAGGGCGTTGATCAGGTTGACCGGGATATCGCCGTAGGGGACATAGACGCGGTGGTTCGCATCGAAGAATGCGCCCAGCAGGTTTTCGCCGTCTTCGTAGAAAACGCGTGTTTCGCCGGAGAGTACTTGTAAAATGTTGGCGCGGTTGAACAGATTGTCCGGGTCGCGTTCCGGGAGAATCTTGAATACGACGATATAGAAGGGAATGTAGCAGATGAGGGCTACGAGAAAGATGGCGACAATAATTTTGACGAACTTATGCATGTTTTCGTAAATTGCTAACTGTTAACGACTTACAAGATATAAAAGTTTTGGGGAATTGTCCTACGGCAATGCCTCTATCATGTAAAAAATAGGCTTATTTGTATGGAAAAACGTTGATTTTGCCCGTTACCCCTTGAAAAAAAACTGAAATTTTGTTAAAATTAGTGTCCCCAAGATGGGAAGATGGCCGAGCTGGCCGAAGGCGCGTCCCTGCTAAGGACGTATAGGACTTAATCCTATCGCGAGTTCGAATCTCGCTCTTCCCGC
>Ga0129307_1002053_pt1 | contig 17909 bp, 22 predicted proteins | sample P1105metagenome_FD_94437 | JGI IMG/M metagenome (GOLD analysis project Ga0129307, IMG submission 94437) | Capybara group fecal microbial communities from Wisconsin, USA - P1105 metagenome | ecosystem: Host-associated > Mammals > Digestive system > Large intestine > Fecal | place: USA: Wisconsin... | reverse complement strand
CATGCACATATGCAAATGGATTGTAATGCATACTCTTTTTGAAGTTGATGGTATTGAAGATTTTCAACCTGTATCCGTTCTTTAAAAGTGCCGTACCGGTCTCGCAGACCAGAGTTCCTTTTGGATCGGTCACGATATATGACGCATGCATTTGAAGGATGTTGGGTTTTATAAAAAATCTCGTTTTACCGGAGCCTGATCCGCCGACGCAACAGACATTCTTATTTCTGGCGTATTTCGGATCGGCAGGTCTTGAATTCATTGTAATACGTTCTGTCTGGGAAAGTATAACATTATTTGCAAACACCGGATCCATATATGGCTCTATGTCCGCATGTGTTCCCCACCTGGCAGAGCCGTATTCCTGGTTATGCCGGAACTTTTTTGCATTTTTGCTTTTGATATAAACCGCAAGCCTAAGTATCCCGCCGATAGCAAGTCCCACCAATAGATCGATAGGATGAAAGCTCGGCAAGGGATTTGAAAACGCTGTACCGAAGCATCCGTCCAGCACAATGCTCTGCACCTTCTCTGATGCGTTTGTTCCGCCTGCGATACGGAATGCTTCTCCCACATTGGTTGCCACCAGCCCGATCACGATGTATGGAATGTTCAGGATGATGAGCTTTTTCAGATTCTTCTTTTGTTTCATCGCTCCATCTCCTTCCGTTTTTCCTTATCTTTCCGGGGCATGGAAGCCACCTTATCTTTGAACTTTTTGAGTTTCTTAAGTATACTCGGGCGTTCCTTTTCTGCAGCCTTTTTACGTTTTGTCTGCTTTGCCGCATATTCCTTCAGAATCTGTGTGATCGCATCTGCATCTCTGGCTTTGAAGAAGACCGTATACTTTGGCGGATCCGTTTCCTTATCCTTTACGATTGCAAAATCCACACCATATTTATTGGCGATCTTTTTGAAATCTCTGATACCGGAATCGCCGATATCCATACTGGAAACACCCTGCCCCTGCCCGATCAGTTCCTTTACGGACTGCTTACCGTGCGGGGTATTGTCTTTTGCCATGCGGTTTACGTCTTTCTTTCTGTCGTGATTCCGCTTCCAGGCGATCAGTCCTCTGATGAGCATCCGCACGGTTACTTTTGTAGTCGTAATGGCAAGGCGTACCGTTTTATCAGATACTTCCTCGTTCAAGTCCTCACTTCCTTTCCATTATTTTTTCACTATCATTTCACTATTCGCCGCACTCCAAAACGCCCTCCAGTGTGGTAGGGATAACCTTGGAATGCTTGGCAACGGAAATGTCAGCCCGGACATCATCATTGATCTTTCTTCCACAGACAACGAGAAATCTCGCACGCTTTAAAAGATCTTCCGACATCTCCCTGCGTTTCTTTTCACCGTCGGGATCGTCGTCACTGATGATTCCTGAAAATGCAAGCACCGGACATAAAGGAAGATATCCTGCCTTTACCAGTTCTCTGCAATATTTCCGGGCCAGGTCTTCCGCATCAACTCTGTTCTTCGGCCATGCAGCCGTTACATATGCTCTGGGTATTGTTCTGCTCATAATTCGCCTCCTATAAAAGTTCGTAGGCAGAAAACTCCTGCCCCTCTGCAACAATAGTGATCAACCTGCTCTCAAATTCTTTGGCTGCCTCATCAAACTCATCACCGGATAAAAAGCCTAAGCCCTTGCCGTCATACTTCATGATGAGTGCGGAACCGATAAAGCATTCACCGGTACCGAATTTAAGGATCTTGTTTCCGTTGATCATCATGAGATAATCGGTCTTACCCATGTACTCTCCATGACCAACTTCGGAAAGCATGTCCAGGATACGCTGGGTTTCCGAAACACCGGCGATTCTCTTCTCACCATTGGTTCCGATGATCAGGGATCCTTCCTCTTTTTTCTTAAAAATGCTCTCTGCAAAAACTGCTCCGTCATTTAACGGATCCAGTTCGATGGCTACATTAAGTGTTTTCAATTTTTCTTCCTCCTGTTAGATTCTGCCCTCGGCCCTATCATTGTTGACCCAGGCTGTGTAATAGCTCTGCATGGTAAGCGGAGCGTTATAAAGCGTTGCAAGCAAATACTGCTTGATGTTTCTGACCTTTGTTGGGTTATTCCTCAGGCAATCCATTACATACTCTATGTGCATGGAATTGAGTTTCATGAACTGAGACTTCACAACACCCACAGGCTTGTCATCTCCTGCAATACGGATCGTCTTTCTCTTGGAACAGATCACATCCAGCATCATGTTGAAAATGGCATCCAGCGTCTCATGTTCATAGGGATACCGTTCATAGAGGATTGCCATGTCAAGCTGTGATAAAAGGTATTCGCGATAGTCATCTCTCTCATCCTTATCCACATCCCTTCCGGATAGGATAGGATTGGTGTCACTTATCTCAGTATTATTTATCTCAGTATTATTAGAGTATGAGCCGCATACTTCCGCAGGTATGTCCTGCATACTCCCGCAGGTATGTATTTCATACTTCTGTAGGTTTGCATCCCATACCCGGCCAAAGTTATGCACATAAAGCTTTGTTGGCTTTCCGAGTCCCTGCTTTCTTTGTTCCACCAGCCCGAAATTCACAAGTTCTTTTAAGACCTTGCAGGATTTCTGATGACAGCGGCCAAGAGCCTGTTCTATACTGTCGATAGTCATATAGACGTAGACATGCCCTTCTTCATCGATCCACTTATTTTTCTTTGACAGCTGGATACGGTCCAAAAGGATCCCATACAAAAGCTTTGCATCCGAAGAAAGTCCCCGGAATCTCTTATCCGTACAAAGAACCTTGGGTGTTCTGTAGAATACATAGTTTTCCGACTCCTCCGGATAAAAGTAGTCGAACTGCATGTCATCACACTCCTTCAGCTGCAGCTTTTCTGGCTGCCCTGTGCTCGCTCATAATCTTTGCATAGCAGGGAAAGCAAAATGCTCTGTCCTTTCCGTAGGGGCATTCATTCTTGCAGTTGCAGGGATGAGCATTCGGGACTGCTTTACCGAGAACCGAAGTATAAGTTTTCCTGTATCCGGCAATAACCGGCGTATAACATTTATCTGACATATCTGTTCCTTTCCGGCATAAAGAAAGCGCCAAGCCGGGGAACTTCCCTCAGCCTGACGCTTCCAGCCTCAAACGTTTGATCGTGATTTCTGCTTAGAGTGCTTCGCCACCTTTGGTCTTCGCACCCTTGTCGATGTGTTCCTTCTTGGGAGTCTTGGCGACTTCCTCTTTCTTGGCTTTAAGATCACCAAGCACGGATTTCTCACCCTTCTCCTCAGCGTGCTCCGCTTCCTTTTCAGTCTGGCGTGCCACGAACTTTTCTCCAAGTTCGAAGATCTTTGCCTGACTGTCGTAGTGGTAAACACTGTCGGTGAGCTTGTCCGCAGGAGCGACCTGAGTTGCATTGACTTCCTTTACCATGTTCTCAAGATCCTTAAGTCCCATCTCCCCGTTGTCAGGAACGATGAGGACCTCATGGATGCTCGAAGGTAAGATATAAAAGTCTCCGCCTGCTCTCTCGGCTGCCTGATCCATGAAGTCCTGATAAGCAAGTACTCCGGCTCCGTGTACCTTGTCGGGCACCGTTGCAACGAAGATCTTTTCATCTTCGGGTGCCACAGGGTAAAGTCCCATCATCTCAGCCTGCTCAACGCCCATCATCTCGGCCATGACTTCGCTCATGCCTTTGATCTCGACGGGCTTGATCTGAGGCGCATTCTCCATCGCATCAGCGTGAAGCTGTTCGGGAGTAACGCCCATACTTTCAAGCAGCTGGTTTGTAACCAGGATGGAAGCTCTGCCGTCATCATCGGAACTTAAGACGAAGCGGTAAACAACCGCCATATCTTCCATATTCTGATGAGGTACGGTTTCAAGCATCTCCTTGTTGGCTTCCGCAGAAACAACCTCCATCGCAAGCTTCTCTTTCATCTGGGAATAATCAGATAAGGAAGAGATATCGAAGTCAGGTCTCTGTGTGATTCCGTTGGTCACAACATCCACAGCCTTGTCTACGACTTCATCGTAGGATCTTCCGTCCTCGATCGCTCCGTAGAACTTATTGATCGGAATGTTCACTCCGATGTTGCTGCCCTCAGGTGTGACTGTTACGGCCTCGTAGCTTTCGTTGAGCTTTTTCACAGTGTTGACCGAGACATTTACCTCAGCGCCCTGTTCGTAAAGTCTGTCCTTTAAGTCCTCAACGAACTTCTCTTTGAATGATTCATAATCCATAGTGTGTTTTATCCTTTCGCTTTTTTGTGTCGGCTCCGGATCGTCATCCTCGGCCTTGGTTGATTTTGGGCAAAACAAAAGCGCCAGGCTCACAACCTCTTTCGAAGTCATGATCTGACGCTCATCATTGCCGGTATTCTTTTGCAAAAGAAAATGGACTCGGCGGCTCGGGTGTTTTTGTTTTCCCGTTCGCTTTGTCCATTGTAAATATAACACACTTATTTTCGAAAAAAAATACTGTAAAGGTACTTCTTTCGTACTGAAAAGGTACTATTTTAGTACTATTTATCGGAATTGTGATATATAGTTCCCATTCATGTAGTAGAAATATGCTCAATGATATCCGTTAGGGGAATATGCTTATAAAATGTATCCCCGCTCATTACATCAATAGAATCATATCCTCCCAGGTATCTGTCAATAATCTCTACTGTACCATCGAGAATCTCTTCTTTGTCAGAGCCATGATATCTTATCTTGAACTTAACATGATCACCAACCTTATAATTGCGGATATCCAGTTTCGGATCCGGCAATTCCTCCGGCTCTCCGTTACCGTCCGCAAATCCCCACTGCTTTGAAACAGTATCTACCCAGATAAAACGCTGGTCTCCGATAGGATCTCCGTTACGGTATGTAGAGAAATTATCTACCGTGACAACTTCCCCAAAGTAATCTGTTTTCCTCACCGGTGTGTGCCCCACTACTTGCAGATATCCCTTGGGATACATTTCGCTCCTGCCATCCTGCGGTCTAGCCCAGATTGGTGAGGCATCGCACCACAGTTCATCTCTTCGGAAGCTGTTGATTTTTTCAAGAAGCTCGTCAATATCACCGCTGAAATCTGGAAGAAAATGAGAAACAAACACTTCTGTCAATCCAGCATGGCTGAAGAGAACACTATCTATCCTATGGATATAAGCGATATTATCTGCCAGGATAAGTTTTTCAAGCTTTGATATTCCTTCAAGCACTACCGGTCTTGCATAATCAGAATACCCTGACTCGCGAGCCTCCCAGATATAACTCACATCATGATTTCCATAGCAGAACAGGAAATTAGGATGCCGCTCTATAAATCTCTCAACCGCATCAAAAGTCTCTTTGTACAATCCCAGATTCTTTTCCTGATCCCAATCATCTACGAGATCTCCGAGGCAAATGATTTTATCATATTCGCTTCGAGAAAGGAGTTCCTCTGCCTTATCAAATATCCAAGGCTTCAAATGAACATCCGAAATTACAAAGACTTTACTCATTACGTTTCATCTTCCTTTCCACCGCGCGGTCTATTGTCACACGATGAATGCTTTCAATATCTGACAGGATACCATCCTTTATGATCTTTCTAAGATTGATTGGCGTATAGCCGCATACATTCGCTGCAAGGTTAATGTGCTTACATCCATCTTTGTATGCTTCCATATTATTATGATCATGGCCGTGTATATTCAGACACCAGGGAAGTCCGTATATAGGCTCATGTGACAGAAGTATCTTATCGGAAATAAACAAGGGGCCCGCATATATTTCACTGAACAGATCCTTATATGCTCCACGGGCATCATGATTTCCCAACAGCAAAATCTTTTTTCGAGCCTTGATCATCGGAACATACTTCGGATTTCCTACATCGCCGAGACAAACAAAGGTATCACCTTTGCCTACCATACCATTGATTATATCAAGCTGTTCCTCGGGCGTGATCCAGTTTGGATCCATCAATTTGCAATCACTGTCTGAAAAATGCAAGTCCGAAAGAATATATACGCTACCACCCTCAGACCAATGCCGGAACGGTTCATATAATGTTGTGATCATATTTAAAGTGCTCCTATCTTTTCAATCAGTGCATCACACCAGTCCTGTATAGTGATGACAGCCAGTAAGACAACTATGATTGCTACAAAGATCAGTGACATGAGAAATACATCTGACCATCTTTTGCAGATAAGATAATAAACAATACCAGCTCCCACAATCAGGGTAAAGAGTCCGATGATAGACTCTGTGAGTTTTAATGAGGTTGCCAATAGCCATTTAACAAAAAACAAAACAAAGACTACCGGAAGCAACACAATCTTAAACAGTTTTCTCAGTATAAACATATCAGCCAATCCTCCCTTCGCGGAGTTCATTCATAACCTTGTACGCGATTAGTCTTAAAACATATTCCGGCATAGCTCTACGGCCAAGCTCCCATTCCTGCATGGTGCGATATGGCACACCAAGCCACGCACAAAAATCTGTCCTGGTCATTCCAGACTTTTCTCTGATTGTCTTAAAGCAATAAGCAATGCGGCGCTTCTCTGCATCCTTATCGCTCTTGTCATACTTTTCAACTTCAATCTCGATTCCTTCGATGTTATATATTTCCTTCTTCATAAGCACCTCCTCGGTGTAGTCATTGCGGATACTTCTATATCTATATTATATGTAGTCATTGACTACGTGTCAAGGCAAAGAAGGCAAAGAAATAGCTATCCACCGACCATAGGCAGATAGCTATTTCCGATAAAAGTCCTTATGCTTACACTTCAAAATTCTTTTTCCTATATGTCTTTCACTCAAATCCTCGTATACACCTTCAAAATTTAACCCAAAAGCATGATTCTATTGAATATATTATCATCAACCTCAGCTATTCCTTCCTCACCATTTGAAAACAATATTTGTAGACGATGAATCCCTTTCTTATTCGCTGACGCTATTCCTGCAATCATACCCAATGTTCCCAAGAACTTATTGCCCAAATATCCTCGTGCCAATAAGCTCATAGTATCAGGTTGTTCTGTGTAACTAAGTTCCTGAACAGAATATACAAGCATTCTATTAATAGCGATTTCTCTTTCGAGGCAACATAAATATAATTGGCCGTGCTTAATTTTGAACTGAAATTCCTTATATTTTCCTTCTATTATTTTATTTCGCGCTCTTATGATTATCACCTCTCAGATTCTGCAAATAGGAACTCAAAAATTTCCTTCACAACTATATACCCTACTTAAATATCTTTCGTAAAATATATGCACCATAAAGCAACATTAAAACAACAAAAATCGGCATAGCACATATATTGATCAGCAATACGACCAATAACACTCTTAATACATTTTGTATACCATAAATAGCCGAATTTATTATCTGATACCATTCATAATTATCGCCATATGCATATTTGTGTTTGCTGACATAATAAATGGTACCAATTATTTGTCCTACTGCACAGCAAAACGCTACGAGGCTAATCGGTACAAATCCACAAATTGACATCCCGATACTTGGTATTATTAATACCGCAACGATGATAGCACAAACCAGAGATACTATCATGCACAGAAGTATAAACAAATTCTTATTGAGTTTTTTATCGGATTCATCTAGATGATTCATCATACACGGCCCTCACAATTTGTATCGAAGTTCTACGCAATCCATCATAAGGTAAGCAAAAAGGCACCAGTTCTGATGCCTTTAATTGCCCCGTTTCTACCTTGTTTACATATATGACTAACTATAGCATTAAACTCCACAACAATTAGCAAGAACATCAGCCAAAATTGTATAGTACTGTTCCTCGGCCTGAAGTTTAGCATTTGCACCGCCCAAAAGACCACCGATCTTTGCCATCGTTCCGATTGCTCCACCTGCTGCGGCAACATTGGAATTACGATAGTTTTTACTTCCACCCATGTTATAAACATGCATAAACGCATATTTACCCATGTGCTGAACACGGACAACAAACTTCAGATAATCGTTTGCATGGTCAGGATTATACATAACCAAAACATCCTCAATCTGCTTGTTGAACATTCCTCCGACTTTAAGCTGATCCTCGCGGAATGCTACCGGGATACCGTTTTCAGCTGCCTCGTTCTCGATTGCTTCACGAACGGTCATGAGGTTAACATTATCACCGTTTGCGAATCTCACCTGCGGTATCCACTCCATCGTCAAATCTTTTTCTGCGTAAGCCATAAGTTTTACCTCCTGTTTTTTTGTTTTTCTTTGGCTTTTTATAATCAATGAAGTCCAGATGAACGTGTATCGTCGTTACTGACTTCATAATTATACTGATAACCGGGTTTGCTTGCTCTTAAAAAGCCCCCACCTTTTTGACTTTCTGCATCAACTACAATCTGTACTATATCTTCCATTGCCTTTGTACACCTATCATCATTCTTAGGAACAATGACAGACATAATCTTTAATATGTCATTTATATAATCTAGCTGCACTCTGTTAATGATTAAATGCTTACCGGATGATCGATTATAAGACATAGCTTTCATTGCATCTTCATGTAATGCGACAAAATACTCAAATTTAACCTGCTCATCGTTTGGTTCTTTCGAGTACGCTATTTTAGCTTCGCCAAGCGCTTCTTTCATCAAACCCATATTGCGAAGACAATTAGCTGCAAGAGCAAAATATTCTCCACTACTGGGATTCAACCTTGATGCAGACTTGAATGCCTTATAAGCTTCATCTAGTTGATTACTATCAGCATATGCAAAACCTAATTGACGATAGACTCCCTCATCATCCATCAATAGGCTTGCTCGCCTTAGGGCATCTATACCCTGTTCTATATTTCCACCTCGCCGGAGTGCCTCTCCATATAAAAACCAAGCCCTTCCGTTTCTTTCATTTTTCTGGATTTCCTTTTGGGCTACCTGCGCAGCATACTCTGGCATATCTCTATCATATGCCTGGAAATAATCGCTTTCCCAATCAAAATCATCATCAACGGATTGATCAATAGTATCTGATTTTGGCGCTTGGCTTAATTGCACATCATATTCTTGACGCTTATTTGCGTCTAGGAGAATCTTTTCAGCATCTGCTATTTCTTTAACATGTCGCTCAGCCTCCGCACGAATCGCTGCATCTGGATTGTTTGCACGATTATTCCAGGTTCTCCTTGTTTTACGAATAGCTTGCTCTATAGCGGCCTTATCTGCATTTTGAGGTATTTCTAGCAATTCGTAATAATTCACCATTGTTTTTTGTCTTCCCTTCTATAAATAATCTCTATGCGTTGGGTGGGTGCATAAAACCTCCGTTTCTTCATATAACCACTTCGCTAGACTTATCCAATATCTCAAAGTTTTTCTCATCCGGCAAAATGAAAGGCTTTGTTTCTCCAGTATCTTTTGATATTAAAGCTCCAAATCCACCGACTTCAATTTCATCGGTTTTTTTGTACAATATCCAGTATTCTGATGTTTCCAAAACCTTTCCTATTTCAGAACACTTTAAAAACTCTTTAGCTTTCACAATTGCATCTTCTAACTTAATCATCTATTCACACCTCCCGACTGCACTGTAGTATATAATCGCTTGGAGTTAAATCATCTATTCTGCAGAACAATGTTTGATTATCTGCCACTCTGTTAAAGTATCGACTAACATCTTCATCCCCTGTTTGCGGATCAATAAACCTTACTTCACCGCCAACATTTTCAGCTATAAAAGTATGCCCCGATGGCACTCCACGCCAAACTACAACAATCTGCGCTCTTGCTCCATCTCCCCACTCTAACATCCTTTCTACAATACTTTCCTTCCCAGAGCCTGCTGTTCTACTAACATCCGGATTCTCCCACACATCAAATGGATGTCTACATAAATAATCGTTAGGATCAAGTTTTGGAAAGGCAGTCACGTCATAACCACGCCTACGCATTTCATAAGTAGGCACACACCTTTGACAATTAATTGACCATTCCGTTGATGGCTCATAGTTTGGATTGGTTTTACTCAAATTTAATGAGATATTTGTTTTGTTACTTTCTGGCTGAGTTTTCCAATCAATACATGGTCCTGTTTTTGCTCTCTCAGCAAAGTAGGACTGAGCCATATCATCATAAAACTTGTATGAACCATCTTCACCCGATTCTAATAAATTATATATATCCTGAGCTTGGGCTTGCCCTCTGGCAACTTCAATATCATTCGCCAATTGCTGAATCATAAGAGCTTTTTCCATTGCCAACGTTTTTCTTAGCCATTCACCATTTGGTACTCCCCTTCTCATAAGTGCTTCTTTATGGTTTTCTAAACGTTCGTCAATATCTTTTAAGCCATTTTTATATCTTTCATCAGCTTCTTCTTTGGTAATCTTTTTTACCTTAGGGTTTTCCTCACCAGAAAAATCCTCGTTCTCGTCAACTTTGTTGTCACCATAATTTTGATCCAACGACGTGGCGAAATCATATGTTGAAGGATTTACTGCTTTACTTGTGCCAGTGATGTGTCCACTCAACCAATCCTTACCTAACCTTGAAACATTCGCTAGGCAATCACTCGCAAATTCTAACTTCTTCTGCGATATTAACAGTTGGTTAATCAGATCTTTATATCCTTGACGGCTTGTACCATTAATCAAGCTGTTAACAGACGCTATCATTTCGTTTATTTGTTTTTTATAGGCATTTACTTGGTTGATGACATCATCTGTATTTGTGACCAAATTTGATATATTTTGTGCCACAGAACTCAAATCGCTCAAATATAACGCCACCTCCTCAAACTCATCATCTAATCTTTTTCAAAACAAGTTCTTTCGGAGCATCCCCGCACCAGTCATAACCAGCTTGAGCTGCTAGTAGTGTTTCCTTAGCCGCAACATAAAGGCGCTTTTGTGCCGTCAAAAAAGCATCACATACCGTTTTTGCAGACGGATCGTTCGTTCCGTTTACTAAAGAGGTAAAACTTTGCAAAAAACGCCCCAGGCTTTCAGCATATTGAAGGATTTCATAGCTCTTCGTTTCTGAATCACTAGAGATCAGCTCGACAATCTGTACTAATTCCTCGTATTGGCTCATATTATGCCTTTCCAGACCATTCCTTCGCTGCATTTGCAGCTGCCTGAAGGGATGTAGAAGCATTCTTTACTGCTTGACTTGCTTGCTGAAATGATGCAATCATAGTCTTATCTTCTCCAGAAGATGTTCCTCCAATAGCGCTGTTCACAGCTGCAATGTTTTTTTCCAGATTTGTAGCAAGCTGTGATAACTGCCCTGCTGTTGAGTTTGCCTGTTGCCCAATCTGATTAACCTGCTGCTTGATTTGTGAGATTGATGAAGCCATAATGATTCCTCCTTATGATTTAATTATTTTTTCTAAATCTTCTTTTCATTTCTTCTAACAACGAGGCTCCCCGAGCTTCTTCTAAGGCTGCTTCCTCTTCCTTACGCTTTCGTTCAGCTTCTGCCGCTGACAAAGCCATTGCAGCTTTTCTTTCTGCCTCTTGCTGTAATTTTTTCTGTCTTTCAGCTATCGCCTGTTGACTCTTAATTGCGAACCATTCTTGTATTTCTCTTGCAGCCTGTTCCTGAATCCTTATACATTCTTTCCAGTTTGTTTCTGTATATGTAGGTCTCTGATCTGCCGGTCTTCGCAATCCAGCATTTGAAGTACAACTCTCCCAAACACTTCTGTACTGGTTAATTATCATTTGTCGTGCTCTCTGTAATTCCAAAGAAATACTCAGATATTCATTTTCTACCTCAGCAACTGTATTTCTTTCCTCCTGGGCAATACTATTCTGTGAGTTATCTTCTGATGTTGTTAAAACCATCAACTCTGATAAATAACCTTGATATTGTTTAAACAGTTCACTCTTATCCAAATCACCATCCCTCCGATTCTATAATTCCACAAATTCTATTATTCATAGGCATCAGCGGAATAACCACCTCATCCGATGGTAATTCAGAATTGTCATGAACATATGCCCTATTTTCCCTAACACTCCATGTAATAAATGGCCCTAAAACTTCACGAGATGTGTCAGTATCCATACGCAACAGCACCTTGGTTTCGAAATAACCGTCATTTCCAAATCCCAAATGAGTTTTATAAGTGCTGACATTTGACCACCAGCATATAAAATGTACGCCCTTGGTTCCACATTTTAATAGTTGTTGAAATATATCCGCACCAGACTCTCCACATAAATTCATCTCTGTAAAATCAGAAAATCTATCCATTCCCAAGCAAAGAATATATGTATCTTCTTCACCATCAGACTCATTCATCTCCTGCTTAAATTCGGTAAGCCAATTTGTAGCTTCAGATGTAGCGATTAGTTCTACGGGAAATCCAAAACGCTCCATCAACTGCGACCAACGGTCAGTATTACTGTTCTTATAAATATCTTGACCCAGCCCATCGATAAGCACAAAACGCGCATCACCATCTGGATGTTGCAAAGCAAGAGCAACGCAAATACCCTGAATCATCCCAACGGCCATATTATTTTGTCCTGGCACTATTCCCTCTTTTTGTAGGTTTTCTGCAGATCCAAGAATAGCAATGTTCTTTCCAACATCATTCATGAATGGCAACGATATTATGTCTCTATTAACAGAAAGCCGCACCCCCATCGGAACATTAATCACACCAGAATCAACACTTCTGTCTCTCCATTTTTTTACTTCATGCAATACCATGGAGAAATCCATACAATCTCGGCGAGTAAATATCACAGGGTATTGCTTATCACATTCTTTGCAAAACTCTTGCCTGATTTGCTTTATTTCCTGTTGCTCAGCATAGGCAACGGTAAACTTCTGATTTGAATCTAATGCACCATAATTTTCATTTATCACAGCCTCGCCTCTTACTCTTAACTGTGCGGCTGCATCATTGCCGATTCCAAATAGCGCATATGATTCAGAAACTGTATTCTGAAGAGCAATCCTAACCGGGAATTGAGCATATATCCTCTCATCTTTTCCCAATAATCCTGCAGCACCATTTATGGATTGTGAAGCAAGGACTACATGAATAGCACATGCTCGTCCCTGTCGCACGAGGTTTTCTAGCAATGCAGCAGCTTCTTCAGAAATATCATCGTTTGTCTCAAATAACTTTTGATACTCATCAATTACAAGCACTATCCTGGGAATTGGATTCTGAGGATATTTTTTTCTGTATCCTTCATATCCTTTTGCCCCACCATCAGGGGCATTTCTAAATAATTCTGCCCTGTGTAACCTTTCTTTTTCTAAATCTTTCAATATGGCTAACCCAACATCCCTATCGCTTTCAAGTCCCAACATTTTAGCGTGGGGAAGCCATGATTTTTCCTCTCTATCCGCGTATGGTTTAAAAGTTAATCCATCCTTAAAATCCAAAAGATACAATTCCAAGTCTTTTGGACTATATCTCCAACAAAGACTATGTATCATCACTTCAAGAAGGTTGGACTTACCTTTACCTACAGCACCGGAAATAAGAATATTGTGATGCTGCGTAACCTTATCACCTATACAAACAGACACCGTATCCAAACCACTTTTACCTAGGTTGAAGATAATATTCTCTGTGGAATCTTCACTCCACATCGGCTTCGAGCATTCTATCTGTCTAAATGGTATCGTAATTACAGAAGACTTCTTTGCGGCTTCAATTAGATCATTCACTTCTTCTGAAATTGCAACTCCGTCTTTTAACGGGAATTCATTTAACAGTTTGTCGCCACCATTGGTTTGTGAATACCACTGATTTCCGGAGTATTCAAAAAAGCTAAAGTTTGAAAGTCCTTTTATCGCTCTCATCGTTTCGCTATCAACGGGCGTACTCTTACTATATAAAAACAGTACAGCGATTCCTGCTCTGGGTGCTCCTTTCAAGACCCTTACAAGCTGATTCCGAAAATCGTCACCTGATGTTTTGGGTAATTCCTGAATCACTATCAATCTAAGTCTTCCGACTGGTTGTTGCGCAGCTTTCCTTAATTCGACTAATGATGAATATCTTCCCTGAAGCAAGGAATCAATCTCTACCAATTCCTCTGTGATGCTCGCAAAGAAGTCCTGTATTTCATTTGTTTTAGCAAGCATCTGAAAATCCGTCAGTCGGGTAAATGCGGAAAATTCAGGTCTCAACTCCGGATTGACAACTGTAATTGACAGTTGCCCTGGTGCTGTCTGCTGCAAAGCTTGCAAGGCAAACTGAAGACCAATAGCATGACATTCATCACCTTTGCTTTCGAGCATAACATTTCCATGCCCAATAAGCGGAATAATGCAAGGAATCGATACATCTGAAAAAATCATCTTTTTCAAATTATCAATACCAGACTTTCCATATAGCAAATACTCAGCTGTACGGATAACAGTATTTTCATCCTGATTCATTTGGGCACATACTTCTTTAAGCTTATGAAGAGTAGCCATCAAATTATTTGATGATGCTGTTGCTGACTTGCTACGTTCCCTTTCATATCGTTTCTTAATGGTAGCGCGACCATCAGATCTTTTTTTATTTGCTTTTTCTTCTTCTTGCTCAATTGCATAGAGGCTATGCTGATATGCAACTGCAAATCTATCAAATAATTGGGTGATGTTATCCATTTGCATAACCTCCTTCTTATATATTTAGAATCTCGCTTTTTTAAATTTCTTCGGTTGCCATCTTGACGGCTACTATTACATCTGCCGGTCTAAAAACCTGATCACGAAGTAAATATCCATTACGAACTATTCTTACAATGCTCTTGTCGGGATAAGTTTCAGTAGCAGGCTCTGTTCCTACTGCATTATGATATCTTGGATCAAAGACCGTTGACGGTTCCATCTGATAAATTTCTCTTCTGGCAAGCAACTCTAACAGTTCCTCTTCTACCGAAGCAGATAAACTATCAACTTCTTCCTGTCCATCAATACGATCACATACCAATAGCAGTTCTTTAATAAAAGCTGAAAGATTTTTTTCATCCAATCTTTTCTGAAGTGCTTCGTTCTCTTCTTTGAGTTGAGAAATCGCTGCTGTTTTTACCTTGTCGTCCATTAATCTTCGTAAAAATAAGTCTTTTAATGCAGCTACTTCTTCATAGGTTTTGCTTATCAATTCTTCATTCATACCATTAACCCCTTGGTTATTGAATATCCATCTCGCTTATGCGCTTCATTGCATTTTTTACTTCCTCTTCATCCATATTCATCAGACGATCTATTTCAAACTTTCCTACAACAACGCCTTTTGTTTCATCAAACAACTCAACATACACTGTTTGGTCTATGTCGTAGGCATACGAAACAGTAAATGGAGCTCCCTTGGGGTACGGAGGAACTGGAATTTCTTTAGATCCAATTTCCGTGACATAACGAACCTCTCGATCTTCTCCTTGAGTAACCCGAACAAGAATAGAGGTTTGTTGATCTACAACTGTACGTGCATGTTGCTCTCCCTTTGTAGGTATTTTTGCATTTTTGGGGATGACAACAAAATTTTCATCTTGATCATTATCGTTTAATAGGATCACTCCTAATGCCTGCGAAGTAACATCAGAGACATTAATTGTAATTAACTCACCTCCGATTACTGCCGGCACTCCACTGCCTTGTTCAATTTCATTGGATTCGCTTGAACTTACATATGCCTGAATGGCTGCACCCAAAGCAACCGCCTCATCCGGATTAATATTTAACTCTGGGTTCTTTCCTGAAAGACTGGTCATCATTTTCTTAACCATAGGCATACGAGTTGATCCACCAATCAGAAGAAGGTGATCAATATCTCCCCAACTCTTTCCAGCGCTTTCCATTGCATCTTCCACGAGCTCCTTTGTTGTATTCAGCAAATCCTCCGTTCTGCTTTCGAACTCATCCCGTGTCATTTTTATACGAATATGTTTTCCATCAACCGTTAGCATTATTGATGTTTGCGCTACTGTTGTAAGACTTTTCTTGGCTATTTCAGCTTTTTCCCGTATTTCTGCAACAAGGAGGTCATCTGTTCTGACATCCCTATCTATACCCTGTTCCTTGATTTGTTCAAAAACATATTCTGCAATTCTGTTATCAAAATCAAACCCGCCTAAATTTCTGTTGCCATCTGTAGCAAGAACATCAAAATCACCATTGTTGATATCCATTATTGTTACATCAAATGTTCCACCACCTAGATCGTAAACTAATACAGTTCCCTTCTTGTCTTGGCTAAGACCATAAGATAGAGCCGCTGCTGTAGGCTCATTAAGAACACGCAGAACATTCAGTCCCGCAATCTGTCCTGCTTGTTTTGTCGCAGTTCGTCTAGCATCATCAAAGTATGCAGGAACTGTAATAACAGCATCTGTTATAGGTTGCCCAAGTGCAGTTTCAGCGTCATTCTTAAGTTTTTTTAGAATGACCGCAGAAATCTCTTCAGCACTATATGAATGCCCATTAGCAGATTCAAATCTCCAGTTAGGATCACCCATTTGTCGCTTTACGAACTGAACAACATCAAGTGGTGCAGTAGAAGCTGAATGCTTTGCCATCTCACCAACCAATGGTTCCTCATTGGCATCCGTAGAAGGGAACAGTACAACAGAGGGCGTGATATTCTGCCCCTCAACATTCGGAAGAATAGTTGGCTTATCATCCTGCATTATTGCAACAGCTGAATATGTCGTCCCCAAATCTATTCCTATAGCTGTCTTCATCGATTTAATTTCCTCCATATTTTCTTATTCTCTATGGTTAATTCCCACTGCTTGTTGTAACTCCTCAGGAAACAGCCCTGCATTCTCTACTTCTGATCTTGTTGCAGGGTTGTTATAAAAAACCATCAGTAATGCCATATATGTTGTCCATGACATATTTCTTTTTCTTGTTTCAATAGATGAGTATGTCTGTCTTGAGACCCCAATGATGTCGCTTGCCTCATCCTGAGTCATTCCTAATCTAGCGCGGAGCACTGGTAATTCATATATAAGTTTATCTATTAATTCTTCTTTATTAATTATTTCCATCATCTCTTGTACGCTTTGTTTCAAGACTATCACCACTATTTCGCAGAGTATGCAACTCAAAGAATAATAGAGGACAAAGCCATCACTTTTGAACTTTGTCCTCCAAATTGACTAATTACTTGACTGCAAATAATTCCGATAATTTCTTTACATTTTCATGTTTAAACTGCATGGTAGGGTGTACATATCTGTTAAGAGTAATGTTTACACTCGCGTGTCCAAGCATTTCTGAAAGTGCCTTGATATCCACTCCGGCTTCTATGCAGCGCGTAGCATAAGAATGCCTCAGAGCATGATAGTTTGCATCGGATATTCCACATTCTGCAAGAATCACCTTGAAACGATTTTCCATCGTTCTTGGTTCCACAAATTTGTGAACAGATCCGGTTAGAAGATATCCATTAGATACATGTGCTTTGAGGAGAGCATCTATAATAGTATCTGGAATAGGAATAGTGCGTATAGAGCATTTGCTTTTGGGCTCATCAATACTGATATAGGTTTTCTTCTCAGCACTCTCATCAAGATTCTTAAGTCTCTGCATGGTCCTTTTTATATGTAACTCTTTCTCTGCCAACGATATATCACTCCACTTAAGTGCACACAGCTCTCCGAGGCGGATTCCTGTAAAGAGACAAATAAGGATGCCAAGGCTCGTAAGACCTGGATGTTCCTCAAGATAAGCTATTAATGCAGCTTCCTCAGTGAATGATAATACGCGGATTTTTCCGATGGGCTGTGGGATAACTATACATTCTGGATGAAACCTAACGTCATAGCCATGTATAATAGCATACTTTCGTATAGACTTTATTCTAGATAAAATATCTGAAACGGTTTTGGGTGCAAGTTTTTTCTTTGAGAGAAGATAATGACTAAAAGTCACAATGTCATCATTTGAAATATCATTTATTTTCCGTAAGCCTAGATAAGGGAT
>Ga0129307_1002052_pt1 | contig 17913 bp, 15 predicted proteins | sample P1105metagenome_FD_94437 | JGI IMG/M metagenome (GOLD analysis project Ga0129307, IMG submission 94437) | Capybara group fecal microbial communities from Wisconsin, USA - P1105 metagenome | ecosystem: Host-associated > Mammals > Digestive system > Large intestine > Fecal | place: USA: Wisconsin... | reverse complement strand
CCTTCGCTGCGGGACTTGGCGTAAAGGTCGAAGAGCTTGCGGGCTTCGGCGCTGCGGTAACCGTAGCGGACACCGTCATAGCGGCTGAGGTTGGAGCTTGCTTCTGCCGTTGCAATGATGTAGTAGCTGGACACGGCGTAGCTGATGTGCGGGAGGCTCACTTCCTTGATTGTGGCGCCTTCGGCTTCCATCTTCTTCAACATGTTTTCGATGGCTGCCTTGCATTCGGCGTCGAGACCTTCGGCAAAGTATTCCTTCGGAACGCCGATGACCTTGCCCTTAACTCCTGCGCCGAGCTTTGCAGTAAAGTCTTCGGTCGGGCGAGTGCTGGTAGTGTTGTCGTGCGGGTCAATGCCGCAGATTGCACCGAGGAGCGTCGCGCAATCGCGGACGGTAGAGCCGAACGGACCAATCTGGTCAAGAGAGCTTGCGTAAGCGAGGAGACCGTAACGGGAAACGCGACCATAAGTCGGCTTCAAACCGACAACGCCCGTGCAGGCTGCCGGCTGGCGGATAGATCCACCCGTGTCAGAACCGAGGGCGCAAGGAACCGTGCCTGAGGCGACGGCGACTGCAGAACCACCCGAAGAACCACCTGGAACGCGGGATTCGTCGAGCGGATTCTTGACCGGACCGTAGTAAGAAGTTTCGTTGCTGGAGCCCATGGCGAATTCGTCCATGTTCGTCTTGCCGACGATGATGGCGCCAGTAGCTTCGAGCTTTTCGAGTGCCGTTGCGGTGTAGGGGGCAACGAAGTTGTCGAGAATCTTGGAGGCGGCCGTAGTGCGAGTGCCGGTCAAGCACATGTTGTCCTTCACGGCAACCGGAATACCATCGAGAGCGCCCAGAGACTTGCCTTCGGCGCGACGCTTGTCGCTTTCCTTGGCACGTTCGAGTGCGCGTTCGTTAAGCACCGAAATATAGGCGTTTAAATTCTTAGTCGATTCAATTTTTTCGAGGGAAGCCTGTGCGAGCTTTTCGGCAGTGGTGCTGCCGTTAGCAAGTTGAGCCTGAAGTTCCTGAATAGTCTGCATTATCTTTCTCCGGACCATTTCATGATGTAAAGTGCGATTAGCATGCCTGCTGCACTCAGGAGGTTGAATTTAAAACCGATGCCAAGTGCAAATTTGACCAAGTACAAATCAATGACGACGGGTTGCGGTGTATCGCCAGAAAAACCGATACTGAAATCGACTGCTTCTGTAAAAACGTGATGAACACTGTTATTGTAGCCGCCTGCGTTCAAGAGGACTCCGAGTTCGCCAAACAAAGCTCCGAGAGCTTCACTCATGATGCCGCCTAAAATGAGGCCGACAAAGATGAATAGGACGACACGTGCCAATGAATTCTTGTGAGTCATGCGCTCGAATATAGAAAATTAGTGGTCAATAGTCATTGGTCAATAGTCTTTGGTCTGTGGTTGTTGGTCTTTGGCTGTTGGAGGGAGGTGGTTTATCGCTAGTCAATGGGGAATTTTCGTTGGTTGGGGGCTGCTGATGCGGATTTTGACTGTTTTGGGGCGAATGCGTGGCCGTTACATAGTGAAAATGCGAAAATCTGCTACCAAACGCAAGAAAATAAGCCGTTTGGTAGCATAAATTGTAGATAAATTTAATGAAAATTTGCTGATTATGAGTTTGTTTGATATTGTTTTGCTGCCAAATGGGCGAAAATGTTAAATTTGGTGGCACAAAATTAGTTGACGAAATGGATGTTTTATAGTACAAAGTAAAAAATATGCTACTAAACGCGGTAAAAACTTCATTTTGGTAGCATAAAAATGCAAAAAACGCATTTCGACCTCTTCAAATGGCCATTTTTTTTGAGGTTGCATCCTGAGATAATCGCAAATTTTGTAGAATAACTTGTAATGTGGTTTATTGAGGCTATGAGGTTATGATTTTTGCTTTTGCTTTGCTGGTGTTGATTTCTTTTGGCTCGTCGTTTGCGGCGTGTGGTTCGTATGCATCCTTCGGGCGTTCTCCGGATCAATCGTTGCAAGTTTTTGGCTGCGATTCCAAAAAATGCATGGTGGGCATTCGCGGGGTCGAAATGTTTCCGCACGAGTATGCATGTGACTCCGAAGACGAGTTTATCGAAGATGTCAAGAAACGGTTTGGGAGAGACGTTCCGAAGGGGCGGTACAACGCTCCGTTCCGTTACGGGAATATGGCTCGGCAGTACGAACCTGAGTTGATCTATTCCGGCTGCGACTTTTTGAATGTTGAACCAGTCCAAGGAATCGATTCCGTGACGGTCGCGTTGAAACCCAAGAAAACGGGCGTGTGTCCAGTTTCTGTCAAGGATTCCAGTCTTCGCGAGCGGATGTACCTGGCTGTTGTGAACAAGACGATGGGGCGCTGGAACGTTACGCTGGAACATAACCGAGAGACGGGCGAATCGTACGAATCCGAATTCACTTTTTTTGAATTGCCTTTCCCGCTATTTGTAAAGCCTTGCGAAGCGGATCGGTGCGATTTTATGTATGCTGAAAAATTGCCGTTCCCATATAAACGCTATAATGCTGTCTTGCTCACGAACGAACAACGGTTCAATCCGAAATGCCGTTTTGTAAAAGTAGAGTCCAGTGATTCAATGAATGTTTCCGGTACGCTTGTGTTAAGCGGGACGGGCCGTTGCCAGATTCAGATTGAAGAACGGAATGAAAAACGGAAAAATAAGCGGAAAGAACCAATTTATAATGTGTTGAACGTGAAACGGATTGATGGCCAATATCATGTGGTGCTGGAGTGAATATGAAAAAATTGATAATCGTATTTGTCTTTTTATTGTTGGCCTGCAGTCCAGAAAATCGCGAGAACGCCAAGGATGAACAACCTAAAAAAATAGTTCCCGCGGATTGGATATACCTAGATAGCTCGTATAGCTGGGGCGATGCGTTGAATTCATGTCCGGGAGGTTATCATTTGCCGGATAAAATAGAATGGGATAATTACATTGTTCGTACCGCAGAAATCCCGGATAGTAATTATTGGACATCTTCTTACACTGTTGGCTTTGCAAAGGAATATTCGGTGGCGTATGTGCAAAACAGAAAGATTTATCACGCTTTTGCGTATGATAGAAAGTATTCCGTGGCTTGCAAAAAAGATGAAAAATTAGAAGCGAAATCATTTTCGGATAAATTGTTTTTTACGGGAACCGCTTATGTTTCAAAGAAAAAAGCGGATTGCCTTGAGGGCCGCAATTATATAGGATTTGAAGACAACGCTCTCTATCGGTGTGAAAATAGAACGTTAAAAAAAGTCGCCGATTCGCTAGATTTTTTGCAGGATTCTTTGGATTTTGCGGTCGATACGGTTGTGCTGAATTTGAGGCACATGATTCCGTGTACGTTCGGCATGAATGGAAAAAAGATCATGACCGGCTTCAATCGCTACATGTACCAGTGCTACGGTAACAATTGGCACGGCTTAGGTTATGCAAAATTGAATCCTGTTCAGCAGGGGTATTTCAGGGATTCTCTAACCGGGGTGCATTTTAAAACGATAACGATAGATTCTATGGAATGGTCTGCTCAAAATATCTATAGGAGTATGCCGGGTGAGGAATGTTACGATAATAAAAAAATGCATTGCGAAAATCATGGGCGACTTTATGGTGTGAATGCCAAAGAGGCGTGCCCGGCAGACTGGCGGTTGCCGCGAAGGAGCGATTGGGTTAATTTGTTCGGCCGGTTCGGTTTGGAAGGCGCTTACCTTCGTTCGAAGGATGATTGGTTCCTTGAATTTAAAGAGAACAGGGATGTCGGTTTTACGATATATCCGGCAGGCTATATTGACAATGAATATAAAGGATTCGGTATGGTGACGGGCTGGTGGAGCTACGATGACGAAAACCGACTTTATGCCATCTTATTCGATGGCGAAAAGTTCAGTCATAATTACTCGATAGAAAACAAGAAATATTACATCCGCTGCGTGAGAAGAATACCGGAAAAATAACGATGAATTACTTTATTCCAAGTAGATGTCCGGCGTTATTTGAATATGGTAGCCGGGGAACATTTCCTGGATTTCGCCTTGGATGGTTTGCAATGCTTCCTGGGCGTTTGCTCCGAATTTGATGACGACGTCAAAGCGCATTTCCTTGGCTTCGATATCCACATAGAAACCATGCATCTGGAGTGCCCAATCGTGCGACTTAACTTTGTTTGAAATCGTATCGCGGATTTTTGCGGCTTCGTCGTCCTTGGTGTTGTAAGAGTAAACGCCGATGGCGGTGAGGATGACGCCTGTTTCGCGGTAGACTTTCTTTTCGAGCTTGCGTGTGAGGGAATCCAGGTCGGCAACGGTCATGGTATCGGGGAGTTCTACGTGTACGGAGGCGAGTTTTTTTTCGGGGCCGTAATCGTTGATGACGAGGTCGTATGCTCCGTGGATGCCATCTTCGCTGCGGATGAGTGTTTTGATTTGCTTGGCCAGTTCGTTGTCGTTTTGCCTGCCGAGCAAGTCGCTGACGGTGTCCTTCAACATTTCAAAACCGGCCTTGATAATGAAGATGGAAATCAATACGCCGACGTAGGCTTCGAGCGAGAGGCCCGTGAAAATGAAGATGAGAGCCGAGGCGAGAACGGAAAGGGAGAGGATGGCGTCAAAGAGCGCATCGGAACCGGAGGCGATGAGCGAACCAGAATTCACGCGTTCGCCTTGCGATTTCACGTAACGCCCGAGGATGACTTTCACGACCACGGCGATGGCGATGATGACAAGTGAAACGGTGGAGTAGTCGGCTGCTTCGGGGTGGACGATTTTCTTGATGGATTCCACGCAAGAGGTGATGCCCGCGTAAATCACAATGGAGGCGATGACCATGGCGGTCAGGTATTCAATGCGACCGTAACCGAGCGGGTGCTTTTCGTTGGGCAATTTTCGCGAGAGCTTGTTGCCGACAATGGTGATGATGGACGAAAGTGCGTCCGAGAGATTGTTTACGGCATCGAGAACGACTGCGATGGAATTTGCCATAAGGCCGATAACCGCCTTGACGCTCGCGAGAATGACGTTCGTGACAATCCCGACAACGCTAGTTCTTACGATGACCTTATTTCTGTTGACTTCTTTGTCGATGTTATCATTAAGCGTTTGCGTTTTGGACATATGCTTCTTCCTACTATTTTTCTTTCTCAAAGGCGCAAAGCGCCGACCTCAAAGCGTAGCGACCCCAAAGCGGCAAAAGCCGCGGCCTCACACCTATTTAATGCTCCAGTCAATGGGCTCAAGTCCTTTGCTGACAAGGTAAGCGTTTGCCTTGCTGAAGTGCTTGCAGCCGAAGAATCCGCGGTATGCTGAGAGCGGGCTCGGGTGCGGGGCGGTGAGAATCAGGTGGCCGCGATTGGGCGCGATGAGCACTTGCTTTTTAATCGCAAAACTGCCCCAGAGCAAAAAGACGAGGTTTTCGCGGACTTGTGAAAGTCGCTGGATAATAGTGTCCGTGAACTGCTGCCAGCCAATGCCGGCGTGACTTGCCGCCATGTGGGCGCGCACCGTGAGTGATGCGTTCAAAAGCAAAATTCCTTGATGTGCCCAGCCTTCCAAGTTCCCGTGTTGCGGCGGCGTGATGCCCAAGTCATCATGAAGTTCCTGGAAAATGTTCACGAGGGATGGCGGCGGTTCAATGCCAAACGGTACCGAGAAGCAAAGCCCATGAGCTTGACCCGGATTGTGGTAGGGGTCTTGTCCGATGATGACGGCCTTGACTTTATCGACAGGGCAATAATCGAGGGCTGCAAAAATCTGCGGTCCGGGAGGATACACCACATGGTGCTCTGCGTGTTCCTGCAAAAGCTTTGCTTTGATTTGCTTAAAATACGGTTGCTCGAATTGGTCTGCGAGCAGGTTCAGCCAAGATTGTTCAAGTTTGACGGACATAATTTTTTAGACGATAGAAGAAAGACGATAGACGAAAGATAATAAAAGATTGATGTTAGAGTTTTTTCCTTTCGTCATTCGTCTATAGCGAGCTGGGCGAGCGTTCTTTCGTCTTTAAAGTCAAAATTGCAATTTTCTCGCCGTTGAGGCGTGTGTAGAATAACGTTGCGCTGTCCTTGCCTTTCGGCTTGAGGCGCTTGATTTCTTGGTCAGGATCGACTCTGACGCCTCGCAGCTTGAGCGTGAGCTTCCCGATGTCATGCGATTTGAGCATGGCGCGGACGGCTCCGGTTGAAATTTCAGCGGAATCGAGAACTTTGTAGTTGGTGAAGGCGGGTGAGGGGAGCGGCTTTTCGCTAGTTGTGTAGGCGATGCCCGGCGAAATCAGGTGCGTCGATTCGTCGTGCGCGAGTGCGACAACTCCAAAGAGGTGGCTGCGGAGCAGCACGGGCGAAGGTTCCGAAATGAACTTGGAAACGCTTCCGAGCGGCAAGTCGGATTCGCTGCTTGCGGTGGTGTAAACGCGGTCGCGTCCTTCGAGTTCGTAGTTGTGGTCGTATTGCGACTGTTCGCTTTCGTTGCGGGCTTCGCGTTTTTCGTCACGAATCTCGCTCCATTCGGCGATCGCGTTACCGGTTTTATCGACCATCACGGCGCACACATGGTCTGGACTTTGGGCTAGTTCGCCAAACAGCACTAAGCATTCGCGGCAGTCCGTGCGGGAACCGATGTAGATGATTTCTGTTCCGCAGGGGATTTCGCAAATGGGGTAGCCGGGTGGAATTTTCGCCATGCCGCCTTTGTAATGCTTTGCAATTTCGATGACTTCTTCGAATGTTGGCGTGAGATTGCGCAGGTCGCGCTGGTTTTCGCCTTCGATGGCTCGGCGTGCGGGGTCAATCGTGAAGTAGTCCGCTTTGGGCAGAGCGAGTGTTACACTTTCGGAATCGTTTTGTTTGGCGATTTCGCGGACGTCAGCGAGAATTGTATTCTGATTGCCGGCAACGCTTTCTTCTGCGGTTGCGTTGCCATGGCCTCGCATGACCTTGTTGTTGTAGCGGTACATCGCAAGGCGGTTTTCGTCGAGGTCCACGCCAATGGTCAAAAAGTCTTTGGGCAAGTAGAAGGAATCGCCTCCCATTCCGCAGCACAAGTCGTGAACGATGGGAGCCGTTTTGCTGTTGTCGCCGTTTCTGTTCGCGTGGCGAGCGCGTTCCCAAAGTGTCGATTTCCAACGACCGATATCTTGGGCGGTGCTCTGTTCCAACGCGAGTTTGTCGCAAAGCAAGAATGTGGACGTGGCTTTTTTTGCGGTTTTCGCGGAATTTTCGGCAAAGAACTTGTCCCTAAATTTAGGGACGAGTGCCATGTAGTCCATAATCGCGGCGCGTTCATCGTTGCTGAACTCCTTGGCCAAACGCGTCGAAACTTGCAACGCGTCCATTTTTTTCTTGGTCGCGAGTTCGATGAAATCTTGAATTTTTGCCGAAGTGAGTAAATCCGCGTTGAACATACGAGAAATTTAATTTTTTATAAGGTTATTTTACAATTTTAAATTTTGAGGAACGGCAAATAAGATGTATTTTTAAAGAGGATAGACTTTTGTAGGAGCAAAATCCTGTGTGTTTGTTTTGGATTCTATCGCCTCTACGAGGCTCCAGAATGACAATGTTTAAGTCTATGTCACCCTGGAATGCGTAGCATGATAGGGGCCATAAAGGGTTGAGTGTATAGTATGAATTTTGAAAAGAGCCTTGTTTTTGGTTTAGCGTGTGTTTCTCTTGCGATTCTTTCGCAGGGGTGTGGAGATGATCCCGCTTCGACTCCAATTGAAAACTCGCAATATTCTAGTTTTGGGTTTATCGAATCGTCTTCGGATGCATCGCTGTTCGAATTGAGCAGTTCCTCGGATGTTTCGCCTTTCTCTTCGATTATTTTATCCTCATCGACAGTCGTGGCTCCTAATTCGTCGGCTGATGTGGCGGAGAATACTTCGTCGTCGTTTACTTCGCTTTCGTCATCAGATGTATTTTCGTCGGCTGTCTCTCTGTCGTCTAGCGAAATTGCGCAGGCCTCATCGTCGTCTGTTGCGCCCACATCCGCTGCGATTTCCTCTTCCGTTGCGCCGACATCGTCTGAACCGTTGCGTTCTTCGTCGTCTTTGGTGCCGAGTTCTTCTTCCGTGAAGCCTTTGCAGCTGGATTTCTTCAACGGTGCCGATATTTCCGAGGTCCAGGAATACGAACGAAGTAACACGAAATTTTACGATGTCGATGGCAAGGAAAGCGATATTTTCACGATTCTGAAAAATCACGGATTCAATTCGATTCGTTTACGCACGTTTGTTTCGCCTAAGGCAAAGTACGGCTATGCGGCAAGCGGCTGCGGTCACGATGCCGAGGCGTATGGCGACAAGGACCACGTCGTGGCTTATGCGAAAAAAGTCAAGGCTGCGGGTATGGGGCTTTTGATCGATATCCATTACAGCGATGTCTGGGCGGATCCGGGCAAGCAGATTATTCCCGAACGCTGGCGTGGCGTGAACAACGCGAATGCGATGGCGGATTCTGTTTATGCTTACACGAAGGACTTGATGATTGCTCTTAAGGATGCCGGCGCAACGCCCGACATGGTGCAGATTGGCAACGAAACGACGCCGGGCATCTTGATTCACAAGCCGAACAGCAAAACAGATTGCTGGGGAAATGGCGTCGATAAGGCGGCTACTTCCGTCAATGGCGACATGGGAACCGCTGCGGGCAAGGCAAATGCTGCCAAGTATTTCAACGCCGGCATCAAGGCTGTCAAGGAAGTCTCACCGACGACGAAAACAGTGCTGCACATCGAACGCATTCGCCAAGCGAATACGGTCACCTGGTGGATGGGCGTTGTTTTTGATGATTATAAGATTCCGGCAGATGTGATGGGCTTTTCCGCTTATACCGCTTACGGCGATGGCGCCCCAGACAATTGGAAGAGTTTGTTCAATACCGTGACTTCGAAGTATTCCAAGCTTGAGTTTATCGTGGCCGAATACAACGGTGGCGATAAAGATAACCACTACAAGTTCGATAATTCACGCCAAAAAACGCGAGAGATGGTTCGCGGCATGAACCGTTGGGTTGGGACATTCTTCTGGGAACCGACCATCGGCGGTGCCTGGGGCCCAGCGCTGTTTGACAAGCGCGGCAACGATTATTACGCCAACAAGGACGCGTTCAAGGAATTCTTCTAGATAAATTCCTATGGTGACTACGGTTCCACCCTGAATTCAAACCGATTTTTCCGACGAATTTCACGGTCTGTATTTTGTACGCTTTTACCGAGCGCATCTACACGCTTAGTTTGTGCGTTCTGCATTCGCGATGCGTCGTGCCGAGATGATGTACGCTTCTTGTGAATGTCGCCGATGCTCGTCGTTCCTTCGCGTAACACGACCGCGATGCTGTCGAGAATCGGATTCCCGATGCTTTCGATGTAGTCGTGCGAAACTTCCCAGACCATGATTCCGGCGTAACCGTTTTCTTTGACCCAGCGTGACTTGACGGCGGAAGAATGCGGGTCTTCGAAGGTGACGTATCCAGTTGAAGATACGCCGTAGGGTTCGACGGATACGCTGTCGAAATGGAATTCCCATTCTGCGTTCGTTGCGATGTCCTTGTACGGTACTTGCTTCGCAGTTCCTTTGGTGAAACTCGTGCCCGGGCCTGTGGCGCCTTGGAATTCAAAGCCGAACGAGGGTATGCCGAACACCATCTTTTCGGTAGGTACGCCGCGTTTTTTCCAGTAGTCGCGGGTTTCTTCCCACGACCAGGTGGTGTAACCTTCGTGCGGGTAGAGTGGCGAATCGAACATGGCTTTTTCATCCCAGTCGCCGGTGATGTCGTATGTCATGAATCCGAACCAGTCTAGATTCTTGACGAGGACTTCGGCTGTGAACCATTTCCCGTAATAGGGCGAGCAGGGGAGTGCTGCCGAAAGGCTTTTGTCCTTGGGGAGGGCTTCGCGCAGTTCCGTTAAGAGTTTGTTGTAAGCAATCGTATCGGCCTCGGGCACAGGGTTGTATTCCCATTCCCAGTCCATATCGAGACCGTCGAGGTTGTGGGTTGCGACGAATTGCACTAGGTTCGAGATAAACTTACCTCGTAGAGCATCGTTTGATGCAACGGGTACGAAGTTTGCGCTTTGTCCGCCACCGCCGAGCGAAACGATGACCTTTGTACCAACAGCATGGGCGAGTGTCACCATGGAATCGAGTGCACTTGGGTCGTCAGCGGCATCGCCGTGCAACGTTCCGTCTGCATTTGGCGTGATGAAACTCCAAAGCACATGCGTCAACTTTTCGTAGGGAACTTTATCTACAGTGTAGGCGGGCTTGTGCCATTTGCCCCAATCCGGGTAATAGCCGATGAATAACGGCGCTGCGTATGCTGTGCAAAATGCTGCGCAAGCTAGAATCGAGAGAGCAATTTTTTTCATGTGTTATTCCTCTTTCAGACAATCATCAATTTGCTTTTGAACGTATTCTGTGTTTGAGTCGAGCTTTGCCTGATAACGTGGATTCACTGTTGTGTCACCATCGCAAATTTGTTTGGTGGCAATAGAACCGTTAAAACCGGGGTTTTTGGCATGAATGTTGTTTAGGCAGGAATTTTTTAATTCGAGCTCATCTTCGCTTAAAGATTTTTTGATGTTATTTGTGATGTTTGATTTTGTTTTGTAAAAATCTTCGTTTAATTTATTGAAACTGGCAAAGTCTTCTTTGGTGCAAAGGGGAGACGGTGGCTCGGTGCTGCTGGACGATTCGCTGCTGGAACTGATGAATTTTTCTTTGTATTCCTCCCAAGAGTAAATGATATTGCCTTCTTGCATGTATTCATCTTTAGGGAGGTAATCGTGTTCTTCAATGTATGGATTGTCGTACTCTTCATGAACATCATATATTTTCCCGTTTGAACAATGGAATGATGTTACGTATGTGTACCGGACACAATGAGTGACTCCGTAAACGGGGGCGTCTTCAAATTCATGGATTGATTCTAGCGAGTCTTCGATGGCGCTCAATTCTTCAAGCGTTCTTGTTTTATTGTTTTTCAAGAGGTCTTTGAGGTTTGCGGCTATCCTCGAATTTTTTTGGTATCCGTCACTCTCGTGTAAAAAACAACCTTCTTTGTGGCCCGAGTATCCTCTGGAACAGATTACCGTTGTATCGCTTGCGAGTTTGTGTGTTGGAATGGCGCTGGAACTGCTCGAAGAAATTTCACTAGAACTGCTTGAAACGGCTTCGGAACTGCTAGATGGGGCTTCGCTGGAGCTAGTTTCCGAAAATTCAGAACTGCTTGCAGGATTTTCTGCAGAACTGCTTGTTTGCGCTTCGACGGAACTGCTTGAAGGCTGTTCGCTTCCGTTATTGTGGGGTGCAATTGGCAAATTTTCACTGTCCCCGCCGCAACTTGCCCAAAATAGAGTTGTTGCAGAGAATAAGAGCCTTTTCCAGTACTTGCGAATGTTCATGAATCCTCCAAACAGCTGTTTGCGTAATACCTCTAAGATATAATTTTTTTGAAGGTTCGGACTGATTTTTATTTCCTTTTCAATTCCACTACGTAATCGGCGGCGTTCACAAAATCTTGTGCGTGTTCAATGGCGATGACCGTATGGCCTGCGTTGCAGAGTCCGCGAATGAGTCCAAGCAACTGCTGGATGTCTTTTTGATGGAGGCCGCGGGCGGGTTCGTCAAAGAGGAATAGCGTGTTGGGGGCTTTGGCTCGGGCGAGCGTGATGGAAAGGCGGAGTCTGGCTCGTTCGCCACCGGAGAGGTGGGCTGTGGTTTGCCCAAGGCGTAAGTAATCGAGCCCAGTATCCACGAGCGGTTTTAGCTTTTCGGCGAACGGTTTCATGTTCGTGAATAGCTTGTATGCGCTACCGATTTCCATGTCGAGAATGTCTGCAATCGAAAGCGACTTGAAGCGGACTTCGAGAACTTCGTCGCGGAAGCGTTTGCCGAGGCACACGGGGCATTCGGATTCTTCGTAGCCGAGCGGGTCGTAAATGACTCCTTCGCCTTTGCAGTTTTCGCAGCGGCCACCGGGGGCGTGCATGCTGAACTTTGATGCGGTGTAGCCGCGCACTTTGCTTTCGGGGAGTTTCGCGAACAAGTCGCGGAGCAATGTGGCAAGCCCGATGGCGCTCAAGACGGTGCTGCGCTTGCTACCGTGAAAATCTCCGGTTGTGAGGACGGAAAGTGCGTCAATGCCGAGAGGTTTAAATTCTTCGGCTTTGGCGCGTTTCGCGATGTTTTCGAACAAGAGCGTAGATTTTCCACTGCCGCTTGGACCGGTAATTACGCTGAACTTGTTGAGCGGAATTGTGGCACTCACGGGAGCCATATCGAACTTCGCAAAATTGTCGATGACGATTGCTTTTGTGTTGTCACTCTCGCGTTCTTTATTGTCATTCCTGATTTCTTTTTCTTCATCCCCGTTTTCTTTTTCGTCATCCCCGCGAAGGCGGGGATCTATATTCTCGCCTCCGCGAGAATGACTTTTTAAATTACTTCCTACTTCCGACTTCCTACTTCCTACTTCTTTTATCCACCTTCCTGTTGGCGATTCAGGATTCTCCAGCACTTCGTCGCGCGGGCCTTGGAACAGCACTTCGCCGCCTTTTTCACCTGCTCCCGGGCCCATTTCGATGATGTAGTCGGCGCGGCTGATGATTTGCGGATTGTGCTCGATAAGCACAAGCGTGTTGCCGCGTTTGCGGACTTTTTCAAGAACCGTCCAAAGTGACTTGACGTCGGAGGCATGCAGACCGCTAGCGGGTTCGTCGAGAGCGATTAAAAGCCCGTTCAAGTGACCTGTGCTAAGGCTTGCCAATTTGAGTCGCTGGATTTCGCCGCCGGAGAGCGTCTTGCCGGCACGTCCCGGAGTGAGGTAGCCGATGCCCAAATCGTTGATGGCTTCAAGACGGTCCAAAAGCGAAGTGAATGTCGCCTTTAAGTTCTGCCCGATTTTATCGTCGAAAATCTGGTGCAAAAGCTTTGGCAATTCCGCAAATTCTGTAGTTAGAATTTGTTTGTAGCTAACCCCGTCGATGGTCGCATTTAGATAAGTCTTTTTAAGCCGCAAACCGTGGCAATGCTGGCATTCGTCGCTTTCTTCGTCATCTTCGAGAGCTTCGTTGGCATCGTTTTTGCCACCGTTCCCTTTAGCTTTGGCTTCATTTTTGCCGCTGTTTCCTTTGCTTTCGCCTTTGGCGGTTGCCGTAGATTTTTTGCTTGCGGAAATTTCTTTGATGGAACTTTCCAAAACAATTCCCGTGCCGTCGCAATATTCGCAAACGCTGGTGTGGCAATACGGCGAGAACGAGCGGGCGTCTAAATTTGTGACGGCATCTGCATCGCTATCTTCGTGCTCTTTATCGCCTGCGTTTGGGCAGCACGGTATGGTGCTGTAAAATTCACGTTCACCGCCAATATCAAGCGTAATCGCGGAATGCGTGAGCTTAAGCGTTGCGTCAACTGCTTCCGCAATGCGCGTGCGTGTGTTTTCGCGGACGATGATTCTATCGACGATGATGAAGAACTCTTTGGGCTTCAGGACTTTTTCGCCGGGGAGTAGGTCTGCCAGCGAATACATCGTTCTATCCGCTAAAGCTCGCGTAAAACCCTGCGCCAAAAATACTGCGGATAACTTGTCGAGTGTTACGCCTATATTCGCATTCTTTCTGTCACCCCGGACTTGTTCTCTTTGACCACTTAGCACTTTAGTGCTTACGTGGTCATGATCCGCGTATGGGGACGGGGTCGCCTTTTCGTTTCCCGTCTCGATTTTCGCCAAAAACTGTAGCTTCGTCCCGACGGGTTTCCCGGCGATAATGCGGATAATATCTTCGCGGCTATGGCTCACCATCGGAGCTCCGCAAACAGGGCAGGCGGGTTTTGCGAACGCTGCAAATAACGTACGTAAAGCATTGTCGCATTCGGCAATCGAAAGGGCGTAAGCCTTGGCAGGGGCCTCTCCGCGAGTAGCCGAAATTGCCAAACTGGCGGGTAATCCTTCGGCGCTGTCGAGCGGAATGCTACGTTTGCCTCCGAGCATGTCTGCTGCAAACGGCGAGAGCGTTTCAAGATAGCGACGCTTCGATTCCCCGTGGAGCGTGTCCATCACGAGTGTTGATTTGCCGCAACCAGACGGACCGCATACAACCGTAATTTTACCCAGCGGAAACTGGGCATCTATGTTTTTCAAGTTGTGCAGTCTGCACCCGCGAAGAGAAATAAAATCGAGCATCGGTTAAAAGATAATTTTAGAACAAATCGCTATGTGTGCCTGTAGCTGTTAAACTCAATATGAGTTCGTTGTCTTTGTATTTGTAGATAAGTAACCAATCACCTTGAATATGGCATTCGCGGTATCCAATCCAATTAGGTACAAGTGGATGATCCTTGTATTTTTCAGGAAGAGTTTCTCCTTTGGCAAGAATGTCAATTACGGTTCGCAATAAACTGATATCGCGACCACGCTTTTTTGCGAGCTTATATTCTTTTTTGAATCGAGAGGTGTATTCAATTTGGTATTGCACTTAGTCCTCCGCATCAAGATCTGCGAAAAGAGCATCTACAGTGTCGAACTTTTTTGTGTTCGGATCGTTAAGCATTGCTTCGCTTTCTTCTATTGCGGCGGTTAACTCATTGGAGCTTTTTTGTTTCATTTGGTGCTGAATCATCAGACCATCGATAAAGGCGTCGATGATTGCGATATATTCCTCAGGAACAGTTCTTATTTTAGATTCGAGAACGGAACGAGTCATATGAGCCTCCAATTGAGTATGTCTATAAGATACATTTTTTCAATGCCCAAAAGATTGATTCTCCCGCGAAGAGAAATAAAATCGAGCATCAGTCAAAAGATAATTTTATAAAAGGGTCTTGGTTTCGGTTGTTATCGTTTTTTATTTTTTAAACTGTAAAAATAAAGGTTGATATGAAGAATACTCTCTTTTGTGTTTTGATTTTTGTTGCGTTTTTCCTTGCTTCATGTGGGGATTCGGATAATTCTTCGACTAGTTCACCAAACGATAACATGGGGCAGTTTACGGATTCCCGTGATGGTCAGACTTATAAGACTGTTACTATCGGCACTCAAACGTGGATGGCGCAAAACCTCAACTACGAAATGGAAAATAGTTTCTGTGGAGATGATGGCTGCGCTAAGTTCGGTCGTTACTATAAATGGGAGGCAGCGATGGACGCTTGCCCTTCTGGTTGGCATTTACCGACGATGGATGAATTTGAAACGTTGTTTACTGCTGTTGGCGGAAAAAAAGTATCGGGTAAAATGCTTAAATCGACTAGCGGCTGGAAAGATAAAAATGATGGTACGAGTGGTAATGGCTCGGATGATTTCGGTTTCTCGGCGTTGCCGGCTGGTTACAGAAAAATTAATGGAACTTTTGAACGTGTGGGTGATTTATCGGAATTTTGGAGTTCTATGGAGCGCGATGACCCCTCCAATCCTGATGTATACGACGTAGGTATAGGCTATTATTTTGATGGTGTCATTGTGGACTACAGTTCCAGAAGCGAAGGCTATTCCGTCCGCTGCGTAAAAGATTAGCAAACCGAGAGTCGCGGGAATAAGCTCTGCTTATTTCCATGACCGAGGTGCAACGAGTCTTGCGGCAAATTGCGAAGATGACTTGGCTAACGATTCGTTTCGGATTTTTTACGTTTGTCGTCTTTTGTTTGCAAAATGAATGACCCGCATACGCGACTCATGTATTACGACCTGATGGATTTGCAATAGATACGAAAACTAGGCTCACCTTGCCATAATCGTCAGATGAATGTCTTCAAGAAAGCTATATTCCTTTCTATGAAAAAACTGTTTATTTTCTTACTGTTTCTGTTTTTATCGACGGATGTATTGGCTGCGTATGTGGCTGTGCTAGAGACAATGGCGGACGGTGACGCGAAGGATAGCGTGTCGCTTTTGGACCGTCAGTATTTGACGAATGTCTTGCGTGAGCAGGCTGTGAAGGAACTCCCCGCAAAGCAGGGTTTTACGATTATGACCCGCGAAAACATCAACGCGATGCTCCCGCCGGGAAAGGCGATTGAAGATTGCGAAGGCAGTTGCCTTGCGGAAACGGGTAAGAACATCGCTGCCGACTACGTTTGTCAGGCTCGCGTAGGGCGGTTTGGTTCCAAGCTGACGCTTTCAGCGGAACTCTACGAAACGGCGGGCAACAAGCTGGTTGCCAGTTTCAACGGACGCGGTGCTGACGTGGAAGAACTGCTTACTTTGATTGAAAGTAAATCGACCGAATTTTTCCGTGCAATAAAGGATTTATCTGTTTCTCCCTCCATTCCTAGCGAACAATCTCAAGTCACCAGCGAACAAACAAATGTCATTCCTGGTGAATCCAGTGTCTCCCAAGGTCCCGGAACAGAGTCCGGGATAAACTCTGTCGAAGGGCCTTCTTCCCCCGTCATTCCTAGCGAGCAATCAGATGTCATTCCCGCGAAGGCGGGAATCTCCCTTGATGAACCTCGCGATGATAAAACGAAAGTAGGCGAGAGCATCCCTGCGAACGTGAACGACGAGCCTGAAAAAAAATCTGGAATCGCGGGCAAGGTGGTGCTCGGTATCGGAGCTGCTGCGACTGTGGCGGGTGTCGTGCTTGCTGTTGTCGGAAACAACAAGGCGAAAGACGCAGCGGAAACGAAGCGTTTTGCAAATGAAGAAGAATACAACGATGCCAAGGACAAGGCAAAATCCGGTCAGACGCTCCGTGGCATTGGAATCGGTATCGCCATCGCCGGAGCCGTAGGCATCGGCGTGAGCTTTGCGTTTTAGGAGGGAGTATGTTGAAGTGGTTAGTAAACAGTGGTTGGTGGTTAGAAAATCGTCATTCCCGTGAAAGCAGGAAGCCTCGTTGTTGTCATCCCGGCCTCCGTGCCGGGATCGGCTTTGGATGTTCTGAAAGTTTGCAATGTTTAAAGAAATTTTTTCGTGTCATCCTGAGCTGTCTTTCTCGACCAACGGGAGGGAATCCATACAGATCCAGTCGAAGGCTCTCTCTTGTCTTTAGTCTCTCGTCTCTCGTCATACTCACCGCTTGTACTGATTACGTGTCGCAAATTGAAGACCGCTACGGCGAGTGGAAGCCTAATTGGCCTGCGGTTTCAGGAACCATGACTGATTCCCGCGACGGTCAGTCTTACAAGACTGTAACTATCGGCACCCAGACGTGGATGGCTGAAAACCTGAACTACAAGACGACGAACAGTTTCTGCTATGAAGACAATGCATCCAACTGCACTAAGTACGGTCGCCTTTACACTTGGGATGCGGCTACGACAGCTTGCCCCTCCGACTGGCACTTGCCGACAAAAGCTGAATATGAAACTTTGATTGCCGCAGTTGGTGGTGAATCTACTGCGGGCAAAATGCTAAAAGCAACAAGTGGCTGGGGGAATAGCGCTAATGGCGTAGATGAATACTCTTTTTCTGTGTTGCCTGCTGGTTATAAGGTCAACAATGGCGGTTACGAAGACGAGGGTGATTTTACATACTTTTGGACTTCTACAGAATCCAATGGCAGCAAAGCTTATGTCATGGGCATGAGCTTCAGCCGTGATGCGGAACTGATTGATGCCGACAAGAATTATGGGTACTCTGTTCGTTGCGTCAAGGGAAAAACTACCGAAAAAACATCATCTTCGAATAATGAAAAAGCGTCTTCGTCGAGTAAAAAAGTTGAATCGTCTTCTTCAAGTGTTGTTCAAAGTGTGGTTGATCCTTCAACAGTGGTTGTTGGGAGCATTACTGATTCTCGCGATGGTCAATCCTACAAAACCGTCACCATCGGAACCCAGACGTGGATGGCACAAAACTTGAACTACGAAACGGCGAATAGCTACTGTTACAGCGACACTCCATCCAACTGCACCAAGTACGGTCGCCTTTATACGTGGGCTGCCGCGATGGACAGTGCGGGCACATGGAGCGCGAAT
>Ga0129307_1002051_pt1 | contig 17919 bp, 15 predicted proteins | sample P1105metagenome_FD_94437 | JGI IMG/M metagenome (GOLD analysis project Ga0129307, IMG submission 94437) | Capybara group fecal microbial communities from Wisconsin, USA - P1105 metagenome | ecosystem: Host-associated > Mammals > Digestive system > Large intestine > Fecal | place: USA: Wisconsin... | reverse complement strand
TCGGAAAAGCAAGTATAGAGCGTATCTAAATCCATACCTGTTCCAACGTAGGTTTCTACAGTTTGTTTGTCCCTTGTGTTCATATTTATTACCCCTCTTACATACAATAATATATCTTTATCTTACCATTTCTCTTTTCATTAATACTATATTTTTTTTGACAAAATAAAAGCACCAGCAATGAGATTAACCTCAAAACTGATGCTTTAAATTTTCGTTTAGAATATTTGGCCTGGAAGCCTTAGTTTTTCTTTTGGCGGAAATTTTTTATCAAATTCCTCTACGTCGACATCGTCTACGTAGTAGCCCTTCGGCGTGTGATATACCCCTGTCAGGTCATCTAAATATCCCGGAACAAGTTCCTTGCATAGGAAAAAAGGTGCATCCTCATCCTCTGGCCAATCATGATAGCGTATTCCAAATTTGCTCGCATAATCAAAACCACTCTTCCAATAAAAGTCAATGTTACCTTCGATAAGTACGTGGATTACATAATGCTAGCTACATCCTGGACGATACACATTCCAAAAGGACTCTCGCACAATGTTTTCTACTTCTCTATATTCTTCTTTTCTTTCCAAACGAATAATATAGTCATTTTTATTCAATGTTTTTTCCCTCCTGAAAATTGTTGACTGCAACTGCGTTATCGCAGGAGGTTTGTGTAATCGTATGCAAACCTCCCGGCTAGCCTACAATCTCTGATGTGTTGTACTTTGTCAAACAGCACTCTCCTTTATTATTTAATAAATATTTTTTTAGCTCATCTGTGTTTTTATTTTATTAATGATAGTTACATCTGCAGGTAACCATTCTACAGAATCTATGGTTTCCTTTGTTAGCCACTTGGCTGCTTCAGCTTCTTTGAGTTCAAGATGACCTTCTTCAACCTCTGCCCAAAAACAATCCATAGATATATGAAAATTTGGATAATCGTACTCAATTGTATCCACAAGCTCTCCTACATGAATTGTAGTATTTAGCTCTTCCTTGATCTCACGAATAAGAGCCTGTTTGGGAGTCTCTCCCTCCTCAATTTTGCCCCCTGGAAATTCCCATCCACCTTTAAAATCTCCATAGCCTCTGGCCGTAGCAAATATTTTGTTTTTATCACGAATTGAATCGCAAATAATTGCTGCAACAACATTGATTGTTTTCATACCTTCTCTCTTTCCTAATCTTTCAACAATCTGCAATCGCGTTTTCAATCGTAAAGAATTACTACCTTTTTGCAATTATTTTTTTGCGCTTTTTATAAAGAATTATAACCTGAAAAATTATTAGGCAAAATAGTATTACAGGTGATAGGTTACTTATCGTTATAGAAAGAACACTTCTGTTTAGAGGTTGATATACATCAAAGTCACCCATATCACAGATAAAGTAGCGAATATTATAGATTATTCTTATCGCACAAATAACAACGAGAAGTACCGCCACAATTTTCTTATTGTTTTTACGAATAAAAAATAAAAATGCTGCAACCGCGCCTAGAGCATATTGAATCAGCCTAAATAATACATTAAGGTAATAATTTAGAGTATTAGCAAAATCAAAATTCCAATAATTTCTTGCTAAATGAGGTATCTCACGTATTAAAGAATAGATAAAAAGAGAGATAAAATATGCAACAATAATAGTGCCGATTTTTTTAGGTGAAAGTGATTCTTTTACTGCCTGGAACAATCCATAGGTGAAAATAGTAACAAGAAAAATAGCTTTCAATATTTCATTCAAACTACTGATTGCGTTAAGTGGGTAATTTTTAATTAAATAAATTAAACCCACATCAGGGATGGTGTTATTTAAAATATGTACTAGAGTAAATAAGCGCGAGATTGCTACAAAAGCAAAAAACATAATCGTAATGTTATTGACTATTTTATTTTCAATTACAGGATTGATTTCTACTACTTTGGTCATATCTTTTCCAGATAACAGGTCATCGAGGCCAACATCCAATATTTGGGAAATTTTCTTAGTAGTAATAAGGTCAGGATATCTGTCGCCGCACTCCCAGTGTGAAACAGACTGCCTGGTTACGTACAGTTGTTCCGCCAGAGTTTGTTGAGTCATTCCTTTTTCTTCGCGTGCTCGTCGAAGCTGTTCGCCAAATTCGACCATGTCATCATTCTCCTTTCGCTAAATCACCTGCAAGTGTGATTTTAGTATCCCAAAAGCTAGAAAAAACTGCAAGCAACATCCGTGAAATCGTCTGTCTACAAACTGTTGCATGGCTAAAAATCTAATGGTAGCACTTAATTAAAAGGTTTTTATTTTGTAATTGAATCGTATCTATATCTGACGCGCCTCCTTTCATTCATCCTATTCCTTCTCAACAACCTTGCCATCATCCCCAATCTCCACATTTACAGAGATACTCTCCAGTCTGTCATAGAGCTGGCGCTGGGCTGATGGGTCTGATATGTATACTGTGGTGCAGTCCTTTTGGAGGGCTGGTGTCAGCAGTACTTCCATATGGTTTTCGTCGTTATTACCGTAGCAGTGCAAGGTCACAAGCATTGTATCCAATGTTTTTTCGTTGAACCAGTAGTTGCCAAGACTATAGACGATTGGTACACCATTGTAGTACTCAAAGCCTTGGAGACAATGAGTGTGGGCACCGATTATTACATCTGCGCCTGCGTCGATGTACTCCCTGGCTGTGGCTGTCTGCACTGGCTCAAGCTCTGTTGAGTACTCTGTACCCCAATGAGGCAAGGCAACTACTATATCTGCCTTGGCATCTGCTTCAGCAATTTCTTTATCAAAAAGTTGGGTGTCATAGCATCTGAGAATTCCAGGCTCGGTGTCTGTAGCTTGGGGTGTCATTTTAAATTTCTCTGCCCTGGAGGCGGCAACAAAAGCTATGGTTTTGCCTTGTACCTGCATATAAACTGGTGCGCTGGCTTCACTTAATGTGCGGCCTGCTCCCACATATGGGATATCAGCTCCTTCAAGGGTTGCAAACGTATCAAGCAACGCTTCCTTTCCATAATCATAGACATGATTATTTGCAAGGCCCACTATATCAACACCCATAGTTTTCAGGTTTTCAACTCGTGTCGGGTCGGCTCTAAAGGTATAGGCCTTACCTTCCTTGGGGCTGCCACCTTTACTATAGGTAAACTCATTATTCAGCCACATAATATCCGCCTGCTGCATAGCTTCCATTAGTTCCGATCCAATACAGTCCCTGATTCCACCCTGACAGCTATTTAAATGCTGAGTTGTTGCCCAGTTTTCATCCAGATTTATGTCCCCGGCAAAGCAGAGGGTGAAGTCATATGTCCCATCGTTGACGTTCGCTTCAACTTCTATGTTGTGGGTTAATACTTTGCTCTTATTCGAAGTTGTAGCGGCAAATACATTCGTTTTTAAATATATTATTAACGCTATCTGTGCAATCAGCATGGCAGGCATTCCTATTACAAAATACCAGTGCTTTGTCTTGTGACGGAAGGCATACATACCTGCCCAGGTGCCTATGCTGCCTCCCATCAGGCTAAATAAAAACAGGGTCTTTTCCGGTATTCTCCACTTTTGCTTTTCGGCCCGATGCTTGTCAATTCCCATCACGGCAAATCCAAGTATATTTACTATTGCCACATATATTAAAATCCACTTTATCATAGTCTATTCCTTCATATATTATCTTATTGCATTTCTTTATTTAGAACCTTATCACTGTATCCCTCCAACTTTCAAGTTTTTCTCCTATATTATTCTTTCACTTTTTACTTGCCACGTTTATAATTCTTAATTAGGTATTTTTATTCTTAATTTGAATCGAGGTATATTATGTTATCAAATGAAAATCTTGAATGGGAAGAAGTCAGCTGTGAGCACATCGTCAAGGACGAGTGGATTGATTTTAGGAAAAGCTGCTATAGGTTTCCAGACGGCTCTAGCTTTGAACCATTCTACAGCTATAGCCGCAGGGACTACGTGGTAGTTGTGGCTACAGATGAAGACGGTAAATATATATGTGTTCATCAGTATCGCCACGGCATCAAACAAGTTACCTGCGAATTCTGTGCCGGTGGTATCGAGAGAGATGATGGGGCAGAATACGGCAAGCGAATTGATGCAGACCATGCTGAGGCAGCCCTTGATGCTGCTAAGCGAGAGCTTTTGGAAGAAACTGGCTATGAAAGCGACGACTGGCAGTTTTTACTGTCTGTTCCATCCAATGCTACTATTGCCGACAACTATGCCAATATATTTGTAGCTAGAAATTGCCGCAAGACAAGCGGCCAGGATCTTGACGATACAGAGTTTTTAAATGTTCATCTATACACCAGAGCCGAGATAGATAAGCTTATAGCTGATGGGGATTTCCCTCAGACATCACATATTATGGCCCTGTTATTGGCAGAAAAGTAATTTCCCATCTGTCCCGGAAATCGGGCATTATTTGACATCTCCATTTAACTGTGCGACAATTCTTAAATATTTATATTTAAATTGCGGGCTTCCCTTAAGAAACTAATTTTGAGGAAGCAAAGTTAAAGGAGAGAATGATGCGATTAATAAAGAATATCAAAGGCTTCTATTCGGAAGCTTTAAAAACACACCCTTTTTCTATTATTACATTTTTCATAGCAGTGCTTTTCAAAGCCCTTACTTTAAATTCTAATAAAGGAGCTTTGGGTCTTGTTGAACTTATTTTTACAGCCCTTTTCTTAGGCTCACTTTTGTGTGAATCCCTTCATCATTATCAAAAGGACAATCCTAACTACAACTGGAGGACTACTTGTAATCTAGCGATTTACTCAGCAATCTTAATCGTTCCTACTATTATTTTTCTTACATATTGGATTATCAATAATGTTAAGGCTATGAAAAAGTTGTTTGGAAATGCCTTTGGCGCTTTCAACCAGCTTGCTTTGCATATGATAATTATTTCTTTTGTTGTAGCTATATGTCTTAGCGTTTACTTTTTATACAAGAAAAGTAAGGATTCCTTTGAAGTATTTTTAGCCAAAGCCTTCCCTATATTTTTTAAGGCTATCGCTATACCTTCTCTATGTACTATTATTGCCTATGTCGTGCCATTTTATTTATTCAATATCTATAGCGTAAGCATTCCTGATGTTTTCCTTATCTTGGTTGGGCTAGTATTTTTTCCATGGTTTATAACCAATATTTCAAAGACAACTCTCACTCTTAGTGCCTTAGCTAAAGGTATTTTCACCTATGTTTTACCTGGATTTTATATAATCATTATTACGTTCATGTACGGACTAGGGATGTTCGAGTTTTTTTCCTATGGCTCTTTTTTTGATGACAATTATACATCGTTAGTATCCTATCTTTATTTATTAACACCAGTTTTCTTATTAACCTGGACTGCAGCTCAAGGTGTTTGCGATGCTAAATATTTAAAGTTTTTCCAATCCCTTCCTTATTTCTTTATTCCAGCAGTTATTATCAAGGCTGGTTGGTTATTTGGGCTAATTCTCAGCCAAGGATTTAACTATAAAAGGTATTTGGGCCTTGCTGTATTTATATTTGAAATAATCTATTATATCCTCCAATCAAGGAGAATTATTAAAGATAAAGATGTAATGGTCAAAATGCTATTTGTAATTATGGCAGGCACTTATATTATGTTCTTTATCCCGGTGATTAGTATGGACTCTTTGATTACTTATACTCAAGGTGAAAAGATTACAACCTTTTTTGTGGATTTTGAGGATGAAGATAGTTTTGATCACCAGCCATTATATTACGATGTTTCGACCACTTATGGAACAATCAAAGATTATGGTGGTTTTGCTGGATATAATTTTATTTACAACAAGTTACAGCCTGATGAGTTAGAAATTCTCGAAACTTATTACTACCGCGACGATTGGGATGAGTACGATGAAGATTCCTATAGCGACGAGGACTATGAGGATGACTATATTGAAGAAGACATCGAAGAAGAGGATGTCTACTATGAGGATGTCGACGATGAAAATTTCTATGACGACGAGGACGACTATTACGAGGATGACCTTGATGATGAGGAAGATTATCCTGACGAAGAAGACTATTATGATGCGTTCGATAGCGATCCAAATACTTTTTATGCCTGTGCTTCTTTAGAAAACGAGGACTTTGAAGAAATTGATTTATCTAAATTTGATCACATGTACGATTACGGCTGGGCTAGCTATAATTCAATTACCCTAAGTAATGTTGACCTGGATGATCTTGATGAAGTAGTTTTATTTTCAAAAAATAATATTTCAACAGGTACTATTTCTATCAAAAATACTGCAAAAAAAATACTAGATATAGACTCTAACTATAGCCAAAAAGACCTTCAAACAGATGCAGATTATGATAAGTATTTCGAAAAGATTAATGCTGCCTTAAAGGATACATCCCAAATTAAAGTTTCAACTGGTGGATTATTTATTATCAAAAAAATTACGTTGTTTGGTTCTTACAATCCCGACACAAAGGACTATTCCTTTGAAACAGTTGAAATATATGGATGTTACTTAAAATAAAAATAATATATAATTTATCTATAGGGTTTTAACCCACTAATTCCTAGTTAGGGAGGTAGAGAGAATAATGAAACTTACTGAAAAAATCAAAAAGCTTTTTCTAGAAGCAATTAATGAACACCCTTTTTCCATCATCCTATTTTTCATTGGCTGTGTGATGTGGTCAATCAGCTCTGGATTTGATTACAGTTCCGAAAAAGTTAATTACTTGGAACTTGTAATGCTTATCTTTTTTGGTGCATCTTTAGGCACCCTTTTATCCGAGGCCATTCACCTTTATCGCAAGGATTTTGAGGGCTATAACCTTAAAGCCCCAGTAAATATAGCTATTTACGGTGGAATTACTCTTATCTCTGCACTATGCGTTATTCCACAATGGCTTCTTAACAACGTGGAGTCTTGGATGGATAAATGCGGTGATGCACTTGACGGATATGCTTCATTAACTATGTATATTGCAATATTTGTCATAGTCACCATTTGTACTCTTACTATTTACTTTTTTTATAAGAAAAGTGGGGAGAGCTTCGAGACATATGTTGCAAAGGCATTCTGCGGATGCATGAAGGCAGAGCTTTTATACCTGATTGTAGCTTTAGGAGTACTTTTAGTTCTTGCTATCTTTGATACTCTTATTTTTTCAGGTAATAACTTTGACCTTATCGAGCACGTTGAGATAATTGTAATTGGCTTGGTTCAGTTCCCTTGCTTAATTATAGGGTTAACTAAGACTGAGGAGCCTTTAGGCAAGTTTGCAAAGGGCATTCTTACTTACGTATTTACTTCACTTACTGCTATTGCCTTTTTAATTATTTATATCTACATATTCAAGATTATCTTTTCTTTGGACCTTCCTTCAAACGAAGTATTTGAAATCCTTACTTGGTTATTCTTCTTTGGAGTGATTATATGGACCATGGCACAGGGCTGTGAGGATGAGAATCTACAGAAGTTTTTCAGACTGTTTCCTTTCCTTTTTGTCCCTTGTATCATTCTCCAAATTATCTGTGTTGCCATGAGAATTTCTGAATATGGATTTACTATTAGCAGATATTTTGGTCTTGCATTAATCATTTTTGAAATCATTTATTATGTGATTTATACAATCAAGTTTATTCGCAAGAAGGATATTGTTTCCAACATGCTTTTCGTAATAATTGCCGCCGCATTTATCGTGTTCTTTGTACCATGCCTCAGTGCAGAGTCAGCAATTACCAACTCGCAAAAGCAGGCTATCAATCGTTATCTTGAGCTTGGGAATAAGTCAAATAAAGATATAAAGCTTCGTGCCAACAGCGCTTACCATACCATCAGTAATTCAGGTGGATTGGCTGGTTACAACTACCTTTACAAGACTCTTTCTAAGGAGGAGCTTGAAAAAGTAATAGCCCTTTCAAATTCATATGGCGAGTCATATGACAGTACTACCGACGAGTATATCAATGATGTTTCTAACGATTCTGATACAGGTGTTATCGAAATAAACGTTACGGCAGATAATAATAGCTCAAGCATCAATTTGGATGGATATACCCAACTTTTCTATCCTACATTGGTTAATGATCAGATTTATTTGGATGAGAATTCTGGCATAGATAATCTTGAGGCTATTATGGTGGAAATGAGAGGTGAGGAGCTTGGCACCGTTGATTTAAAGGAAACTATTTACAAGCTTGCCGATTTGAGCCGTGAGAGCAATACTTATAATGGTCCAGAATTTGACGAAGTCATTTCTCAACCAATTGATCTTTCAGCTGGCGGAAAATTTATTGTTACTAATATTGGTATTTACGGTACCTATGATAACTCAACTAAGGAATACCGGTTCGAGAGCATTTCCATCGATGGATTTGTACTTAAATAAAACAACAATGCCAAAGAGGATTCTAGTTTAACCTAGGATCCTCTTTTTTATTTTAAATATATTTATTTTTTAGAAATGATACTGTAGCACTCAGGTCGCCTGTCTCTAAAGATGCCCCAAGCCAAGCGGTTAGACTTGATTTCATCTAAGTCATAGGTATGAATCAGCACTTCTTCCTTGTCTCTTGAAGCATCCTCCACTATAGCTCCTGTCTCGTCAGTCATAAATGAGCTTCCGTAAAAATTAAGGCTAGACTCTTGCCCTCCGTTTTCTTCACAAGGCTTTACCTCTTCAAGTCCAATTCTATTTGCCGCTATAACTGGCATCAAATTGCTGCCTGAGTGACCCTGCATGCATCTGCGCCAATGTGGCATGCTATCTGTTTGAATAATAGGCTCGCTGCCAATGGCAGTTGGATAAAAAAGAATTTCTGCTCCCTGAATTGCCATGGCTCTTGCTGTCTCTGGAAACCACTGGTCCCAACAAATTCCAACACCTATGATACCGTATTTTGTCTCCCATACCTTAAAGCCTGTGTCTCCAGGAGTAAAATAAAATTTCTCCTGATAGAAATGGTCATCCGGAATGTGGGTCTTGCGATAAACTCCAAGAACTGCGCCATCAGCTTCTATCACAGCTACAGAGTTGTATAGTACATTGCCATCCTTCTCGTAAAAGCTTATAGGAAGCACCACCGAAAGTTCCTTTGCTAGCTTCTTGAAATGACATACTGCGTCGTTTTCCTCAAGGGACTTGGCAAACTCATAGTACTCGTACTGTCGCTCCTGGCAAAAATACTGGCGTTCAAAAAGCTCTGGAAGCAAGATAATCTGGGCTCCTGCCTCGGCTGCCTTACGCACCATAGCATCAGCTTTATCTATATTTTCCTGAACATTTTTAGTGCAGCTCATTTGAATTGCTGCCACAGTAACTTTTTTCATGGATTTTCTCCTTTACTCTGGTATCTGCTGAGTAATACAGTGTATATTTCCCCCGCCTACTATAATTGCTCTAGCATAAATAGGGTATATCTTCCTGTCAGGGAAGAGCTTTTGCAATATCTCAACTGCCACAGAATCATTCTCATCATTAAACTGTGGCAGGATAATTCCACCATTTGATATATAAAAGTTCACGTAGCTTGCCGCCAAACGCTCACCTTCCTCGCGAACGTCCTCGCCCTCTTCAAACTCATAGCCCAAAAGCTCCTCTTTGGTAATGCACACAGGCTCCTTTGGAATTGGCAGCTTGTGGACTGTGATCTCACGTCCCTTGGCATCTCTTTGGCTTTCAAGCACATCTAGGCAGGCTTTACTTAGCTGGTACTGTGGGTCACTTTCATCCTCAGTCCATGCCAGTACCACCTCTGCCGGTGCCACGTATGCGCAGACATTATCTACGTGTTCATTAGTTTCGTCATTATAAATACCCCTTGGAAGCCATATTATCTTTTCTGCTCCAAGGTATTCTTTTAATATTTCCTCTATTTGGTCCTTTGAAAGCTCTGGATTGCGTCCCTTGCTAAGCAAGCAGGCTTCAGTCACTATCGCAGTGCCCTCACCATCTGAATGAATGCTGCCCCCCTCTAGCACAAATTGGTGAGCGTCGTAGCACTCCATGCCAAGGGTCTGGCATATTTGCCTTGCTGCTGCATCATCCTTTTCCCAGTGGGCGTATAGTCCATCATAATTACCACCCCAGGCATTAAACTTCCAGTCTATACCGCGAACCTTACTGCCATTAACTACACAGGTTGGCCCCACGTCTCTGGCCCAGGCATCATCCGTCTCTATCACAAGACTATGGACCCTAGGCTGGCTCTTAAATGCCTGCTGGACCTCCGCCTGATGCGCCTTATCTGACAACATCCACACCTCTTCGCTTTCAGCGATAGCATTTGCAATCTGTGTAAATACAGTCTTCGCTTCCACTGCACCATTAGGCCATGAGCCTGGTCGCACTGGCCAAATCATGACACAACCCCGATGCTTTGCAAACTCGGCCGGCATATGAAATTTATCAACCTTTGGCGTGTTTAACATGTTCCCTCACTAAGATAGTCGATTTTTAAAATCCTCGTATCCAAACTTCTTTATCAACTGACAGCTGCCATCCTGCTTTAACAGATAGATAGATGGCAGTGGTATTCCGTTAAATGTATTGTTTTTAACCATGGAATATATTGCCATATCTTCAAATATAAGCCTGTCTCCCACCTTAATTTCTCTATCAAAGGAGTAGTCCCCGATTATGTCTCCTGCCAGACAAGTGTAAGAGCTTAACCGATATTCAAAAGGCTTTTGTCCCCATTCACCAGAATCCTTAAGTGGTGGTCGATATGGCATTTCCAAAACATCAGGCATGTGGCATGCCGCTGACGCGTCAAGAATTAACGTCTTTATATCATTTTCTACTATGTCCAAAACCTCGGTCACAAGGTAGCCAGCATTTAAAGCAATTGCCTCACCCGGCTCAAGATAAACCTGCAGATTATAGCTGTCTTTAACCCCTTTTATAAGGCGAATCAGTCTTTCAACATCATAGTCTTCACGACTGATATGATGTCCGCCACCCATGTTAATCCAGTCAATATTGTCTAAGTAGTGTCCGAATTTCTCAACTACGACATCAAGTGTTGTCTCTAAGTCGTCTGAATTTTGTTCGCACAGGGTATGAAAATGCAGCCCGGATACTCCATCCAAAATTGATGAATCCTTCGCCTGATACTGCTGCAATTTTTCCAAGGTAACACCTAAACGAGAGCCAGGAGCACAAGGGTCGTAAATCGCGTGCCCCTCCTGAGTAGAGCACTCCGGATTAATACGAAGTCCTATCTCAACTCCAGCCGCAAGACATTTTTCCTTATACTTATCTAGCTGGCTAAGAGAATTAAATATAATATGGTCGCATATCTGGACCAACTCATCCATATCCTCGTCCTTGTAAGCAGGGGCAAATACATGATTCTCCTTACCCATCTCTTCTTTGCCAAGGCGGGCCTCATAAAGCCCACTGGCTGTAGTGCCTGCAAGATATTTTCCGATTAAAGGATAAACACAAAAATTAGAAAAGGCCTTTTGGGCAAGCAAAATCTTGCAGCCAGCCTCCTGCTGCACTCTATCCAAAATCTCTAGATTATTTATCAGTTTGCCCTCGTCTATTACATACGAAGGTGTTGCAATCTGGGATAAATCCATCTTTTTCCTCGCTTTTAATCAACAAGAACAGGGTTTTCAACTACCTGCCATGGCAATCCCCACTTATTGAGGGCTTCCATGTATGGGTCTGGATCAAACTCATCTGTAGTAAATACGCCTGGCTGCTTCCACTGGCCAGTAACAACCATCATTGAACCTATCATAGCTGGAACGCCTGTTGTGTAGGAAATGGCTTGAGAGCCAACCTCCTTGTAGCATTCCTGGTGGTCACATACGTTGTAAATATATATTGAACGCTCCTTGCCATCCTTGATACCTGTAAAGATACAGCCGATGTTAGTCTTTCCAACTGTGCGTGGTCCAAGGGATGCTGGATCTGGAAGAAGAGCCTTCAAAAACTGGATTGGCACGATTTCCTGGCCGTTAAAGTTGATAGGTGTAGTGCTGAGCATTCCTACATTTTCAAGACAATTCATGTGTGTTAGATAGCTCTGACCAAAGGTCATGAAAAATCTTATTCGCTTAACCTCTGGCATGTTTCTGCCAAGAGCCTCTATCTCCTCGTGGTGAAGAAGGTACATATCCTTCTTTCCTACGCCGTCAAAATCATATTCTCTCTTAATACTCATGGCTGGAATCTCAACCCATTTTCCATTCTCCATATATGAGCCTGGAGCAGAAACCTCACGAAGATTAATTTCTGGATTGAAATTGGTTGCGAAAGGATAACCATGGTCACCGCCATTGCAATCAAGTATATCTATTGTGTGAATCTCGTCAAAATAATGCTTCTTTGCATATGCTGCAAAAACAGATGTTACACCAGGATCAAAGCCTGTTCCAAGAAGTGCTGTAAGCCCTGCATTTTTGAACTTATCCTCATAAGCCCACTGCCAGCTATAATCGAAATATGCTGAAAAGCCAAGGTCCTTGCATCTTTTCTCATAAATCTTTCTCCACTCAGGGTCATCTGTATCCTCTGGCTCATAGTTTGCTGTGTCGATGTAATCAACCCCTGCTGCAAGGCAGGCATCCATAATTGTAAGGTCCTGATAAGGAAGTGCCACATTTAAAACTGCATCTGGAGCGTAGTCCTTGATGAGCTTGGTAAGTGCTTCCACATCATCTGCATCAATCTGAGCTGTCTTTATAACAGTTTTAGTCTTATTCTGAAGCTTTTCTTTCATTGCATCGCACTTTGAAACTGTGCGGCTTGCAATCATTATCTCCTGAAATACATCGCTATTTTGGCAACACTTTGAAATTGCTACCTGGGCTACTCCGCCACAACCGATTATTAATAATTTAGCCATTTTTCTCTCCTGTTATTCTATATTTTCTTTTTTAGCAAGCTTCTCTTCTTCCTCAAGCAAATCCTCAACGTATCTAGGCAGCATAAATGCTCCCTTGTGAAGATTGGTGGTGTAATACCAAGTCTTAAGGCCTCGGTCCTTCCACCTCTTTGCATCTAAATCCTTTAGTGGATGATACTTTTTGGAAGCAAAGCCAAACATCCAATATCCTGAAGGACAGGTAGGAATGTTGGCCTGATATACTCGATTTATTGGAAAGCTCTTATAGGCCTTGCGGTGCATTGCTCTAAAAGCTTCCTCGTCCTCATCATAAAATGGACTACCGTGCTGATACACCATGATGCCGTCTTCTTTTAAGGCCCTGTTACAGCTACCATAAAACTCTCTTGTAAACAGGCCTTCCGCATATCCGAAAGGATCGGTTGTATCGTTTATTATCAAATCGTACTTGTCTCTACATCGACGAAGGAATCTCAATCCGTCCATGTGAGTTACTGTAACTCGCTCATCATCAAAGCCCTTGGCTGTCTCAGGAAAGTATTGCTTACTAATCTCAAGAAACATTTCATCCTGCTCCACCACGTCAATGTGCTCTATCTCGGGATACTCGGTGAGAACTCTGGCAACACCACCGTCTCCTCCACCGATTATCAGCACCTGCTTTACATTTGGGTGAACCGCCATTGGCACATGAACTACCATCTCGTTATATATAAACTCATCCGCCTCAGAAAATATTATCTCACCATCTAGGACTATCATCTTGCCCAACTCCTGGGTCTCGAACACATCTATTCGCTGATACTCACTTTGGGCACTGTACAACTGCTTATTTACACGGATGCTTGTCTTAACATGCTCCGTCTCCATCTGTGAAAACCAAAAATCCATAGCAACTCCTTTGTGTTACATTTAATCCAGTCTTCCATATAACTAAGTGACCTATTTAAAAGACTATCGCTCAATCACATTAATAAGTTTCACTTCCGGATCTTTAGTTCCCTGCAGGCTGCAGCCCTTTTCCTTGGCAAACTCAATATATTCAATGATTTCTTTTGTGATTCGTTCTCCTGGTGTAAGGATTGGTATTCCCGGTGGATAGCACATCACAAGCTCTCCGCAAATCATTCCATTGGTCTCACTTACAGGCTTTTGTACCTTGCTTGCGTAAAAGGCCTGCTGAGGTGTCATGACTATTTCCGGCTGAATAAACTCTCCACAGTAAAGGTTGCTAGAGTCCTTTTGATACAAACGCTTGATGTCCTCTAGGGCTCCTACCAGTCTTTCAATATCCTGAATTCTATCGCCAATAGAAATGTAAGCAAGGATGTTTCCTATATCTCCAAACTCTATCTGAATATCGTACTCATCTCTGAGCAAATCATAAACTTCAATTCCTGTAAGACCTATTCCCTGAGTATAGATGGAAAGCTTGGTTACATCGAAGTCATAGACGCTATCTCCATCTATAAGCTCCTTGCCGTAAGCATAAAATCCGCCAATTTCATTTATCTCGTTGCGGGCATACTCTGCCATATGAGCCACCTTTTCAAAGGAGTCCTCCCCTCTAAGGGCAAGGTTTCTCCTTGAAATATCAAGGCTTGAAAGCAATAAATATGACGCACTTGTTGTCTGAGTCAAATTAATAATCTGTCTTACGTACTCTGCATCCATGTTTTCGCCACAAAGCAAAATAGAGCTTTGTGTCAAAGATCCTCCCGACTTGTGCATAGATACTGCCGCCATGTCTGCCCCTGCAGCCATGCCGGATATTGGAAGATTATCATTAAAATAAAGGTGTGTTCCGTGGGCCTCATCTGCCAACACCTTCATTCCTCTTTCATGAGCAATCCTGACTATTTCTTTTAAATTTGAGCATACTCCGTAGTAGGTTGGGTTGTTTATAAGGATTGCTTTAGCGTCTGGATTAGCATCCATGACACGCTTTACTTCCTCCACCTCTACTCCAAGAGCAATTCCAATTTCAGGGTTAACCTTTACCTCCACATACACAGGAACCGCACCACAAAGCACCATGGCATTGATTACACTCTTGTGTACATTTCTTGGTATTAATATCTTATCGCCAGCCTTACAAACTGAAAGAATCATTGTCTGCACTGAGCTGGTGGTTCCGTTCACCATCAAAAAAGCATGGGCTGCCCCAAAGGCATCCGCCGTAAGCTCCTCCGCCTCTTTAATAACCGAAACCGGGTGTCCCAGGTTATCAAGTGGCTTCATTGAGTTTACATCAAGTCCCACGCACTCTTTTCCTAAAAGGTCTACAAGCTCCGGGTTTCCACGACCTCTCTTGTGTCCTGGCACATCAAATGGCACCACTCTTCGTCTTTTGAAACGCTCCAATGCCTCGCAGATTGGTGCAGATTTTTGCTCATATTTTTTCATTTCTCATCCTTTTACATTTACCAGTATTTTCTCGCTAGGACTCATTTTACTTCATGGACGAGGCCCTGTATAGACCTATTTCATTACTATTTTTTAAGAAATATTATTTTTAATTAAAACTCTAAATTATCCGCAATTCTTCAGGGGTTACATGACAGGTTAAATTTAAAATTTCTACCCCAGCATCTTGTGCATCCTCTATCGCCACTCCAAACTCCGGGTGAGTTTCTATATTTGGCCGTACCTCAAAAACGCCATCCATCTGGATGACAAAAGCAAGCATTGCCTTGTAACCCTGGTGGGTGGCCTTTATTAGTTCTCTTATATGTTTGACTCCTCTTTCTGTTGGTGCATCTGGAAAATAACCGATGCCGTCCTTTATTAGAGTGCACCCCTTTACTTCAAGAAGGTACTTGTCATCACCCTTTTCCATGTAAAAATCGATTCTGGAATCGCCATACTTGTACTCAGGGATGACTACGTCGTAATCCTGTGCCAACAGCCACTCCTTCACCACAGCATTTGGCGCCTGAGAGTCAATGTTGACAAGGCCTATTGGCGCTTCTACTGACACCAAATCATATGGTGTCTTTCGCTCTGGATTAGAGGCTTTTTCAAGATAAACCCTTCGTCCAGGAACCAATAGCTCCCTACACCTACCGGTGTTTTTCACATGTACAGTTACCTCTTTTCCCTCTATTTCAACCCGGGCTATAAACCGGTTAGGGCGTGATATAAATGTTGCTGGTGTAATGTGGCTGTATTTCATCTGTTGTTATCTTTTCCTCAATCTATAACTTTCACGTACTGGACTTTAGTTACAGTACCTCCGTCATTTTCCATTGAAATATAAAAATCGTCGGCGTTAATTGCGTAGTAAGTTGTATCGCCGCTTTCTTCTTTAAATCCCTGAGTTTCAAGCGCCTTTACTGCCTCATCCGCTGGCATTCCCACCGAAACACCATAAACTGAAAAATTGTCTACCTTCTGATTCTGTACCACAAAAAATCCACTTCCATTGGCACTACCATAAATTTCGATTGCTCCATTGCATAAAGAATAGGTGCTTTCAAAATCATCTTCTTTTACTTCAGCATTTGTATTTAGCGCACTTGCAAGGCTCTGCTCAAGACTTCCACCATATTCTTCTGTAACATCATTAGCAAAATCTTTCATATCAACGGTTGCCGCCTCTGCTGCAATATCTTGTGTTTCACTGGATGTCTCACCTTCTGCTGCTTGTGCTTGCTCTGTTGAATCAACTGCCTCTACCTCTGTTTGTGACTCAGAAGAATTACTTTCCACCGCAGATTCTGAACCACAGCCTGACATCAGCATTGCACCAACTACACAGGCAATAATAATAGACTTTCTCTTCATATCATCATTCTCCTTTCGTTGCTAATTCTATTAACTTGCTAATTATAACATATGTAGAAGAAATCCTTAAATTTTAAGGGGCCGCAACTTCGCGACCCCTTGTTTTTAAAAAATTAATCTTCACCCAAAAGCTTAACCACTTCATATTCATGGCCAACTGCTGGCAGGAATTTTTCCAATATTACTTTTGTCCTTATTTTGAGGCTTGATGTGCACACACAAGGATGACACCCAATAAATTCGCTGTTTATAACATCCTCATCTATTAGCAATTGCACTACCTTTTCTTTGTCATTCATCAGGCCCATGACGCTGACCGCTCCTGGTTCAATATCAAGATACTTAAGCATATCCTCAGCATCTGCAAATGAAAGTCTAGCCGAATTTATCTGCTTTGACAGTTCTTTTGTTTTGAACTTCTTATCCCCTGGCATTAAAAGCAGGTAAAAGCTGGTCTTTTGTCTGTTACAAAGAAACAGGTTCTTACACATCAATGTGCCAAGCATCCTATCTACTGCCGCACAAGCCTCCATTGTAGTGGCAGCCTCGTGATCTATCTGACTATATTCCACCTTTATCTCATCTAAAAAATCATATACACGTACTTCTCTTGGCAATCGCCCCTCTGTGTTTTCTGGTCTTCCTTGTTTTAGCTCCATTTTAATCTCCTGACAAATTGTTTATCTATCGAATAACATATACAAATCTCTGGAAAATATCAATAGGTGTATAATTAACTTTTCTATAGTTTTTGGCTTTCGAAACTACTATTTATATGCTGGAAACAGAAAGTCTTCGGATATTCTTTACATCAAGACTATCGTTTCTTGTTGGAATTCTTTTTTCATCTACATCATCGTTTTTATTATATCTACCATCAAACAAATTATTTAAAACATATTCCTTCATTTCTAATTTTTTAGCATTCATTTCTAATCTTTTATATCTTTCATAACTCTTTTCAAATTTTTCTTCATTCATTCCTACAATTTCTTTCTTTATTTTACCTTGTACAGAGAGTTTAAAATCTTCTTTTGTTTCTATTACTTTGTATACTTCATCTTCCACTCTACTACCATTTAAATAGCTCTGAAATAATAATTCACATTCATTATTTATAATTTCAGTTTTTCGTTCTTTTGGTAGTCTAGTATCTTCTTCTATACATGCTTGCAGTGTACAAAGCTTAGGTCCATAATATTTTACGAAATCCTTTATAACATTTGTCTTATCACCGTTTTCTACTAAATATTCTTTTACAAAATTAGCAACGTTATTCTTAGCCTCTTGTA
>Ga0129307_1002050_pt1 | contig 17922 bp, 19 predicted proteins | sample P1105metagenome_FD_94437 | JGI IMG/M metagenome (GOLD analysis project Ga0129307, IMG submission 94437) | Capybara group fecal microbial communities from Wisconsin, USA - P1105 metagenome | ecosystem: Host-associated > Mammals > Digestive system > Large intestine > Fecal | place: USA: Wisconsin... | reverse complement strand
TTTTTCATTGACAAATATAACAAACGTAGGCGGCTTAACAGCAACCTGTGTAGTATAGAATATCTTGAGTCTCTTTCCCTTGTCAGTAGGTGGCTGCTGAAGCGCAACTGCCTCAGTAACAATCTCGTTAAGGACACCAGTAGCAATACGCATTGAATTGTTCTCAATAACAGCATCAATGGTCTCGTAAATCTTGCCGAGACGCTGACCACTCTTAACTGAGATAAAAAGAATTGAAGCGTAAGGCATGAAAGAAAGAATCTGGCGAATCTTCTGCTCGTGTTCCTTCATTGTCTTGTCATTCTTTTCAATAGCATCCCATTTATTGACAGCTATGATAATACCCTTGCCGCGGTCGTGAGCAATACCTGCAATCTTGGCATCCTGCTCTGTAACACCTTCGGTGGCATCTATCATGATAATTACAACGTCTGATTTCTCAACTGAAGCAACAGCACGAACTATTGAATATCTCTCCAAGTCCTCTTTAATCTTGCTCTTGCGACGAAGCCCTGCCGTATCAATAAAGATATAATCCTTATGATTGTAGCGAACTCTAGTATCTACAGCATCACGAGTAGTGCCCGCTATATCTGAAACAATAACTCGCTCCTCACCACATAGCTTGTTAATCAATGATGATTTACCAACGTTTGGCTTACCAATGACAGCTATTCGTGGAGTGTCGTCCTCCTCCTCATCTCCAGATGGCTCAGGGAAATAGCTGACAACCACATCAAGCATATCACCAAAACCAAGTCTTGATGAAGCAGAAATCGCAATTGGGTCACCAATACCAAGATTGTAAAACTCGTAGACATCTGCCATATCTCGCTCAAAGCTATCAACCTTGTTAACAACAAGCACAACTGGCTTGTGACTTCTACGAAGCATATCAGCAACCTTAGAATCACTATCAACAAGGCCTTGCTTAACGTCCACAAGGAAAATAATAACATCTGCTGTATCAATGGCAATCTGCGCCTGCTCACGCATCTGAGAAAGGATAATATCCTTTGAATCAGGCTCGATACCACCGGTATCAATCATTGTAAAATCGTAGTTGAGCCATGAAACATCCGCATAAATACGATCTCTTGTAACACCTGGTGTATCTTTAACTATAGAAATACGCTCGCCTGCCAGGGCATTAAAAAGCGTAGATTTTCCAACATTAGGGCGGCCAACTATAGCCACAACTGGTCTCGACATAATTTACCTCTCTTCTATGGTCTATGAGCGCTTGTTACGCTATCAATATTTATACAGCTTCGTCGCGAGATTGGCTCCTTAAGCGTGTATAAACATTGATAGCCAAAAGCGCAATATAGTTTCAAACAAATCTAGATAACAATATATTAATGTTCTGAACGAGACGTGTTAGCCGAGGAAAGAATATTAATATATTGTTATCGTAAGATTTGCGCTCAGCCTAGATTTTACAATAGGTACAAGCACTTGTAAAGTTGCGATAGCTAAAATGCGGGAATATACTCAAATGCATTTTTGTAGTGATGTAAATGCCCTGATTCAATTGCCACCACATCAAATCGTACATTAGTGTCGCCACCATATTTGTGGCTATACAAATAAAAATCTGCTGTCCGTGAAATCTTTCGCATTTTAGCAAAATTAACAGCAGAAGCTGCATCACCACTAGACGCAGACTTTCTATATTTTACTTCTACAAAAACCAAATAACTACCGTCTCTTGCAATAATATCTATCTCTCCCACCTTGCAATAGAAATTAAGCTCGATAATTTCCATGCCCTGGCGCTGAAGATAATCGGCAGCAAGTTTTTCAAAATCATTTCCTTGTTTTCTGTTATTCAAATTAAACCTCTAATGTAACTTTGATTTAATCTTTTCCATGTCATTAACAAAAACCAAAATCTCAGCAACGACCTCGTACAATTCAGGTGGAATGGCGTCCCCTATGTTAAGCTTGCTAAGAGTTTGCGCTAACTCATTATCCTGATAAAAAGGCACATCGTTTTTCTTGGCTTCCTGAATAATCTGCTCAGCAACATAGCCCTTGCCAGAAGCAAGAATTTTAGGAGCAGTATCACCAGCCTCATACGAAAGTGCAACGGCGGTTTTGTCTTTATCGAATTTTTTGTCTTCTGCCATAGTTATGCCCTCATATCAAAGCTGTATCTGTGCACTAATCCTGCTGAATAGCTCTCGGTTGAAACTGGCGCAGCACCAAGAAAATCTTCAACAAAGCTGGCTCTTGGCTCATTACAGGTAACCTGCGAGCTTACGCTAAAGCCTTTCTCTTCAAGTCGCTTTGTTAGAATATCAAGATTTTGTTCTATAAGATTCATAGAATCCTCGTTTGCAAGATTCCACTTGCAACCAACATTAGTCTCCTTGAGAGAAATAAATACATCTGTTGGACCAAGATATTCCATGTCAAAATGCAAAAAAGCAGTAATCTCCTCGCCTGCCTCATAGCTACTCTTTTTGTTCTGGCGTACATAAAGCATGCTGTCAGTGTTTTGATTGTACATTTTCAGAGGAATCTGAACGAAGTTATAAATCTCGTTTGCTGAATTCATGAAATTGATATTTTGTTTAATCTCTGCAGTCTGATTCTTGATAGTTTCAGCTGCTTTATTGGCAAAGTTTGCAACTAGCCGCTCAAGAGCCTCCGTCTGTTTGAGCACACGCTCATAAAGCTTTGAAATCTCACCTGGTTTGGTAACATCCTTAGGCTCCATAGCAAAGCTATTAGAAATAATATTCTTAAGAAGACCGCTATAAAGTGGCGATCTAATCAAATCATTTAAAGTTTCCTTTGGTATATCAGGATGATTGTTTAAAAAATCAGTAATTTCTCTAAAAACCTCTTTAATGTTGGCATCAGCCTTTAAAGTTCCATCCTCACTAAAAATCTCCAGATTATCTTTAGGAAAATCTGGAAGAGAATTAAGCAATGTATTAAATGAAGTAATCTGCTTTTCTCCGGCAAAGCTATTTAACAACTGATTGCCAAGCTCATTTTGTGCAACTGTCTGCTGAACATTTTCTTGCTCTGCCTGATTATTAACTACAGTCTGCTCTGGATTTTTAGCTACTTCTCCCTGCTCTGCCCCCTGACCTTCAACTTGGGCACCTGCAGCAAGCACATCATTATTCAAGACTTGTATATCACCAGGCTTAGTGTTAATCGCATTTTCAATTATATTTGCCTGAGCACCATCGCTAGCGATAGTCTGAGAATCAGCAGACACAGCCCCATTTTCCTGAACGGATGCAGCCTCAGGTTCCGCCGCTACTTCTGAAGCCTGTTGTTCAGCGCCAAGAAAAATTTCTTTAATCTGATTGTTTATTTGAATAGCATCTTGGGTAGAAATATCACCCGATGACATAAGCTTAGGAAGCATGTCTGATATCACTTGAAAATTATCAGTCATGAGAGCCTTGTCGTTGGCGTAATTAACAAACATATTTACATTGTCCGGTGTAATTTCAAGACCAGACTTTGCCATTGTAACAAGAGTCTGGGCATCTACAGTGGGATTGTTAATCATAGCCCTATTCATAACTGTCAAGTTCTCAGGGCTGATTGACATAGAATTTTGCATCATCGAATTAACCATATTGATGGTTCTTTCGTTGGCTGCAATGTTTGCCATATCAAGAGCTTTAAGTAATGTTGGATTGGCCGCTAGTGAATCTAAAGAAATTGGACGAATCTGGATAAGGTTGCCGTCGTTACTCTTCACCTCAAAGAAAACCGACTGCCCCTGAGTGAGGCTTACTCCCGCATCAAGACGGGCTGTCATAGTCTGGCCGTTGGCAAGACCGATAGTAACCTTTCCATTCTCTATAGAATTGACTGAGCCTTCAAAAATCTCACCTTCTTTAAGGCTAGACGCAGGGGTGCCTGTAAGGGACTGACCCTGACTCATTTTGGCCACATCAGTATTATTTACAAAATTGGAATTGTATGGGTTTAAACCATTGTTAATATTCATAATTCACCAACCGCCTAGACAAAGTTACCTATAAAAGATCTCCTGTGAATTGGACAAGGTCCACTATTCTTGAGAGCCTTAATATGCTCTGCAGAACCGTAGCCTTTGTTGGAAGCGAAATTATATTCAGGGTAAATCTGGTCGTACTCAACCATCATTCTATCCCTAGTAACCTTTGCAATAATGCTGGCTGCGCCAATGGAAATAGACTTGGCGTCACCCTTTATAATGGCAACCTGAGGAATATCAACCTCAGGAATAGTAACTGCATCGTTAAGAAGTAGCTGAGGCTGCACCTTGCTTTCCTTGATAGCCTGTCTCATAGCCTCATAAGTAGCCTGTAAAATGTTGATTTCGTCAATTCTAGCCTCTGAAACTACACCAATAGAAACCGAAACAGCCTTGGCCATAATCTCCTCGTAAAGCTCCTCGCGCTTGGTGGCAGAAAGTTTCTTGGAGTCGTTGATATATAAAATATCGCAATCCTTTGGCAAGATAACACAAGCTGTAACAACAGGGCCTGCAAGAGGACCTCTTCCAACCTCGTCTATGCCACCAATATAATCGTACTTTTCCCAATATTTGTACTCGTACTCCTTAAGCTTTTCGATACGCTCCTTTTCAACACGAAGCTTTTCCATTCGCTTTAGAGCCTGACCTATAATCTTTGATACGCCAGGTCTACCGTCGTTAATATATTCCTCAATAAAATCCGGTAAAAGAGGAAGCTCTGTCTCTTTGTACTGTTTTTGAATTTCAGAAATCTTTTTTTCACTCATAATTATTCAATGTTCTCAACTAAGCCAGCTTTGTTAAATGGGTAAAATCTTATCCACGCTCTACCTGTAATCTCGTCACCCTTGATTGGCCCAAGCCAACGAGAATCCATACTGTTATTGCGGTTGTCACCTAATACGAAGAACTCATCTTCACCTAGATGTATATCATCAATGGCATTGCCCGGATTGTTAATAACATCAGTGCCGTAGCTTTCCTCAAGTATCTGGTCATTGATGTAGATATTACCAGAGCTATCGATTCTAACAGTCTCTCCTGGCAATCCAATAACTCTCTTGATGTAAAATGCACCTTCGTCTTCCTTAGGTGGAAATACAATAACGTCAAATCTCTCAGGGTCGTGTAATCTATAAGAAATCTTATCAACAATAAGATTATCTCTATCATATAATGTATCCATCATGGACTCACCGCTAACCACTGTTCTCTGCCCAATGAAATGGGTGATTAAAAACACAATCACAAAGCACATTATAACGTTGAAAATAACGCTAAAAATCTCTCGTGCTACTGCCTTAGGTGTAAGAGGCTCCAACTCCTCATCATCCTTACCTTTATCCTTTGAAGGCTTCTTAGACTTGGAATCAAAATCAGAAAGATCCTCCACCTCACTTATATTATGTCTAGCCTTTTCAATCTTTCTCTTGATTTCTATTTCTTCTTCATCAAAGTCGATAACTTTCATGTCATCCTCCTATGGTCTTTCCAGTGATATATTGCCAAGGCTTCCGCTTCTAAACTCATCTATAAGAACAGCTGCCGCCTTATCAAAATCAAACTCCGAACCCTTCTTGACGAAGTTACGATTCTTTGCAATATCCGTAATAATCTCATGATTTTGCTGAGATTCATCCACGCCATATCTTTTATTAATAATACCTGGATAATTACAGGTGAGAAAATCAGTAAGCTCTAGCGCAAGCTCTCTTATCTCAACTATTGCATCATTGATAGAACCAATAAATGCAAGATGTAATCCAACTGTATTATCCTCAAACTTAGGCCATAAAATACCAGGAGTATCTAAAAGCTCTACTGACTTATTAAGCTTAATCCACTGCTTGCCCTTGGTTACGCCTGGCTTGTTGCCAGTCTTGGCCACTGAACGGCCAGCAAAGGAATTGATAAAGGTAGACTTACCAACATTAGGTATACCAACCACCATTGCTCTAACCGGTCTGTTCTTGATGCCGCGCTTTCTGTCGCGCTCGAACTTAGCTGCACAAACTTCATCCAAAGTAGCCTGCACGCCCTTCATATTCTTGCGGTCTCTTGAGTCAAGCTCAACCACATAAAAGCCCTGACCCTTAAAATACTCAACCCATTTACGGTTAGTATCCTTGTCGGCCAGATCTGACTTATTTAAAAGTACAAGCCTAAGCTTACCTGAAGCTAATCCATTAATATCTGGATTACGGCTTGAAACCGGACATCTTGCATCAATAACCTCTATTATTAAATCTATAAGCTTAATATCTTCCTGCATCTGACGCTTTGCTTTGGTCATATGCCCTGGATACCATTGAAATTCCATATTGCACCTCTAGAATGGATATTTAATCCATATTTTTCCTAAAATATCTTCCTTTGAAAGGAAACCGATACTCTCGTACCTAGAATCCTCCGACGAATTACGGTTGTCACCTAAAACAAAATACTGGTTGTCCAATAACTTGATAGGTGAAGCAGCAACCCCTGCATTCTCAATTGGATCTAACTCCATACCCTCCTTGTAAAGCTCCTCATTGATATAGATTCGACCACTCTTAATATATATTGTGTCACCAGGCAGTCCGATAACTCGCTTAACACTGTAACTTGCATTAACATTGGACCTTGGTTTAAATGCAATAACATCTCCACGCTCTGGACTATTAAACTTGTAAGCAATAATGTTTATAAGTAATTTATCGGATGTTTCGTAGGTTGGCTCCATAGAAGCATTAGAACACTCCACCTGCTTACCAAAACATATAACGACACCGTAAGCAAGGCCTACAACAAGCACCAGCTCTACAACCAACAGGAGAATATGCTTAACTTTGTCGAAATCAATTTTCCTGCGGCGACGTCTAAAACTAAGTCCATCTTTTTTTCTAAATAACGAATTGTTTGATAATCTTCTTTTTGATAAAAACATACAAAATCCCTTTATAATCTTTAGTAATAATATACCGCATATTGTCCATAATTACCATACATGAAAGAGTTTTGCTTTGCATTTTCCTACAAAGAAAAAAGAACAGCCACATAAGTGACTGTTCCAACTTGTCGAGACTAGATTCTTTCCTTAACCTTTGCCTTCTTACCTGTGAGATTTCTGAGGTAGTAAAGCTTAGCTCTACGAACTTTACCCTTTCTAACTACTTCAATCTTCTCAACGTTAGGGCTGTGAAGTGGCCAAGTCTTTTCTACACCAACACCATTAGAGTTCTTGCGAACTGTGAATGTCTCACGGTTGCTTCCGCCCTGTCTCTTGATAACTGTACCCTCAAATACCTGTACACGAGTACGGTTACCCTCAACGATACGGCCGTAAACCTTAACTGTGTCACCTACCTGAAACTCAGGTAACTCTGCCTTAAGCTCAGCGGCTTCAATGTTTCTAATAATCTCGTTTGCGTTCATTTTTTCCTCCTAAACTCTCGCGACGTTCTTGAAATACCCTATTGTAAATCAGCGGACCATCTCTTCTTTTAGCAACTCTAGTATAATAACACGATTGAATAGATAATTCAACCTATTTATTATCTGCATTTTCAGCCAAATACTTGGCATATAAATCAGGACGTCTCTCCTTGGTACGCAAGATTGATTGCTCATGTCTCCACATGTCAACCTTGGCGTGGTCGCCTGATAAAAGAATTGGTGGAACCTGTCTATCGTTCCAAGTCTCTGGTCGAGAATACTGAGGATACTCAAGTAAATTGTTCTCCAAGGACTCGTCCTCGCCCGACTCTGAGTTGGTAAGAACTCCAGGAACCATTCTTGAAATAGCATCTATCATAACAAGTGAAGGTAACTCACCACCTGTTAAAACATAATCGCCAATGGAATAATATTCATCAACTATCTCTTCTAATACACGCTCATCTATACCCTCATAGTGACCACAAAGCAGGCATATATCCTCCTTTAAAGCAAGAGACTTGGCATCTGATTGAGTGAAAAGCTTGCCCTGCGGTGTCAGATAAATGCAATGCACCTTGTGGCCAGCCTTCTTACAAACAGCCTGATAAGCATCGTAAATTGGTTGTGCCTGCATAACCATGCCTGCCCCACCACCATAAGGATAATCATCAACCTTCTTATGCTTATCTAAGGTGTAATCTCTAATATTGATAGCCTCAAAGGAAATGGCACCAGCAGTCTTGGCTCTACCAAGGATACTAGTGTTTAATGCATCCTCTATCATTTCTGGAAAAAGTGTAAGTATATAGTACTTCATATTAATCAATTAATCCCTTCAAAAGGTGCATGTCAACTCGTCTGCCCTCAATGTCTACATTTAAAATACAGTCCTTAATTGCTGGTACTAAAACAGTCCTTCCATCATTAAGCTTAATTTCGTATACATCATTTGCACCAGTCTGCAAAACATCTGTAATCTCGCCAAACTTGTTGTCTGAATCCTCATCAACGTACACGTCGCATCCAATCAAATCAGCAATAAAGTACTCATCCTTTTTGAGCTTAACACGATTCTCCTTGGTGACATAAAGGCCCTTTCCCTTAAATCTTTCGATGTCATTAATATTGTCAATTCCCTTAAACTTAAGGATAACAAGGTTCTTTTGAGGTCTAGCATTTTCCACCTCAAGAGTAATATAACCTTCCCTCCCACCATCTAAGAGAAGATTTTTCATATTTTTAAATCTGGAAATATCATCAGTAAGAGGAAATACCTTTACCTCTCCTCTGATTCCATGTGTCTGCGTAATTGAACCTACCTGAAATAATTCTTCCAAACTATGCTCCTATACAAATAATATATCTAATCCCTACTTTAAATAGTAAATAATATCCCATAAAGAGAAAATTAGGCCTGACAAAACATCAGGCCTAAAAATTAATTAGCGTCGATTATATCTACGATAACTTTCTTGTCAATCTTTGAGGCTGCAGCCTTAACAACCGCACGTATAGCCTTTGCGATTCTTCCCTGTTTTCCAATAACCTTACCCATATCAGAAGGTGCTACGCGAAGCTCAACAACGATAGCCTTTGCGTCTTCTTTCTCGGAAACAACAACCTCGCTTGGATTGTCTACAAGTGACTTAGCAATTACTTCAACTAATTCTTTCATCACTATTCCTCTACCTTTCGATTGTGTAAATTACTGTACTCCTGCCTGCTTGAAAAGTCTAGCAACTGTCTCAGTTGGCTTTGCACCATTAGCAATCCACTTCTTAGCTGCCTCAGCGTCAACTGTAACCTCAGCTGGCTCCTGATTTGGATCGTATGTACCGATTTCGTCGATGTTTCTACCATCACGTGGTGATCTAGCATCTGCTACAACGATTCTGTAGATAGGTCTCTTCTTCTGACCCATTCTCTTTAATCTAATCTTTACTGCCATTTTAATTTCCTCCTATTAATAACAAAATGGTTGAATGGTTAAAATGGAAATGGGAATCCACCCTTTCCTTTGCCCATCATATTTGGCATTCGCTTCATCATCTTTTTTGATTGCTCAAACTGCTTAACGAAACGATTAACCTCAGCAATATCTAAACCAGCTCCAGCAGCAATTCTGTGCTTTCTGCTAGGATTTAGCAATTTAGGATTCTCACGCTCTGCAGGTGTCATTGAAAGAATGATTGCCTCTATGTGAGAAAGCTTCTTGTCATCCACAGCGCCCTCTAACTGAGCCATCTGTGATGAATTCATACCTGGCATCATGCCAAGGATTGATGAGAGACCACCAAGCTTCTTCATCTGTTCCATAGATAATAAATAGTCGTTGAAATCGAAGGATGCTTTTTTGACCTTCTTTGATAGCTTTAATGCAGCGTCCTTATCGATTTCCGCCTCCGCCTTTTCAATGAGTGATAACACATCGCCCATGCCAAGGATTCGACTGGCCATTCTATCAGGATGGAACTGCTCCAAATCTGATAACTTCTCTCCCATACCTGCGTAGAGAATAGGCTTACCTGTAACAGCCTTAATAGAAAGTGCTGCACCGCCTCTGGTATCACCATCAAGCTTGGTGATGATGACGCCATCAATACCTATCTTTTCATCGAAAGTTGATGAAACATTGACAGCATCCTGACCTGTCATGGCATCTACTACAAGTATTGTGTTGAGGATGTCGATGTTACTCTTGATTGACTCAAGCTCGTTCATCATGTCCTCATCTATATGAAGACGACCTGCTGTATCGAAAATGACTACATCAAAGCCGTTCTTCTTAGCATAATCCATAGCCTCTTTGGCTATCTTAACTGGCTTCTCCTTGTCTCCTAAAGAAAAGACCTCAACATCCTGCTTCTTACCATTGACCTGCAACTGCTCGATAGCAGCTGGACGGTAAATATCACAGGCAACCAACAGTGGCTTCTTTCCCTTTTGCTTAACCTTGCCGGCAAGCTTGGCTGTGGTGGTAGTTTTACCAGCACCCTGAAGACCAACCATCATGATTGTTGTGATGGCGCCACCTGTTCCAAAAGTTATATCTGTAACCTCAGAGCCCATCAAGCTAACAAGCTCTTCGTTAACAATCTTGATTACCATCTGGCCTGGATTAAGGCCATTCATAACATCTGAGCCAATAGCTCGCTCTGTAACCGCATTGGTAAACTGCTTTACAACCTTGAAGTTAACGTCGGCCTCTAAGAGAGCCATCTTAACTTCCTTTAAAGCTGCTTTGACATCTGCCTCTGATAAGCGACCCTTACTGCGAAGGTTTTTGAAGACGCCCTGGAGCTTTTCTGAAAGAGAATCAAAAGCCATAAATTAAAGTTCCTCTAAAATCGATTTGGATAAACGGGAAATCTCAGCCAAAGTAGCGGCGTCAGGACTTCCTGTAGTTAACTGGTCAATGCGGACAATGTCCGCCTTAATATGCATAAACTTCTCAACTAGGTGTAGTCGAGACTCGTAATCTTCAAGTAGCTTGTCACAACGCTTGATGGTGTCGTGAACACCCTGCCTTGAAATGGAAAGAGCATCTGCTATCTCAGACAAAGATAAATCCTCAAGAACACTCATCTCGTAAACACTACGCTGGTGCTCTGTGAGAAGCTCGCCATAAAAATCATATAAATATCCTGATTTAATCTTATCTTCCATCTCTCTCCTCTTAACGACCTTAGATAATATACTATAAAAAAAAAGAGGTGTCAAGGGTTTATACTTGACACTCTCCTCATCAGTCATCTTCGATGACAATTATAGTTATAATTACAATAAAGTCCTTACAATCTTAGGCTTGTATCCGCCTTCATCTAACGCCTTAAGGATTTGCTCCTTGTGCTCTGTTCCAAATGCCTCAAGTGTTATGCGAAGCTCAACAGCGGCAGAACGATTGGTAGTAACAAACTGGTTGTGCTCAAGCTTGATTACATTCCCCTGATTGTCTGCCATAACCTGTGCAACCTTTGCAAGCATACCTGGCTTATCTGGAAGAAGTACAGAAACTGTAAAGATTCGGTCTCTGAAAATTAAGCCTTGCTGTACAACTGAAGACATTGTAATTACGTCCATGTTGCCGCCTGAAAGTACAGATACAATCCGTTTATCCTTAAATCCAAGGTGATTTAAAGCCGCAACTGTAAGAAGGCCAGAATTTTCAACAACCATCTTGTGGTTTTCTACCATATCAAGGAATGCGACAATAAGCTCATCATCATCAACTGTGATAATCTCATCGATATTTTGCTGTAAGTAAGGGAAAATATTGGTACCTGGAGTCTTAACTGCAGTACCATCAGCAATAGTGTTGACTGTCTTTAGAGTTGTAACCTCTCCCTTTTCAAATGAAGCCTTAAGAGAAGCCGCTCCACTTGGCTCAACACCGATAACTTTAATCTTTGGATTCAGAAGCTTGGCAAGTGTAGAAACACCTGTTGCAAGTCCGCCGCCACCAATTGGAACAAGGATATACTCAACAAGTGGAAGCTCTTTAAAGATTTCCATTGCGATTGTTCCCTGACCTGTGGCAACAGCTAAATCATCAAAAGGATGGATGAATGTATAGCCATGCTCGTCAGCAAGCTGGTATGCATAGTTGCAAGCCTCGTCATAAACATCACCGTATAAAACAACCTCGGCTCCGTAGCTCTTGGTACGGTTAACCTTGATAAGAGGTGTTGTAGTTGGCATTACGATTGTAGCCTTTACCCCATATTTCTGGGCTGCATAGGCAACACCCTGAGCATGATTTCCAGCTGACGCTGTAATAAGTCCCTTTGCTCTTTCCTCGTCTGAAAGAGTACTAATCTTGTAGTATGCACCTCTAAGCTTGTAAGCACCTGTAAGCTGCATATTTTCTGGTTTGAGATAAACAAGATTTCCGCTTTTCTCGCTAAAGTAATCACTAAAAACTAGTTTGGTCTCATGTGTGACCTCCGTAACTATCTTGGAGGCTTCTTCAAATTTGTCTAATGTAAGCATGACTTTTCTCCTACCTAACACTTAAATATTTACTCAGAGTAGAATAAGGCATTAACAAATTCCTCTGGGTTGAACTTCTCTAAATCATCTATTGACTCGCCAACACCAATATATTTTACTGGCAATTTTAACTCAGATTGTATAGCGATTGCAATACCACCTTTGGCTGTTCCGTCAAGTTTTGTCAAAACAATACCAGATATATCTGTAACCTCTGAAAATTCCTTTGCTTGAACAAGAGCATTTTGACCTGTTGTGCCATCAAGCACGATCAAAGTCTCTCTATATGCCTCTGGAAATTCTTTGGAAATTGTGTTGCCTATTTTAGAAAGCTCATTCATAAGGTTCTTTTTGTTGTGAAGGCGCCCTGCTGTATCAACTAAAAGTACGTCTACACCCCTAGCCTTAGCAGCATGAACTGCATCATAAACTACAGCTGCTGGGTCTGAGCCCTCTGGACCTCCAACAAAATCTACCCCTGCTCTTTCAGCCCACTCTTTAAGCTGGTCTGAAGCGGCAGCTCTAAATGTATCTGCACCTGCAACCATAACCTTCTTGCCATTTGCCTTTAGCTTGCCTGCAAGCTTTCCTATGGTTGTAGTCTTTCCAACACCGTTAACTCCAATTACAAGCACCACACTGGTCTTGTTCTCAAAATCATAGGATGTTGCATCAAGAGCCATCTGCTGCTTAATCTCAGAAATGAGAAACTCCTTGCACTCCTGTGGCTCTTTGATGTGCTCTTTTTTAACTGCATCTTTTAAATCATCGATAATGCTTTCAGTTGTGCGTACACCAATATCTCCCATTATAAGGACCTCTTCAAGCTCCTCATAAAAATCATCATCGATATTGGTAAATCCATTGAAAACATAATCCATGGATTTTATAAAATTGTCTCTGGTCTTGGTCAGGCCCTTAATAAGGCGCTGCCAAAATGTAATCTTTTCTGCCATAACTAATCATCCAACTGTGACTCAATTAAGTTAACCGATACAAGGGCTGAAACACCCTTTTCCTGCATGGTGATACCAAACAGTCTGTCTGCGGCATTCATAGTACCACGACGGTGTGTGATAACAATAAACTGAGTATTCTTTGTAAGCTTGTGTAAATAAGTTGCGAATCTATCAACGTTTGCATCATCAAGGGCCGCCTCAATCTCGTCGAGAAGACAGAATGGAGAAGGCTTAAGATTTTGAATTGCAAACAACAATGCAATAGCTGTAAGCGATTTCTCACCACCGGACATCTGCATCATATTGATAAGCTTCTTTCCTGGTGGCTGTGCATTGATAATAATACCTGTCTCAAGAAGGTCGTTATCGTCAACAAGCTCTAAGGTACCGTGGCCACCTCCGAAAAGTTCCTTAAAGGCCTTATCAAACTGCACCTTAATATCCTTAAATCCTGCCTCAAACTGGCGACGCATACCTTCGTCCAACTCATCAATGATACGTACAAGTGAAGCCTCAGCCTCAACCAAATCGTCATGCTGTCCCTTAAGGAAGTTGTAACGCTCCGAAAGCTCCTTGTACTCCTCAATGGCGTTGACATTGACGTTGCCCATTGCACGGATGGCATTCTTAATCTTGCTTGCATCCTTTTTCATCTGATCTAAATCAGTGTACTCTGGATCCTTAAGCTCCTCAGCACTATGATATGTAAGCTCATACTCATTCCACATGTAATTGTTCTGATATGAAATGGCATCATTAATCTTTTCTTTTTGAGACTCTAAACGATAGATTTCCTTGTCAAGCTCAGTGATTCTATCAGAAATCTCCTGACGCTGCTCAAAGAAATTCTTGTGAGAATTATTAAGTGCCTCTCTCTTTGCAACTGTCTCCTTAATCTCGCTTTCAAGCTGACCAAAGGACTCATCAGAAGCAGAAATAGTCTCTTTAATTTCCTCGATACGAGCCTTCTTTGCCTCGGTCTCTTCCTTGGTTGAGCGAGCATTTTCATTGAGGCTTTCAATATCGCCCTGAGACTTTTCGATTTCAGCTACAATACGGTCAATATTTTGCTGAACGAAATCAACCTTATTTCTGGCATTGGCCTCCTCAATCTGAACCTCAGACATGGTTCTGTTAACAGAAGTCTCCATGTAGGTCTTTTCATCCACCTCGTCATTGAGCTTTTGAATCTCTTCTCGAAGCTCCGCTTCCTTGGTGTCGCTTTCCTGCTTTTCAAGCTCGATTTCCTTCTTGCCTGATGCGATTTCAAGAAGCTGTGTCTCCAGCTCTTCGCTTTCTTTAGAAAGACCCTCGTAAGCTGTAAGACTTTCCTTCTTTTGCTCGTTGGCTCTATCAAGACCAAGCTTAGCAGTATTTAAGGCAATAGCTGCCTCGTTAAGCTTAGTAGTATTGTCCTCTCTGTCAGACTCAAGTAACGCAGCTGCAGCCTCAATATCAGAAGCCCTGCTATTAAGCTCATCCATCTCCTTTGAGATGACATCAAGCTTGCTCTCAAGCTCCTCAATCTCACGGTTACGACCAAGAAGATTTGACTTGTTCTTGAAGTGACCACCTGCCATAGAGCCACCTGGAGCTAAGTACTCGCCGTCAAGTGTAACTATATGGATGCTGTAGCTATTCTTCTTTGCAAGTGCAATAGCAGAATCAATATGGTCAGTAACAACCACTCTGCCAAGAAGATAAGCAATAACACCATCAAACTTGCTATCGCATTCAACAAGCTCTGATGCTAAACCAAGAACTCCCTTTTCCTTGAGAACCTCAGTCTTTTTGAAGTTACCTCTGCCATCTACAGATGTAAGTGGAAGGAATGTAGCTCTACCAAGCTTGTTTTCCTTGAGGAAGTTGATAAGGGTCTTGGCACAAGCCTCATCAGCTGTAACTATATTTTGAATGTTACCACCAAGAGCTGTCTCGATGGCCATCTCATATTTCTTTTCAACATGGATAAGGTCAGATACAACACCTTCGATGCCTTTAATCTTGCCCTTTTGCTCCATGATTTTACGAGTAGAATTGCCATATCCCTCGTATCTTTCTGCAATGTTCTTAACTGACTCAAGCTTGGTCTGGACTCTAGCAAACTCGTCCTTTTTGGCCTGCAACTCATCAAAAGTCTTGCGACTCTTGTCTTTCCACTCAGCCGCCTTTTCAACAAACTCCTTGTCCTTTTCCTGTAAATCCAAAAGCAGAGTCTGTGCATTTTTGAACTCTTCCTCAGCTAAAAAAACAGCAACATCAAGGTCTTCCTCCTTGGTCTTGCGCTCCAAAAGACGCTGATTAAGCTTTGCCTTGCGGATGTTGGTCTGCTCAAGCATTGTCTCAAGACGCTGCTCCTTAGACTTGATTGAAGCTCTGTTGTTGAGAAGCTCCATAATAGCCTGATTGTTCTGTTCAATCTTTTCGTTGTTGGAAACGATGGCAGACTGCAGCTCGCTGTAATTGTTCTTAACAGACGCAAGACGCTCAACAGCCTCCTCTAAAGTCTTATCAAGACTAACCTTTTCTTCCTTGTATTCATCTAATTGCTTGTTCTTATCATCAATTTCAGCCTGAATCTCAGCAACACGGCTTGCCAAGTTCTCGTCAGTGGCATTAGCTGAACGAATCTGCTCCTCTAAAAGAGCTATTTCATTTTCAAGCTTGCCCTTTAAAAGGGTTGAATCAGATTGATTCTGCTTTAAAGTCTCAATGTGCTCATCAAGATCAGTAATCTCCTGCTCCAAAGAATCGTACTTCTGCCGAATCTCATCCTGGGCTGACTTGCTTGAATCCATCTGCTCAGATGCGATATTAACATTGCTCTCAACTTTTTCTAACTCGCCCTGAAGCCTATCAACCTCAAGCATGAAGGAATTAACGTCGATACGCTTTAACTCCTCCTTGTACTTTAAGTACTGCTTGGCATCCTCAGACTGCTTTTCCAAGGGCCCAATTCTACGCTCCTGCTCAGACAAAATATCATTTACACGAACGAGATTTTCCCGCTCGCTTTCAAGTTTCTTAACAGAAGCAGCCTTTCTCTTTTTAAATTTAACGATACCAACAGCCTCATCAAAAAGCTCACGTCTATCCTCAGGCTTACCAGAAAGAATCTTTTCAATCTGGCCCTGTCCAATGATAGAGTAACCCTCTTTACCAACACCGGTATCATAAAATAACTCTGAAACATCCTTGAGACGACAAGGACTACCGTTTAAAAGATATTCACTTTCACCTGAACGATAAACACGACGCGCAATTGTAACTTCCTCGTAATCAACAGGAAGAACATGGTCTGAATTGTCCATAGTAAGTGCTACATAGGCGTAGCTAAGAGGCTTTCTAGCCTCTGTACCTGCGAAAATAACATCCTGCATAGAAGCTCCACGAAGCTGCTTTGCAGACTGCTCACCTAATACCCAACGAACCGCATCTGCAACGTTACTCTTTCCTGAACCGTTTGGTCCAACGATGCCAGTGATTCCATTATGAAATTCGAATTTCATCTTGTGTGCAAATGACTTGAATCCGTACAATTCGATACTTTTAAGATACATTGTAAACTCCCTAAATGATTTTAATTGAATCTTCCTTGTGAAGCTTCATAAGGCCTTCGTAAGCGGCCTCCTGCTCTGCAGCCTTTTTAGTCCTACCTACTCCTGAACCAAGGACACGACCACCTACAACAGCCTCAACCTTAAACTCCTTAGCGTGATCTGGGCCAGTCTCTGAAATAAGGTTGTAAACAAGTGGCTCCTTGAAATTAGCCTGAATAACCTCTTGGAGTCTAGTCTTGCTGTCATGAAATAGCTGCTTATGCTCAATATCGTTTAACACGAAACGATGAATATACTTGGAAGCAGGCTCCATTCCACCGTCAAGAAAAATAGCCCCTATAGTAGCCTCAAAGGCATCAGAAAGAATTGACTTGCGCTCACGGCCACCAGTCATGTCCTCGCCCTTTGAAAGCAACACATAGTCCCCAAGATTAATCTCTTTGCAAATGTATGCAAGTGTAGGCTCACAAACAATGCTTGCTCTAAGCCTTGAAAGCTTGCCCTCATTTAAATCGGTATAATTTAGATACAAAAACTCACTAGAAACTATTTCAAGAACAGCATCACCTAAAAACTCAAGTCTCTCGTTGTCGGAGAGCTTCTTCATGTGATGCTCGTTGGCATAGCTGCTATGGGTAAGCGCCTGCCTTAGTAAGCTTTCGTCTCTAAACTCATAACCAATAGTCTTTTGAAACTCCTTTAAATCCTTCAAAATAAACCTCCTGAGTTTAAAGAGAGCACCCAGATTAACTGGGTACTCATAATATGCCAAGCACATTTTAATTAATTTTCAGCAACTGTCTTCTTGATAAGGTCAACAGCATCACCAACAGTAGAAAGCTTCTCAGCTGCGTCTGTGTCAACTTCGATGTTTAGCTTTTCTTCAACGCCCATGATAATCTGGAATACATCAAGAGAATCAGCACCAAGGTCATCAACAAATGTTGTGCTTAACTTGATTTCAGCTGCATCTACATTTAAAACCTCAGCAATAATTTCC
>Ga0129307_1002048_pt1 | contig 17933 bp, 25 predicted proteins | sample P1105metagenome_FD_94437 | JGI IMG/M metagenome (GOLD analysis project Ga0129307, IMG submission 94437) | Capybara group fecal microbial communities from Wisconsin, USA - P1105 metagenome | ecosystem: Host-associated > Mammals > Digestive system > Large intestine > Fecal | place: USA: Wisconsin... | reverse complement strand
ATGATAGAATAATAAAAATTCAAAATATGGATATAACATCTCTATACAATCTTCTAATGTTCAATTATGAAACTTATGAAGAAGTAGGATGGGTATTTTAGAAAAATTAGCATAACAAAGGTTACGACCTTCGGTCGTTTGCATTTAAGGAAATTATTATCTAGTGCGCTTACGCGCACGATGCATCATAGCCGACAGCGGGTCAAGCCCGCTGCGGTACAACCAGTTGTTATGGCGACAGGCAACTAGGCTGCTTATGAAGGAGTATGATGAAAAATTTTATAAAAATTATATTCTTTACTATTTTAATATTTTCGTTTGATTCATGTAAAAAAAATAAGGAAAGTAAAAATTTTGTTTCTGAAGAAATAAAAGCAGATAATTCATCTGAAAATGAAATGTTAAGCTTTGATGAAATGAAAGAAAGATTAGATTTAAAAAATCCAGAAGTAAAAGCATATTTCAGGCCATTTTATGATACACTAAAAAAAATGGATAAAAAAAATCCTACTCCTGAAGATCAGATAAAATTATTTTATGAAACAATAAAAGTTTTGGATAAGGAATATTATTTCAATTTTTTTGATTTTGATTATAAACCAAGTAAAGAATTAACTAAAATCTTTCACAAGATATTTTCTGAAGATAAAATCTGGCAGGATATAATTTCTGATTTACATAGTAAAGCATCTCAACAACCCGACAGATTTCTTGATACAGGTAAAACAATAAAAATAAAAGATATTTCAATAGTTTCTATCAATGATATAGAATGTACTTGTCAGGTACATACAGAAGCAAGTCATTGGTTCTATGCTGATTGGGGTTTAGAATCTGCAAAAAGAAATTATTTCAAATATTATGATAATATTTGTCTAACTGAAGAAGATTTAAAAAGATATGAGAAAGAAGCACGTGAAGAATATGAAAAAATTGGAGAAGGAAAATATGGAGGTAATGTCATAGAAACGGAAGAAAATCATATATTCCATTTAGTAAAGAAAAATGGAGTATATAAAATAAAGAATTTTGTTTTTAACATTAAATCAATTACTGATTAGTAAAAATATATATTATATTGTATATTGAATCAGCAAGTTGGGCTTGCTGATTTAATAAAATTGAACTTTAGGGCTAAACAAGGAAGCGGTAGTACGCGGCTTTACGCCGCTAGAAAGAAGATATCGTTTTGTGTAAGATATATCTGTCATAACACAGCTTCATAGCCGACAAAAACTTTGTCACAAAAGTTGCTCTTCGTGGCTTTGCGCCACCGCAACTTTTGCGCCAATTCTGCCCGTCGGGCAGACGCGTTTTTGCGGTACAAGCCATTGTTATGTGGACGCCCGCTACTTGAGGCGCTTGGTTTAGAAATAAGATGAAAGATTCAGAAAAAAAAATAAGCAATATTATTTTTCAAAAAGATTGTGCAAATATTTTCTTTGTTGGCCTAGACGATGATGAATACGGTTTTTTAAATGGTATGAATTTCATAAAGGGAATTCCGACTGTTAAGTATGAAAAGGGAGTTCCGTGTTTGGGCTTTGGCTATGGTGGATTCCAATTTAATTTATACAATATAGATTTTTGGTTTTATTATGATGAGATGTTGGGGCTTTGGTTGGAAACAAAAGATATAAATGAAAAATCTGCTGAAGCACAAAAAGAAAAAATCCTCAATTTTGCACAAGAAATTTTAAACACAATTATTGAGGAAGAAAAGAAATATAGTCCTGCAAAAAAGGAAACCGAAATCTTTATGAGATATACAATAGCAGAACTCGAAAATAAAAGTAATGTCAAAAAAAATACTGATAATAACAAAGAAACATGGTTAAAAAAGTTATTTAAGTTTTTATAAAAAAATGTATATTTATAAAACGAGGAAACACATAACACAGTTTTCAAAGCCGACAGCGGGTCTATTCGCAACGAAGTTTCCAGCGAGCCCGCCTTTTTTATAGACAAAACAATATTGATCGTGGTAAAATAATCCCACAAGGAGGATTAGATGCCACGAATTGTTCCGATAAGGGATTTGAAGAATACAACAGCAATTTCAACTCTCTGCCATGAAGATGAAGAACCAATTTTTGTAACAAAAAATGGTTATGGTGACATGGTGCTTATGAGTATGGAAACATATGAAAAAAGCCTTTTTCTAGCAAATGTATACGGAAAACTTGAAGAAGCTAAAGATGATATGAGAAACGGTAGATACTCTTCCGTTGAAGATGCAATTTCCAGAATTAGAGAAAAACATGGCTTATAATGTTCGAATCATGGAGAAAGCAGAAGAAGATTTGTCGGAAATTGCAGATTACATTTCAGATACGCTAAAAAATCAAAAATCTGCAGACAATCTTCTTGTAGATTTTCTGCATGAAAAAGAAAATATTGCTGAAACTCCGTACACGTATCCTCTGAGTAATAATTCTGTATTGCAGAATGAAGGATATCATCGTTTTCTTTTCCACAAGAATTTTGTTGCATTATACTTGATTGATGATGTAGAAAAAGTAGTTTCAATAATGCGAATCTTCTATGCAAAAAGAGATTATGCGAATCTGATATAAAAATCACATAACAAAGGTTACGACCTTCGGTCGTTTGCATTTAAGGAAATTATTATCTAGTGCGCTTGCGCGCACGATGCATCATAGCCGACAACGGGTCGAGCCCGCTGCGGTACAACCAGTTGTTAGGACGACACGCCTGTAGGCGTGCTGAAAGAAAAAGAATTTTAGGGCAAGAACGAAGAAACGGTAGAAAGTAAGCTCGCAAGAAAGCCCTTTTTTAGGTTTATTAGTAAAGCAAGGTAACGGTTTTATTCGGGTAGAGCAAAGAAGAGATATAAAGGAATATATTTTCAGCAAGTCAAGCTTGCTGAAAATATGGAAAAAATTAAACTTTAGAGCGGTAACAGGAAGCAGTTGTATTTAAAAGAAAAATGAATAGAAAAGTAAAAAAGAGTATTATTATATTTTCCTCAATATTAATAATTATTCTGTCCTTGTGTTTAATAAATCCAATAAAATATAAAATTAGATTAAATAAAGCAAAGGCTATTGTTGAAAAAAATAAAATAGAAAAAGTTTCATATGATTATATAGTTAGCCAACTCGGAGAACCATGGATGAAAGGACAAAAATACGTAGAATTTTATATAAAACCAGAATGTTTACGTGGCTTAGCTTATTGTGCTTTATCAGTAACTTTTGATGAAGAAAAAAACATTGAATCTATAGCAATAATACATCCTGATTAAAAAATGTATTATTCTGAGGAATAAATAACTCTAGAATAAAAGAGATATTTATTGGTAAACTTGTCCTAACATGCACTTACGACCTATGGTCGTTTGCATTTATGGAAATTATTTACTAGTGCGCTTACACGCACGATGCATCAAATCGGATGTCGGGTCTGCGCCCGCCACCGTTTAAGTGCGTAGTTATGGCGACAGGCCACGGGCCTGCTTTTTGGGGAAGAAATATGAATAAAGAAAAAGTTTCAAATGTTTTTCTTAAATTAAATATAGTCTTTAGTGTTATTGTTTTTATCGTCTTATTAGGTCTGATTTTTTCATATTTTGCTCAAGCTCCAGATGAGCAATATTTGTTTCTTATACTTTCATTTTTGACAGCGGTTTTTGTAAATCCATTAGGTTTTATCTTTGGAATTTTAAGTTTATGCTTTGATAACAAGTATAAACGTTTATTAAAAATGATATTTCTTGTCTCAAGTATAACTTTGGAAGTTATTTTTCTATGTTGGCCTGTTAGACATATAAATTACATAATGAAAATGATAAGGGACATGCTTTCATCATTTTCTTAAAGAAAAAAGAATTTAAGAAAGCTGATTCTGTATAAGATATATTTTTGCCATAACAAAGGTTACGACCTTCGGTCGTTTGCATTTAAGGAAATTATTATCTAGTGCGCTTACGCGCACGATGCATCATAGCTGACAGCGGGTCAAGCCCGCTGCGGTACAACCAGTTGTTATGTGGACGCCCGCACTGGGGTGCTTTTGTAGGAAAAAATGGATCAATTGAATGAAGCAATTTCTATAGCAATTATTGGAGGGGCAGACAGCTTGTCGAATCTGATTCAGCCGCCCATAAAGATAAGCGAGCTGAACGCGGACAAAATCAACGAACTGCTCGGCTCGGAATATTAGACTGACAACGCACCCTAGACCTCTAGGAGAAACTCCTAAAGGTTTTCCCGCCCCCTTGAAAGCGGCGGGCGGACATCGTATAGTAGAAGGAGCGAAATTCAGTGCCACAGGAGGAAATAAATGGACTCATATGTAAGATACAACGGACAAACCAGCTGGTCAGGTTGTCCTTTTCGCACGCTCAATAAGTGCACTTTTGTTTACATCAATTCAGAAAAAATCCTGAAAAAAGATGTTGAATATGTGTCTGGAATTCTTACCGACAGAGAAATGGCAAACCTCTACTATGATGAAAACAAAAAGTGCTGGCTGGGGTCAAAAACTTTTCTTGAGCCGAGGAGAATCCATGACGAGTATTATCCGTCCATAAAGGAAGAGCCTTTTTTGTGTGCCGCAAAAAATTTTCTTCACAAGCTAGAGCTGGCATTGTGGGATGAACAGCCATTAAAACGCGTATGGGTTAATTACTATTTTGAACTGCCTTTCTCGATTGAAATTATTTTCTGCACAGAAAAAATGTATAAAGAATGTGTAAAAAAAAGTGGCACTGAAGCCGCGGAAAATGCAGGTGATTATAACAGTGACGACACCCTGATAACACTCAGCCCTTCTATAAGAAAGTACATTCAGAAAATCGTTAAAAAGAAAACAATGGCAAGTAGCGCAGAGCAGATACGCCTTAAACTGGAAGAATTAATAAAAGCAAGCGATAAAATCCATCTCGCAAAAGACTTTTCGATGCCACTAAGTTCTGAATATGATTAAATTTAAGCGGACGCTCCCGCCCGCCCTGTAGCGACCGCGCAGAATGTGGTATAATGATGGGAAAACACACGGAGGACACACAATGAAACTAAAACTACATCTTCAACAAATGTCACAAAAAATAAAATAATGACCGTCCGCGAGAACCTGAAACTCCGCTCTGGCGAAGATACTTCAACGCAAGTCCTCGCCGTGATGTCCGCAGGTGCGAAAGTAAGAATCCTCGAACTCGGCAGGGCGGAGACAATCGACGGCATTGCCTCAAACTGGGTAAAAGTAGAAATTATTTCTGGAAATGACAGAAATGGTAATAAATTGAAATCAGGAATGACTGGCTGGTGTTACGGTGGTTATTTAAGGTAGAATATCACATAACAAAGCTTCAAATCGGATTTTGCGGTCAAGCCGCAAAACCGTTTAAGCGCGTAGTTATGACGACAGCCCAGTGGGCTGCTTTTTTGAGGAAAAATGAAGAAAAATATTTTACTTAGTTTTGTTTTTATTATTTTATCTCTAAATGCTTATTCAAAAGCTAAAGAACAATTGGTTTATGTAAAATCAGAATCATCACATTGCAATGTTTATTTTGAAGAAGACAAATGGATTTCGGAAGAAAAGATAACAATAAAGAATTCTGCTAACAACAAAATTATATTTGAATTAGAAGGATTTTTCAAAACTGATTATAAGAATAAATTTATTGCCGAGACATATAAATTAAAAGGTTATGCAGATAAAGGTAGAAAAGTTCGTTTTTTTGAAATTGATGCGAACGAAGTAAAAGAATTTAGAATATATTTTATTGGCAAGAATACAGGAAAAAATCAAAAAACCAATAGACTTCCTGTAGAAAAAATAATGATTTCGGAATGCGGGAATACAATAAAATTATTAGAATCTGATTATAAAATTATAAGCCGAAAAAAAACAAACGGACTTATAAAGTTAGAATTTAATATAGTGAACGAGCAGATTATATTTATGCTTCAAGAGCGAACAAACCCGTTAATTGAATTTAGCCTAGATGGTAAAAAGAAAACAGCAAGAGGAATACCTGATTACGTTTCTTGTCCTCCTTTTGGCTGTGATTATATGTTTATTCTAGATAATGATGGAAAAATTATTTTGGTTGATAATGTTTTGATTTTAGATGAGATAGAGTTTAATTTGTAAAAAATATTTTAGAAATCGAGTCAAGCTCGATTAAAAAATGAAATTGAACTTTAAGGCTAGGACGAAGAAGTGGTTGTATGCGGCTTTACGCCGCTTAGGAAAAGTATAATAATAGAAGCATATGCTTCAAATGGTTGTACAGAATGTTCTTAAAGAAAAAAAAGATTTAAGAAATCTAATTCTGTATAAGAAATATGATTTGTCATAACAAAGGTTACGACCTTCGGTCGTTTGCATTTAAGGAAATTATTATCTAGTGCGCTTACGCGCACGATGCATCATAGCTGACAGCGGGTCAAGCCCGCTGCGGTTTAACTCATTGTTATGACGACAGGCACACTGGCCTGCCTTTTTTTAGGAAGGAAAAATGAAAAGAATTATTTATTGTATTATATTTTTTTTATATTTAATCCCACTTTATTCTCAAGAGTATTCATACAAAGTATTTTGGGAAGATGGAATCTATGAGAGAAATATAAAAAATGACAAATATACCGATAAACTTGTTTTAAAATATAAGAAAAAACAACCTCCGCATTTCCGTTATTATATTTACAACGATAAAGTAATTGCATGTGATCAAGTAACTGCAAGTCTAGACAATAAAGCCATTTTTTATGAGCTTGATAAGAACACCTGTGAATTCAAGGAACTTTACAGGGTAAAACTGTATGCTCCGGAAATAAAATCAATCATATTTACTGGAAATGAAATTTATTGTATAGAATATGAAATGAATGAAGATAAATATTTTCTAACCAAACGGAATCTTTCATCATCAGAAGTAAAAGAAAAAACTAATCTTGAAATATCAAAACAATGGGCATATTCGGTTGCTGTTACAGGTTACTTTTTTTACCACGATTATATTGTAATAAATTTTACAGACAATAAAACAGATTATTTTTCTATTGTTTCAAAAAAAGATGGTAAAGAACTTATATATGGAAAAGGGAAAATATCATTTAATGATGAAAAACTACCCTTGTTTTTAATAGAAAACAAACAGAAACTCTATAAAATTTCTATAGTTAAAAATCAAATAGTAAAAGAAAATATTAAAATCTCAATTTCTGATAAGGAAGAAATAGAATATATAAAAAACTGCGGAAGTTTTTATATACTACAATTATGTAAACAGAAAAAGTCTGATCTTTTTACTAGCTTTGTCTTTGGTGTAAAAGAAAAATCTGTTTATACTGACTATATTTGCAAACTCAAAGGAAATGAAATGTTTGATAAAAAGGAATTAAAACGCATAAAAGAATAAGAAGAATATTTCATAAAGCAAGTCGAGCTTGCTTTATGAAATGAAATTGAACTTTTGGGCAAAGCAAGGCAGCAGTTGTACAAAAGCGGTATATTTCTAAAATCTGTTCGGGCCAGATTTTTGAAATTAATTTGAACGCTCATTCCAGGCACAACAAAAGTGTCAAAACTACCCTACCATGTTCTTTTTCACAAAATAAAGAAAATTTTTGTTGCAAGATTAAGCATTATAATCAATAATTAACTGTGTATTTTAGTAGCCGCATAACAACGGTTTCAAATCGGACAACACCTGATGTTATGTGGACGCCCGCTACTTGAGGCGCTAAGAAAATGAAAAAAGTATTTGTTTTATTAATTGCGAGTTTAATTTTATTCTCAAGTTGTGTAAGTATAGGTTCGAGAGAGTTCCCGATAGAACCCGTAAATGTAGTAGTAAAAAATTTCGATATTGCTGAAACAGTTATAGTAAGACTTGATATAAATCTCATTAGTATTTCATATGAAAAAAAGTTATCAAAAAAGGAATACGGAATATTTGATTCGTTTTTGGTAAGTAATGAAATCGATGATGAAATGTTAATTCAACCTCAAAAAGTAGATTTGAAAAAAAATCAATTGGAATGGCATAGATTCTGGGTTGGAGAATCAATAAACCTTTTCAATTTGAATAATTCAAAACTTGAAGATAGGGTTGTATTACTTTTAAGAATAAATAATCATTTGTATTTTATAGATTCCAATTACATTGGAAAAAAAACACTGTTCAGATTAAACGAAGATAGAACTTTTACAAAATTAGATGTTAATCAATATGAAAATTTATTTTCTGTAAATTATGATAAAGATGAAAAGCACAATTTTGAAGTGACAATCAAGCTTACGGAAAATTAGAAATTAAAAAATGAAATTGAACTTTAGGGTTTACGCGAAGATGCGGTAGTACGCGGCTTTACGCCGCTTAGAAAAAATATAATAATAGAAGCATACGCTTCAAAAAACGTACAGAACGATTAATAAAGAAAATAAAGTATTTATGAAATCAAATTCTGTATAAGAAATATAATTGTCATAACAAAGGTTACGACCTTAGGTCGTTTGCATTTGAGGAAATTATTATCTAGTGCGCTCACGCGCACGATGCATCATAGCCGACAGCGGGTCAGGCCCGCTGCGGTACAACCAGTTGTTACACGGACGCTCACATTGGGGCGTTTAAAAATGATATTTAAATTATGGAGTTGTTAATGAGAAATAAGAAAAGTTTAGTATTCAGTTTAATTTCGGTTTTATCCCCTGTTTTTATAGTTTTATTTTTAATAATAACTTTAATAAGTGATAAATATTTCTTAAATAGATATCAGACAAATATTTTTATAGGCCCTTTTATGTTCTTTTTGATTACAGGATGGATTATTGGATTGGGAACGGGAATTGCAGCTCTTGTATTTTCTATTATGCGTAGAAAAGAAGGTGGAAAAGCTACTGGTAGTTTATCTATGAGTATTCTTGGAATTATTTTAAATTTATTATGGCTTAGTGGAATAGTGCTGGCTTTTCCAGCATGGATGGGAATTTAAATTCTTTTTTTTGAAAGTCAAAGATTGCGAAAAAGAAATGAATTAAACAATAACATAAGAAGAAACATCGATTGCAAAATAAACTCTTGACTATGTAGAAAAATACATATTATTATATATAAGAGGTGATAATATGATGGTAGATACAGCACAGATAATGCCAATTACTCAATTACAGAAAACTCTTACTCAGACTGTCAGAAAAATTTCTGAAGATAAACAGCCTGTATTCATTATGAAAAATAACGCTATGGAAGCTGTAATAATGTCATTTGACCGTTACGAAAGACTTGCCGAATTGGAAGAACTTGAAGAACAGAAAGAAATTTATTCAATGGTACAGGAACGAATGAGTCATTATGATGCTTCGAAAAATGTAAGCTGGTCTTCTTTGAGGAATAAATAATGGCTAAAAAATGGGAAGATAAGAAGGCTGAATTTGATAAAATTCAGCTTATTCCAGAAGCCGCTGAAGAATATAATAACTTGGACGGAAGCATAAGAGTTGAAGTAGATAAAAAATTCTCCAAACTTGATAAGAATCCATTTTTAGGTTTTCCGTTAGGAAATAAGGCAAATATGGATTTAACTGGCTTTTATAAATTGTATGCCTGTGGAAAATCCGTTCGTATTGTTTATCGTCTTTTGACTCCTGAAAAAGTAGAAATTATTGAAGTTTGGGGAATTGGTAAAAGAGAAAATATGGAAGTCTATAAAGATGTAGATGACAGAAAAAATGGATAAAGCATAACATGCACTTACGACCTTCGGTCGTTTGCATTTGAGGAAATTATTATCTAGTGCGCTCACGCGCACGATGCATCATAGCCGACACGCGGTCAAGCCCGCTGCGGTACAACCAGTTGTTATGGCGACAGGCCACTGGCGTGGCTATTTAGATTAAATATTCATCTTTGGATATTTAACAGGTATAACGACCCGAAAAATATGGGCTAGCGCCAAACTAAGGAGAAATAATATGAAAAAAAAATTGTTAATGCTTTTGCTTGCATTTATGTCGGTTACGGCATGCTTTGCTCAGTCAGAAAAAGGGCTTTGGGGATGGAAGTTAGAAAACGGCATTCATTATGAGCGCTTTATTCTGCTGAACAAAAATCATTATTACAGTTTTACTTACCATGAAGGCCTTGAGGAATTTGAGTCAGGTCTGTATTCAATTGACGGTTATGATATGAAGTTTAAGCCGTATAATGCAGATTCATATTGGTATTATTTTACAGTTGGGGAGCGCGACGGAGTTTCCTTTCTATATTTTGAAAACGGCGGAGACGGTTGGGACTACAATAAAATTCCTGACGCACAAATAAATGATGTTCAAGATGAATCTGATTTTATGAATTTAATCCTCCCCTACAGAAAGTACGGTTCTGATATAAATGAGATTCAGGAAGACTTGAATACTTTTGGAAACGGTTACTACCTTTATGAGCTGACTGACAACTTGAGAATACGTGAATCGGACAGTTTGGAAAGTAAAGTTTTGCTTACGCTTGCAGAAGGTTCAACAGTATTTGTTTATAAGGCCAGCCGCAAAGACATCATTGACGGAATAGAATCCAACTGGGTTAATATTTGGACTGTTGACGCTTATGATAAAAACGGAAATCCTGTACCCCGTGACACAAAAGGCTGGTGCTTCGGCGGCTACCTTAAAAAGTTAAGGCCTTGGCTGCCACAATAAAATGTATAACGACCCGAAAAAATGAAGTGGCGTCAAATTAATTGCCCTTGTATTTTATGGCCTGATGGATTGTAAAAATGATACTATAATGATAGTTTAATGATAAGGGGCACTGTATGATGCAAATTAGACCTGTTTCAGATTTAAGAAACAAATACTCAGAAATTGAGGATATTGTTATTTCAACTAAATCTCCGGTTTTTCTTACAAAGAATGGATACGGCTCAATGGTTTTAATGTCCCTGCAGATGTACGATGCAATTACAAACAATATTGAGTCTAAATTGGATGAGGCTGACATAATGGCCGAGGAAACATCTGAACGGCTTTCCAATCGCAAAAGAAGATTTATTTGAAATAATAAATTATATTCAGGATGTCTTGCAAAATCCGATTGCCGCACAAAACACATTAAATAAAATAGCATAACATGCACTTACGACCTGCGGCCGCCACCGTTTAAGTGCGTAGTTATGTGGACACCCCACTGGGGTGCTTGGAGGAAAAATGAAAAAATTTATTTTGTCAATGATGCTGATAACATTCTTTTCAATTAGTTTATTTGGACAAACTATTGAAGATTTTGAAAAAGATTTTATCAATGCAACTAGAACTGAGTTTACTGAAGCAGATTTATATAAAATGTACGAGTCATATTCAGTTTTCCTGGAACCTTACTATGACATGATGGAGCTTATGGAAAATGATGAACAAATTGTTAAATATCCACTGTCAAAATTTAAAGAAACTGCCAGTTACAAAAATAATATTAATATTTTATTTAACTCAAAAAATGACAACCAACGATTATTGTCTTATTTAGTTATTGCAGGAGCTGGTGATAAAGAATTTGAAAAAAAACTTTTAGAAAGACTTAAAACCGAAAACTCCGAGGGCAATGTTATTTGGGCTGGTATGACTTTGATGCTGTTAAAAAGCAAACAAACAACTGCTCTATTTGATTTTTTGGTAGAATACGAAGACTTTGGTGACGCTCATATGCTTCCTTTGTTTATTCAATTGGATAAGGAATCATTACAAAAAACCGCTTACGATAGAATTAATAGTAAAAATGTAAAAGCCAAAATCCTTGCCGCTCAAATTCTTTCAGTTACTGGAAACAATGAAAAAACAGAAAAATTATTGCGAGATGCTGTTAAGAACTGGGATTATAGTATAAAGGGATATGCTATTTATTCTATTAAAGAACTTAGAATCGGCAATCTCAAAGATGATTTTATTCCATTGCTAGATAATCCGCAAACTCGAAGTATTGCAATTCAGGCTTTAGCTAATAGTCCGACAAAAGAAGATGTTGAATTTGTAAATCAGTTATTGGAAAATGAAGGTCCTGTTTCCAAGGAGTTGTTAGACGGATATTTTGAATCAAAGAATATGGAAAATGTAAAACTTTGGCTGCATTTAGTTTCTACAAAAGAGATTCCTGAAAATTATTTTTTTAGTACATCTGATCAACCCCTATTATTTTCAGATGAAGTATTAAAAGATGTTCAGGAAGCATTAAAAACGACAAGAAATACCAAAATTCAACAATATCTGATTAAAGTGCTGGAAGGTAGAAATGACAAAGACTCAATGGATATAATTTTTTCTTATTTAGATAGTAAAGATTCTTCTGTCAGGTATTGGACAGTGGATATTTTAAAAGGAAAGCAACCTGTTGAAGTCTTAAATAAACTGATAGAAATGTTAAAAAATCCAGAACAAAGAGTTGTTTCAATCACCAAGGTATTGATAGAAAATAATATAGACTCGCTTCAAGATATATATGAAAAAATATATCAGACTGATAAGAGTCGGGATTGGCAAAGAAGCTCGATTGAATATCTGTCAAATTTCCCAAAACAAAATCATAAAAAGCTATTTCTGGAAATTTTAGAAAATAATAAATCAGACACATTTATAAAGAGAGATGCTGTTATGGGACTGGCAAATTTAAAAGATGAATCCTCTATCGATTTAATAATTAAAGCTTGTGAAGAAGAAAGTTCCTATAGTGATTATAACGCCCGGACTTATTTAATTGCTCTATCAAAAATTAAAGGTGAAAAGGCAAGAAAATATATTGAAAAATATAAGAATAGTAAAGAAAAATTTATTCAAGATTTCGTGGAAAAATTACTTGTAGATTGGGATAACTAATATATTCTATAAGACAAAAAGTAGAATTAAATCATTTATGGAGTAAAAAAAGGCCATAACAAAGGTTATGTGGACGCCCGCACTGGGGCGCTTGATTAAGGAGGAAAAGAAATGTCTAGAAGTATTCATTGGACTTACAAAATATTTAAAAATAAATATTTTAGTTCAGGAAAAAGAATATGAATGAAAAAGATTTAATAGAAAAAATCAATAATTATTATCTCTATTTAGATGATAAATATCTTGAAGAACCATGTAAGAATTTGCTTAAAATTCAAAATTTAAATAATTTTTTCGAGAAATATTTTAAGGATGAATATCAAGCATTCACTTCTTTCATAATAGATTCTGTAAGACATTCTCACAGTTATAGAGAATCAATTATCAAAAAATATGAAGATGATAAAATCTATTTATTTTTTGAAAAATATCTATATGATTCTTCGGTTGATATTAGAAGAAATTCTTTATTCATACTTTGCGATACTTTAAACATTCATCGTAAAAACTGTAAAAAAGTATTGAAAGAATATTATTTTCAAGTATTAAAAAATGATCCTCTTTTAATGTACGATTATATTTCAGAATATTTATGGTTGTACGCTTATGATTCAAAAATGAAAAACAAACTTTTTTCTAATATTTTTACTGAAGATGATTTTAATAGTAATATTTGTTTGTTGGAATATTTGGAACAATTTTCGACCTCATTGTTAAGCAGAACGGGATTAAAAAAATATAAACTCTTAAAAAAATTGCAGAAGAATAAAAATAAATTTGTGAGCGTCTATGCAGAAATTATAAAAAAAATCATGCTGAATCAAAAATGCAATTTTACAATTCAAAAGTATTTAACGTCAAATGCAAGAAATGAATATTGGAATAAACTTGTTATAAACAATAAAACAGAGTATTCTGCTGATGAATATAAAACTTTTATCGTAGAATATATAAATAAAAACACATAACATGCAGTTCAAATCGGATGTCGGGTCTACGCCCACCACCGTTTAAGTGCGTAGTTATGGCGACAGCCCAGTGGGCTGTTTTTTTAGGAATTAAAAAAATGACAACAATCTATTTTGTAAGACATTGTAAGCCTGATGCAAAGATTTATGACGATAGAAACAGGCCTTTGACAGAAGAAGGTTTAGAAGACTCCAAGCAGGTTCTGGAAATTTTAAAAGATAAAAAAATAGATATATTTATTTCCAGTCCATATAAGAGAAGTTACGATTCCATAAAAAAAGCAGCTGATTATTATAAAAAAAGTATAATTACTGATGAAAGACTTCGAGAAAGAAAAGCCGGAAAAAATAGTAACAATCATGAAATGTTTACGAAACGTTGGGCAGATTTTAATTTTGCAGAAGAAGACGGAGAATCCATTGGTTCAGTTCAAAAAAGAAATATTGAAGCATTAAATGAGATTCTTGAGAAATATCAGAATAAAACCATTGTAATTGGAACTCATGGAACGGCATTGAGTAGTATTTTAAATTATTATGATACAAGTTTTAATGGTGAAAGCTTTATGAAAATAATAAACCTGATGCCATACATAGTAAAAATGGAATTCGATGGAAAAACAAATACATCAAAAGAAGATGTATTTTCTATATGGAAGGAATATAAAGAATAAAAAGGAATATTTCAGAAAGCAAGTCAAGCTTACTTTCTGAAACAGAATTAATAAATAAAGGTTTACGGAGTAGAAAATTACCGCCAACAATACAAAATGTTGCAAGGCGCAAGCTTCGTATGATAGCTTCGGCAAAAGAAGTTACAGATTTACGAGTTCCCCCAGGAAATCATCTTGAGGAACTTGTAGGAAATCTGGCTGGCTTTTATTCAATAAGAATAAATGACCAGTGGAGAATTATTTTTAGTTTTGAAAACGGAGGTGCAGATAATGTTAGAATCACAGACTATCACTGATGAAAAATTACCAAACATTCATCCTGGCGAAGTATTAAAAGAAGAATTCTTAGTACCGATGAATGTAAGTGCATACAGACTTGCAAAAGAAATTAATGTTCCGGAAACACGCATATCAGAAATCATACACGGTAAAAGAGCTGTAACTGCTGATACTGCAATTCGCTTTTCAAAATTTTTCGGAACAACAGCTGAGTTTTGGTTGAATCTTCAGAATCTCTATGATTTAGAGGAAGAAGAAAACAATCATGCGCCAGAATTTGAAATGATAAAAATGTATGCATATGCAAATTTGCCATAACATGCACTTACGACCTGCGGTCGTTTGCATTTATGGAAATTATTTACTAGTGTGCTTACGCGCATGATGCATCAAATCGCATTTCTTTTACTTTCATTCGCTGCTTTTATTTTATTTAATCCAATAAATATAATATTTGGAATTCTGAGTCTTTGTTTTGATAAGAAAACTAAAACGGTGATTTGGCCTTGCAGTTACATAGGATTTTTTTAGGATGTAAATCTAATAAATTGAAGCAAAATGCAGACAAGCCGCGTTTTTTCATCAAATTTTACTTGACAATAAGAATATACAATGTATATACTTTTAAGTAATGGAGGTACATTATGCAGGCAGTAGTTCAGAAATGGGGCAACAGCCTCGGATTTAGAATTCCGTCACTTTGGGCAAAAGATAATAATGTAAAAAGTGGAAGTACTGTAGAAGTAATTGCGGAAAAAGGAAAGATAGTTATTCTTCCGCAGAAAAAGACTCTTGATGATATGCTTGAAATGGTTACTCCAGAGAACATTCATTCAGAAATCTCAACAGGTTATTCAGTAGGTAATGAAGAATGGTAAAATCAGGTTATGTTCCAGAAAAAGGTGATTTAGTGTGGCTTGATTTTGATCCACAAGCAGGCCACGAACAGAAAGGTCGTCGGCCGGCAATTTGCGTTTCTCAGGAAAAATATAATCAGAAAATAGGTCTTGCTTTATTCTGCCCTATTACAAGTCATATTAAAGGATATCCTTTTGAAATTATATTAGACAAGCATTCAATAAATGGCTGTATTCTTAGTGACCAGATAAAAAATTTCGATTACAAACAAAGAAACTGCGATTTTATAGAAAAAGCAACTGATGAAGAAATAAATTCTGTTGTGGATAATATAAAATTACTGATTGAATAAAAAACACATAACATGCACTTTAAATCGGATGTAGGGTCAAGCCGGTTTGCGGTTTAAGCGCGTAGTTATGTGGACGCCCGCTACTTGAGGCGCTTGTGGAGAAAGAATGAAAAAAGTAATTTGTATATTATTCACTTTAACAGTTCTGCTTGTTTCAGCATTTGCAGACAATAGCCGCTTTTACGAAAACGGCAAAGTGATCGACACAATGTATGTTGATTCTCCGGAAGGCCTGCGCGTTCGGGATAATCCTTCGCTCAAGTCAAACAGAATTTGCGGACTGACTCATCGCCTGCCTGTAAAAGTTGTTGCAATTGGAAAAGAAGAAACGATTGACGGAATTACTGCTCCGTGGGTTGAGATTCTGATTCCGCGCTACGAATGGAAAAAAGACAAAGCGGAATTCGGCTGGGTGTTCGGCGGATATCTTTCAGAGAAACGACCGAAGTTTATTGCACCACGCAATTCTCAGGAACTTAAGGATTATCTGTGCGCATTTCCGTGCTGGTCTTCAAGCAAGGAGTCTGCGTTTCATTATCACTTTTCTCCGGACGGAGAATTCTGGTGCGGTGCGCATGAGCATGGCGAAATTAAAACGGGCACGTATTCCGTATCAGGAAAGAAAAGCGTTTATGTCAGCGCAACTTTTGACGGAAGCGGTGCGCATGAGCCTGGCGAAAATACAACGGGCACGTATTCCGCATCAGGAAAGAAAAGCGTTTATGTCAGCGCAACTTTTGACGGACTTGGAGAATCGATAAACGACTCAGGCAGCCTGAATATCGAAATAATCGATGAACACAGTTTTGTTGCAAGCGGATCTTTTACCGGCTATCACGACGGCGCAATTTTCTCCGGCTATTTTTCACCGATGTATAACGAAGATTTTTTCAGGCAGAAATATGTGTACAACGACTACGGCAGAACGCTTTACACATACGAATATGAATATCTGAAAAACTTGTTTGAAAGTAAAATATTGATTGAACAAATAAAATCCGGCGTCAGTGCAGAAGGTTCGGATTACGAAAAACAGTATCACGACTACTGGAATCCAATTATGGAAGAACATCAGAAGAAAGCTGATGCGATGAAATAAAAACACATAACACAGCTTCAAAGCCGACAAACCGGTCAAGCCGGTTTGCGGTACAACCAGTTGTTATGCTCACACGCCACTGGCCTGCTGTATTTGGGAAGATAGTATGAAAAAGTTGATTTTAATAATTATTCTATTAATTTCTATATTTCTCTCAGTAAAGAAATTCATAAAATTTCAAATGATGAAATCTATAGCACTTTTGATAACTCTGTCTCAGATGAACAAAAATGTAAACTGTTTCTTAAAATACTTAAAACCGATGGTTATATTCAAGGGGATGGAATAATTAGGCATGATTATAATGTTGCAGGTATAAATGAAGTAATAAACGGTACCCCAAAAAATATTTCTGATGAAATATCAAATTTAGAAATATTCTATATTGCGGATAGCTGGCATTGTTTTTTGATGTATAATGAAAAAATATATCGGTTTGACACTTTCGGAGGATATCACCTTGAATTATGTCTTTGGGACTATGATGGTAATGGAAAAAAAGATCTTGTTGATTTCCACTCATACGGTTCCGGTATTCCCTACCTCGGTGTAGATATTTTTGATTTAACAACAATGAAATATATCGAAGTATTACATAGGAATTTATTAGACGAAAAAGAATTTTCATTTGATTATAAAGAAGATATAATATTTATTGACGGACAAAAATTAACTTACGATGGTGGAAGGTTTCATTTAATTATTCAAGATAAATAACTAGAGCATTTATTGGATAAAGATTTATAAAGACTATTTCATAAAGCAAGTCAAGCTTGCTTTATGAAATGAAATTGAACTTTTGGGCAAAGCAAGGCAGCAGTTGTACAAAAGCGGTATATTTCTAAAATCTGTTCGGGCCAGATTTT